>Ga0187876_1001884_pt1 | contig 16674 bp, 18 predicted proteins | sample June2016WEW_17_4_FD_133000 | JGI IMG/M metagenome (GOLD analysis project Ga0187876, IMG submission 133000) | Peatland microbial communities from SPRUCE experiment site at the Marcell Experimental Forest, Minnesota, USA - June2016WEW_17_40 | ecosystem: Environmental > Terrestrial > Soil >...
CCGCGCCGCGCGCGCCAGCGCTAAGTGCCCACGATGGATGGGGTCAAAAGTTCCGCCAAACAATCCAATATTCATGCGCGGCTAGTGTCATCGTTTCCAGCCTTGGTTGGCAAGCTCAACTTTCGGGGGCTGTTGAATGTTTTTTTGCCGCCTGCGATCGGTTTCCGGACAAGCGCTAACGGGAAATAGTTCATTGTCCGTTTGGTCCAGGGGCTAACCGCTAAGGAACCGGCCTCCTGCGAATTTGGAGTGAACTCATGTAATCTCGCGCATCTAAGAATGTGCCGTTAGCATGCCTGATATGCGAGTAACCCTTCCCCTACTCCGCATCAAACCTACTCGTGCGCCCATCCTGCGCTACGGAGTAGCCGTCCTCAGCACCACGCTGGCGCTCATCCCGGCGGTGCTGCTTCCCAACATCACGGAAAGCCGGCTGGCGGTATTCGCCGTCGCGGTGATGGTGAGTGCCTGGTACGGGGGCTGGAAACCCGGACTGGTCGCCACTTCGTTCGCGTTAACCGTAAGCGCGTACTTCTCATTTTCCGGCGAACGGACGCCGGCTCAATTTCGTTCAACCATGATGCGGCTGGCCCTGTTTGTTGTGCTGGCGGCTCTCATCTGCTGGTTCAACGCAGCGCTGCGAGCAACCCAGGAGGGATTGCGACGCTCCGAAATGAATTTTCGTTCTTTGGTGACCAACGCTCCCTATGGCATTTGCCGCTGCGATTCCACCGGCCAACTGCTGGATGTGAATCCCGCATTACTGGCAATGCTGGGATATTCTTCCGCGCGGGATCTCGTAGGAACACATCTAGGAGCGCTCTACCCAGATACCTATCAGTGGTTCGAGTTAGCCGACTGCCTGCAATCGGCCGCGCCCTTCAATGGCCTGATCGCAGAATGGAAGCGGAAAGACGGAGTGGGCACGGTGGTTCGCGTTTCCGGACGCGCAGTTTCTTACGGCGACAAAGAAAGAGCCTTCGAGCTGTTTGCCGAGGATGTGACCGAGCGGCGCGCTCTCGAGCAGCAACTCCAGCAATCTCAGAAGATGGAAGCCGTGGGAAGGCTTGCGGGCGGCATTGCCCACGACTTCAACAATCTGCTCATGGTGATCTCAGGCTACTCCGAATTTCTCCTCGACCGGCTGGGTCCGGACCCGGCTCTCCGAGGTCCCGCGCAGGAGATTGCTGGCGCCTCGCAGCGCGCCTCTTCTCTTACCCGCCAGCTCTTGGCGTTCAGCCGCAAGCAGATGCTGGCGCCGAAGATCCTTGATCTGAATGAGGTTGTCACTGAAAACTTGAAGATGCTCACACGCGTGATCGGCGAGGATATCGATCTCGTAATGGTGCCTGCAGCTGTGCTCGGGTCGGTCCGTGCCGACGCGGGACAGATTGATCAGGTCATCATGAATCTTGCGCTGAACGCTCGGGATGCGATGCCCTCCGGCGGCAAGCTCACCATTGAGACCTCCAACGTCTCGCTCGACGAAGAGTACGCCCGTTTTCATGCTCCACTCAGGCCCGGAGATTATGTGATGCTTTCCATCAGCGACACTGGCCTGGGCATGGATTCCGAGACTCAGTCCCATATCTTCGAGCCCTTCTTCACCACCAAAGGCACGAAGGGGACCGGGTTGGGGCTCTCCACAGTTTACGGAATCATCAAGCAGAGTGGCGGCTACATCTGGGTTTCCAGCGAGTCCGGCAAGGGCACCACGTTCAAGATTTATTTGCCACGCGTCGCGGAGAGAGCGGAAACTCTCGCACAAGTCGTCTCCTCCGAGGAAGCCGTTTTCACCGAGCCTGGAACGGAGACCATTCTTCTGGCAGAGGACGAAGCCAATCTGCGCTACCTCGCTCGCCAGTTCCTGGAAAAGCAGGGCTACAAAGTGATCGAGGCTGCGGACGGAGCGGTGGCCATGCAAATCGCCGTCGCGCACGAGGGCGTGATTCACTTGCTTTTAACCGATGTGATCATGCCCGGCATGAACGGTCGCGAACTCGCGCAGCGGATTTCAGAAATTCGTCCGCAGACGAAAGTGCTTTACATGTCCGGTTACACGGAAAATGTAATCGGGCACGACGGCACCCTGGACGCCGGTGTGTCTCTGCTCCAGAAACCCTTCACCCTTCGTGATCTGAAAAGCAAAGTTCGCGAAGTGTTGGATTCTACCCCTGTCCTTCGTGAGGTCGATATGCCAGTGCAAACCGCTCGTGCTTCCACGCGCCAAAGATCGGAACAATCAGCCCTTTCACGCGCACCACGTTTTCAACTTCACTTACCTTTGAAATATCGTCTATTGGACGAAGAGAAATGGCACGACGGTGAAACCAGGAATATCAGCCGCTCCGGATTGCTGTTCCAGGCGGAAGATCTTCTCCAGCCCAACGTGCAACTGGAGATCAACCTGGTACTGCCGGCCGAGATCGCGGGCCTTTCCCCTACCGAAGTAGTTTGCCGCGGACAAATTGTGCGGACGGTAAAGTCCGCCGGAGAGGAGATGCACCCCGCCCTTGCGGCGAAGATTCTTCAGTATCACTTCCAGCACGGAACGCAAATTCCGAGGGCATGAAGCTGTTTCCCGGTAAAGTTCGCTCAGCCGATCTGGCCCTCCGCGGCTTCGACCTGCTTCAACGCCTGCTCACGCAGAGCATTCACTTCCTTAGCCATCGCGTACTTCAGTTCCTCGATCCCTTTGCCGGTCACCGCTGAAATTTCGTAAAGCTTCAGCTTGTGCTTCTTGCAATACCGCTGAAGCGCTGCCACTTTGTCTTTGTTAGCCACGTCGATCTTCGATGCAACCATGATCATCGGTTTTTCTTCCAGGTGAGCGCCGAAACTCGCTAGTTCCCCAAGAATCACTTCCACGTCTTTCACGATGTCAGGACGACCGCTAGCATCCGACACATCCGCCAGATGAACCAGCAAGCGCGTGCGCTCGATGTGCCGCAGGAACTGTGTGCCCAATCCCGAACCCGCGTGCGCGCCCTCGATTAAGCCAGGAATGTCCGCCACCACAAAGCTGATTTCATTATTGAGATCACCCACGGCAACCACTCCGAGATTGGGTTCCAGAGTAGTGAACGGATAGTCAGCAATCTTGGGCCGCGCTGCAGAAATGCGCGAGATCAGCGTGGACTTACCCACGTTCGGATATCCCACGAGACCCACGTCAGCCAGCAACTTCAACTCAAGCCGGTAGGTGTGCTCCTCGCCCGGACGTCCAGGCTCATGTTCCCGCGGAGCCTGATGCACCGAAGTGGCGAAGCGCGCATTGCCCCGTCCACCACGACCGCCGCGAGCAATCACCATCCGTTGATCCGGGCCGGAAAAATCAAACACCTTCTCGCCGGTTTCCTCGTCGTACACAATCGTTCCTACCGGAACTTTCAGGACTACATCTTCGCCTTCGCGCCCTGTCTTGTTCGACCCTTCGCCGTGATGTCCGCGCTCCGCTTTGTATTCAGGATTGAAGCGGAAATGCACCAGCGTGTTATGCCGCTCGCTGGATTCCATGATCACATCGCCGCCCTCGCCGCCATCGCCGCCCGAAGGCCCGCCGCGTGGAACATATTTCTCGCGACGGAAAGCCATGCAGCCATTGCCGCCATCCCCCGCTTTGACCCGAATTTTTGCCTCATCGATAAACATGATCACTACCCATTGGCTACAAAACAAAAGCCTCGTCCCGAAGGCGAGGCTCAAGCCGCGTCGCACAGCTCGCAGCAGCTGCTAAAGTGCAATGCCGGCTCAGCAAATGGACGCGAACTACTCCACCACTTCCATCGGCTCGACCATCACAAACTTGCCCATCGAGCCTTTGTTCAGGAACTTGATCCGTCCCGTTATCTTGGCAAAAAGCGTATCGTCTTTGCCGCGGCCGACGTTAAGTCCCGGCTTTACGCGCGTTCCACGCTGCCGCACAATGATCGTTCCGCCAGGCACGATCTGCCCGCCGAATGCTTTAAATCCAAGCCGCTGCGCGTTCGAGTCGCGGCCGTTTCGTGAAGTTCCTTGTCCTTTTTTATGCGCCATGGATCAACTCTCAGCTTTCAGTCCTCGATTTTAGACTTCCCTTACTTCTTTTTCTTGGCTGCGGATTTCTTCGCCGCTTTCTTCGGAGTAGCTTTCTTCTTTGCCTGCCCCTTGGTTGCGTGTCCCTTGACGCTCTTCACGTCAGAGTCAGAGTCAGACTCATGCTCATGCTCGTCCGCGGCTGCAGCCTTCTTCACCTTCGGCTCCTTCTTCGGCACTTCCGGAGCCTTGAAGCTCTGCCCGTCAAAAGCGATCTCAGTGATGCGCACAGCTGTGTAGGCTTGCCGGTGCCCGCGCAGCTTCTTATACTGCTTCTTTCGCTTGTAATGAAAAACTAAAATCTTCGGGCTTCGGCCTTCTTCCACCACTTCGCCGACCACTCGCGCTTCCGATTCCGGTTTGCCGATCTTTCCTTCGCCGCCCGACACCGCCAACACGTCGGCAAAGTCCACATGGCCATCGGTTCCTGTAGCCAGTTTCTCCACTCGAATCACATCTCCGGGCGCCACCCGGTACTGCTTTCCACCGGCGCGGATGACCGCGTACATACATCTGCCTCCGTCAAAATGTCGTGAGAGTCAGTTCATCAAGCGCGTCCCACGCGCACACGGGTACAACCTGGCACCCGCTGAACTTTCTGTGCTTGCTGTGTTTTCCGCCACGGGCTTCAGCAGCCAAGGCAGGCGTCCCCAGAACGGGTCGGCGAGTACAGGCAAACTCAACTATTTTAGCGTGCGCTGTGGAAATCGGTCAATGCGTGGTTTGCAGAGCGCGAGTCCGTGTGCGAGAATTCCGCCGATCTTTGGATCGCTAACCGTATGAACTAGAGAGGAAGTCAGTTATGAAGCGCATTTTCGCCGTTTCCCTGTGCGTTCTCACCCTCACCCTATCCAGCATCGCGGAACCTCCTAAACCGACGGCAAAGAAATCCTCAGCCGGCCCTGCTCCCGACAAAGCTTTCCTGCAGAAAATTTGGGACGGATGGGCGACCCTCGATACCGCCAACGTGGCCAAGTTCTACGCCAGCGGCCCGCATACCTTCTTCGATATCGCTCCCTTGAAGTACAACAGCTGGGACGAATACGAAAAGGGCGTGAAGGTCGTGCTCGACGGCTACAAGAGCGCGAAGTTCACGGTGAACGATGACGCCGCCATTCATCCCCACGGCGATTTAGTCTGGGCCACCGCGACCGTGAAAGAAGAGATGACCACCAAGACCGGCAAAGTTGAAATGGGCAACTTCCGCTGGACTGGCGTTTGGGAAAATCAGGACGGCAAGTGGCTAATCGTCCACGAACACGTCTCCGCTCCGTTGCAGTAGGATGGTCGCTTGTCCGGAAACCTGTTGGTCGCGTTGGCCGCATTCGTAGCCCTGACGTTCTCCGCTGCCGGAATCGGATCAGCCTTCACGGCGAAGTCCGTTTGTACCTGGTATCCCACGCTTCGCAAGCCGCCAGGGAATCCGCCCGCGTCCTACTTCGGTCCCGTGTGGACTGTCCTTTATTTTCTGATGACGCTCGCTGCCTGGAATGTGTGGCGCGTTGGTGACGGTTGGTCGGGAACCTCACCGGCAATTACGATTTTTCTGATTCAGTTGGCTTTAAATGCGGCTTGGTCGGCAATCTTTTTTGGATTGCGTTCGCCAGGGCTAGCCTTGGCTGAAATCATCCTGCTATGGGCGGCAATTCTCGCCACCACAATCTTGTTCTGGCGAATCTCAACATTCTCCGGCGCGCTCCTCCTGCCTTATCTCTCATGGGTAACCTACGCCGCATATTTGAATGCAGGAATCTGGCACTTGAATCGAGCGCGCTCTAACTCCTGAAACTCCCGCACCTCGGCATTGTCCTTATCTCAGTTGCCACAGGCCTCTCGAAGTCACGGATAATTACTTCTGTAATCCCTGTAACCGTATGTCGCTTGCAGAAACAACTTAGCTGCGGCAGGGTTAATAGGAACTAAGAACGTGGGGAGATTTGCCATGCGTGACCGAATCGTCTTTTTGATTTCGCTTTTCCTGCTAGCCAGCGTGGCCTGGGGTCAGCAACAACCAGCCAGCGGCAACGCCCAGTCCAGCAACCCGCAGAGCATGCCGGGCATGGACATGCCGGGTCATGACATGTCGAATATGAAAGGCATGTCCATGGGCGCAGATAAAGATGATAAAGACACCGACGCCGGCATGCATGCCATGCATTCCATGGAAGGTCACATGGACATGGGCCCACACATGAAGATGACGGCACTCCGGCCCGCGAAATCAGGCGATGCCGAGCGAGCTCAACAAGTGGTGGAGGCCGCTCGCAAAGCTTCAACAAAATACACCGACTACCGCGCTGCGCTGGCCGACGGCTTCAAGATTTTCCATCCCGAAATTCCGCAGAAGATGTATCACTTCACTAACTACTCATATGCTATGGAAGCGGCCTTCAGTTTCAATCCCGAGCACCCAACGTCTCTTCTCTATGAAAAGCATGGCGACGACTACAAGCTTATCGGAGTGATGTACACGGCACCCAAGCGCCTTGGCGAAGATCAACTTGACGAGCGCGTTCCGTTGAGCATCGCGCAATGGCACGAGCACGTGAATTACTGCGCCCCGCCTGCAGACCGCCGGAAGGAGTTGCTGGCGCCGCATCCGCAATTCGGTTTGAGGGGATCGATTACCACGCAGGAAGCCTGCGACGACGCCGGTGGAACATTCCATCCAGTAATCTTCAACTGGATGGTTCATGTATACCCGTTCGAGAAAGATCAGGCGAGTATTTGGTCGGTCGATCGGCAGCATGGCGACGGCGACTGACGCATCGCCAGGGTACCCGCCGATTGCTTGCCTTGATTTCCGCATTTGAAATTACATTTCAATCGTCACCCCACTCCTTGGGTGGATGCTGCCACGGTTCCTCATAAACTTCGCCCCAGACAAAACACTGTGACGCTGTTCCGCAACGAATGCAGACGCTTCCTGCTAACGGAGGCGCAAGCCCTTCGTCAAATGAGCGTGAAGACAATTGCAGAGCGATGGAACTTTTGGGGTTGTGGGTACGTAGTGTAGTGAAGAAGCGGCCGGCTGGAAAACGACGTCCACACTGGTCGCGTACACAAAAGGTTAGTGGGTTTAGGGGATTCTCTTACTCTCGGTTTGGCGGCCCAGGTAAGAAAACCCCCTTGCGCAGCGAGGCAGGCCTTGCGGCTTGTCTGCTGAACCCTAGCGGTTGCATTGTAGGCGATTCGCGGCAAAACACCAGTGTTTTCTCGCGCACCTCGTGAGCCGGGCCGCCCTAACCGTTTCTCGACGCGATTTCGGGAAAGAAAAGGAGCAGTCATGAAGTTCGCGACAGTTTCGAAGAGCCTCGTTTTAGGATTGGCGTTGGTATTGGCATCGACCGCCTTCGCAGCGACCAAAGGCAGTTTGCAACTTAGTAACCCTGTGACCGTCAATGGCACAACCCTGAAGCCGGGGGATTACAAGGTTCAGTGGGAGGGCAGCGGCCCCAAGGTGGAACTAAGCATTTTGAAGGGCAAGAACGTGGTGGCAAAAGTGCCCGCACATGTGGTTGAACTGCAAACGCCATCGAGCAACGATGCCGCGGTTACGCTTCAGAATGCCAGCGGACCCAACACACTTGCCGGCGTCCGCTTCCAAGGCAAGAAAACCGCCCTGGAGTTGGGAGACGCCAGCAACAGCATGCAGGCCAGTGGTTCCAGCCAGTAGCCTCACGGCGGTAACTTTTACAACAAAGATCAACGGGAGCACATATCGTGCTCCCTTTTCTATTCGGCTAGTTGGGCGAGGCCAACACGTCGTCGTAGTAATTGAGGAGCGCCCGGCGCGGTTTGGCCTTCAATCCCTTCATCGGAACTTTCTGCTCCAAAGAAAAATCTCCCGTCAGCTTGGCGCGCCCCACGAAAGCGACGCTACCATCCGCCAGCTCAAAGTAAACCGGCACTGGCATGCGGAAATCCTCATTAACCTTCGACTGCGTAACCTTGAAGCTGAAGACAACGTCTCCGTCCGCTCCAGTATCGAAGGAATAATCGAGCTTGTATGTCGGCAACTGCGTGCCGTAGACGTATTCGTTGAAGAACCAGTCCATCTTCTGGTTGCCATCAAGATCCATTTCACGCGTCATGTGCTTTTCCACCATAGCCTTGAAGTCTTCGGTCGTCGCTGCCCTGCCGCTGTACGTCATTACGAAATCGTGCATCAACTCCTTGAACCGTTTATCTCCCGTCTGCCGGTCCCACATCATCATGCGGACCATGTGCAGAATGTAGGCGCCTTTGGGATAGATAAGTCGCCGCGTCAGGTCAAAACCTGTACGGGAGTTGCTCATGCGGTATCCCATGGTCACCGGACCGGCATCGATGGCCCGGAAACCGTCGGCGTTGCGCTCCAGCAACAGCTCTCGCTCATCGTTCCAGAAGCTGATGAACTTTTGCGGGCTTTTTTCGATGTTGTACAGGTAGATCGACGCCGACATATCGGCGAAGCCCTCGCTCATCCACTGGTCGTGATACGAGTTAAATCCAACCGTGTGGCCCCACCACTGGTGGGCCACTTCGTGCGGCGTGACCACCTTCCAGTAGCCGCGGTCGCCGAAATCCATACCGAGCTGGTGACGCACGGTGGTGTCGAAGAAGTTGCACATGGGAATCCATACCAGCTCCGGCCATGATTGGCCGTACCGACAATCCGTTTGCTGCGTAATTTGCAAGTGCTTGAACAAGGATGGTCCGAAGTAATCCGTGTAGAGTTCCACCGCCAATTCTCCCTCGGCGAGCGCCTTCTTGTTCAGCAGCGTCGTGTTCATCGTGCCCAGCGAAACGCCCGCGCCCAAGTGTGAGCCTTGTGATGGCAGAGCGTCCCCACTGGTCGCCCGCCGCAGGTTTTCCACCCAGTCCGGCGGATCCTGGTTGGCTAGGGACTGCACCAGATACTCGGGTTTGGTCAGCTTGACCTCCTCAACCTTGAATTTGCCAAAGTTAAATCCGGCAACCGTCTGCGGAGCTTCGCTCTTCCACACGCTTACATTCTGGCTACCGTCATTGCTCTCGCGGACCAGCTCGCCGGTAGCCGCCATCTTCATCCCTTTTGGGATGCGGAAGGTCATGTCATACAGCGCATATTCTCCGAGAGAAGCGCTTGGATTATTCGGATACCAGTTCTCTCGCGACACGGGATAGTAATTGCCGCTGCCCTCGTTGCTCCACCGCCTCTTTTCCACCATAGATCGTTGTGATCGTAAATTTCTCACCCGTCGCCAGTGGCTTCGGCAAAATCACTGCGAAATCGGCGTCGTCATTCTTGTCTTCCTGAATAAACGGCAGCGGCTGCCCATCCGCGGTCACGCTTTGCACCCGCAACGCGCGGAACAAATCGAACGGGACGACCCGCAGCCCGTTCATCTGCGAAACAAATGTGGTCGTCGCCTTGCCACTCAAGTTGGCGTTCTTCTCGATGGTGGTGTCCAGTTGCTGGTGCTCAATACTAATGGGGCTCCCGGTCGTCCCTCTCTTGTGCCGGCCAGAGAGACGAAACGCAGACCAAATGCCATACTGATTCTCGTCATACGTCATCAGTCCAACTTCTTCCCCCATCACGTATCTCGCCCCTTGCGGATCGACAACAAAAATCTCTTTGTCGTTGTAACGCTTTCCATGTACAAATGCCACGAACAGCCCACCCGGCCCGGGGCTGAGCACATCCTGCAGGATGCGAACCTCCAGTGTGCTTCAGAGTCCGGCCATGACGCATCGCGTTCTGGCTGTCCTTGAGCAAACCGCCGTCGCATCCGCCGGAGGCGCTGCTGCTTGCCTTCTTGATCTCCTCATCCGTCGAGTCCGTAAAGCGCAGCACCAGGTGCGTAAAGTTTTCGCTGAACTCATTTTCCTTGGTCAGCAGCTTGAGCATCCCGAGTTCAGAGCCTGGCGGTGCGATCACAAAGTTGCCATCCCCCACAAACACCGCCCCCGTCACTTTTCCTTGCACAGGTGCCGTAAAGCACACCGTGCCCGAACGCAGATGAACGTTCCCGCGTCGCGTTTGAGATCGAGACTGTTGCGCAAAGCCTGATAAGTTGGGTCGGAGTTAGGCGCCGTTGGCTGAGCATTCTGTGCCCCCAAAGGCACACCAGCCAGTAATAACCCAGTCATTCCGAAGAAGAAGAAAGTCCTAATCGATGCAAACGTCTCTGCCAGACACACTACCGCAGAGCGCCACGATCGAACGAACGGCATGAAGCCTCCTGGGGGAAGGAAACTCGTAATTATCCCGACTTGCCGGAAAAATGCAAGTGCTCGGATCACAACGTCCGCAATAAACCTCATGTGGTGACAACGGCCTCGGCTGTCCCGGCGAGCGACGCCGTCATGGACTCTGGACTTTCTCCAACTCTGCACTGAGGTGCACGTTTGTGGGGGGAAGACGGCCGGGAACATGCCATTACCCTCTTGGCGAAATTGATGTCAATCCAAATCAGCGCCAAATAGAAAAGGAGCGCTTTCGTGCTCCCGTTCCGGAACTGACCACTGCCCTCAGTACTTCGGCACCTTCGGATCCACTCTCTCCGACCAAGCCGTAATTCCGCCTGCCAGGTTGTGCACCTTGCTAAACCCGGCCTGCTGCAGGAACGCCACCGCCTTCGCGCTGCGTCCGCCCATCTTGCAATGGACAACGATTTCGCGACTGGAATCCAACTCGTTCAAGCGCTTCGGCAGGTCGTTCAGCGGAATCAAATGTCCGCCGATGTTGCAGATCTGATATTCATGCGGTTCGCGCACATCGAGCACGAAAAGATCCTCCTTCGCATCCAGACGCCGCTTCAGCTCTTCCACTTGAATTTCCGGAACTCCATTCCCCACCGGCTTTTCCTCCCCACGAATTCCGCAAAACTCGTTGTAGTCTATCAGCTTCGTCACCGTAGGATGCGTCCCGCAAACCGGGCAATCTGGATTTTTTCGCAGCTTGAGTTCGCGGAACTTCATGCCCAGCGCGTCGATCAGCAGCAGCCGGCCAATAAGAGGTTCGCCCACTCCCAGAATCAGCTTGATCACTTCGGTAGCCTGCATCACGCCCACCAGGCCCGGCAGAATGCCCAGCACTCCGCCCTCCGCACAGGAAGGAACCAGCCCCGGCGGCGGCGGCTCAGGATACAGGCAGCGATAGAACGGTCCATCCTCCGTGGCAAATACGCTGGCCTGCCCCTCGAAACGAAAAATCGAGCCGTAAACATTCGGCTTCCCAGTCAGCACGCACGCGTCGTTCACTAAATAGCGCGTAGGAAAATTATCCGTGCCGTCGGCAATAATGTCGAAGTCGCGAAAGAGTTCCAGCGCATTCTCACTGCTCAGCCGCATATCGAACTTTCGCAGGTTCAAAAATGGATTGATCGCCGTCAATTTCTCCGCTGCAGAATCCAGTTTCTTCCGCCCAACATCGGCGGTTGAGTGAATGATCTGCCGCTGCAGGTTCGTGTAATCCACCACATCGAAATCGACGATTCCCAGCATCCCCACACCCGCAGCCGCGAGATACAGAGCCAGCGGCGACCCCAGCCCTCCCGCGCCAATGCACAGCACGCGCGCCGCCTTCAGCTTCTGTTGCCCCTCCATGCCAACCTCCGGCATGATCAAATGCCGCGAGTAGCGCAGGATTTCGTCCTTGCTCAATGTCACTGGAATTTCGGTGGTGGTCGTGGCCATAAAGTCCTCGATTGAAAATGTGAAATTTCGGGAGCGTCAGAATCTGAGCGCTAACAACACGAAGGACGACAACAACAGCGGCGGTTTGTGACGGAAGGTTTCAACTCTCTAACTCCTGATCTCGGCGGATCCGCAGTCACACCGCGCCTCCGGCAATGGAAGGCACGATGGAAATGTTATCACCTTCCTTCACCGTGGTCGCCTCTTTCTGCAAATAGCGAATGTCCTCGTCGTTCACATACAAATTGACGAATGCGCGCAGCTTACCATCGTCAGCATAGAGATGGCGGCGCAGATCGGGATGCTGGACCAGCAGGTCGCTCATAGCTTCGCCCACGGTAGCACCCTTCACTTCAACCGTCGACTGTTTGCCCACATATTGCCTCAGAGGCGTAGGGATGTGAATCTTGCTCATAGGTCTAAGCATAAAAGATGCGTCAAGAGATGGGGAAGATTCATCCCCGCGCGACTTTGGTTCCAGAGCAGCCAAAATACGAAAGTCGTAGTCGTCGGCAACAAGAACGGCCCGCCCTAGTTCTCGGGCGTAGATGCCGGGACAATGACACTCATGTGGAGACAGCCGCCCCGCGGCTATCCGTCGCCCGCGAAGCGACTCTTCGCTGCTAACATGACACCGTGCCTCCGCTTCTCGAAATCCGCAATCTACGCGTTCAGTTTCCTGCCAAGCCCCTTGCAGAAGCCAGCGACTTTCGTGCCTTTCCTGAGCGAAGTCGAAGCGTCCTTCCTGCTGTCCGCGATCTCAACTTCACCATCACTCCCGGAGAAGTCCTCGGTCTGGTCGGAGAATCCGGTTCCGGAAAATCGATCACGTCCCTCGCCATCATGCGTCTGCTCCCGCCTCAGGCAAGTGTTTCCGGCGAGATCCTCTTCGCTGAAAATGGTTTGCTTCGCAACCTCGCCACGCTTCCTGACGACTCCATGCGCCAATTGCGCGGCTCGCGCATCGCCATGATCTTCCAGGAGCCCATGACCGCCCTCAATCCCGTCATGCGCGTCGGCAACCAGATCGCGGAAGCTGTCTTGGCGCACAACCGCGTACCGAATGACCAAGCATGGCAGCGCGCCGTTCAATCCATGAATGACGTCGCCATTCCCGAGCCCGACCGCCGAGCCCGCGACTATCCTCATCAACTTTCTGGCGGCATGCGCCAGCGCGTCATGATCGCCATGGCCATTGTGAACCGCCCTCAGTTGCTCATCGCCGACGAGCCCACCACCGCCCTCGACGTCACCATCCAGGCCCAGATCCTCGCTCTGCTCGCTGACCTGCGCTCCAAGTTCGGATTGGCCATGCTCTTCATCTCGCATGATCTAGCGGTGGTCTCGCAGGTTGCCGACCGTGTGGCCGTCATGTATGCCGGAAGCGTCGTAGAGCTGGGAACCAACCATGAGATCTTTCACGCCCCCGCGCATCCCTATACTCGCGGCCTCCTGCACTCCGTGCCCGATTTAAAGACTAATCGCAGTCAGCCGCTCGAAACCATCGAAGGCACAGTCCCTCCGCTGCACGCCATGCCTCCCGGCTGCCCCTTCGAGCCGCGCTGCGGATTCCGCGTTCCCGACTGCGCCCGTGCCTTTCCTCCACTAGAAGAGGTTGCGCCCGCACATTGGGCCCGGTGCCCGGTAGTCAATTCAAAATAGCGATGGCGGAATAAAACCCCGCCCGTGTATCCTCTTCCGTCACGCTCAGTCTATAATCGCGACTTTGTCTGGTGTTCATTGCGCATACTGCTGCTTAGTGACATTCACGCCAACCTTGAAGCCCTGGAGGCCTGCCTCGCCGCAGCTCCGCCCTTCGATTTCGTCGCCAACCTCGGCGACGTCGTCGGCTACGGAGCCTCTCCCAACGAAGTCGTCGACCGCTCCCGTGCCCTGGGCAAGATTTTCGTCCGCGGCAATCACGACAAAGCCGCAACCGGTCTGCTTGAACTCGATGACTTCAATCCCATGGCCGCCGCCGCCGCCGTCTGGACCCGCGACCAGCTCACTCCCGAGCATCTCGAATGGCTGCGCTCTTTGCCCCAAGGCCCGCTTCCCTTACAGGATTTCCCGCACGTGCAACTGGTGCACGGCTCACCCGAGGATGAAGACGCCTACGTGGTTTCGATCGGCGATGCCCTAGTCCCGCTCATCACCATCGCTACGCCGGTCACTTTCTTCGGGCACACCCACCTGCAAGGCGGATTCTTCGCCAACGGCTCCAGCGCCGACGGCTTCCGTCCGGAATACCGCACCGTCGGGCAAGCCGAGTCGGTCTCCTTGCAACTGAAATCCTCCACCCGTTACATGATCAATCCCGGCTCCGTCGGACAACCCCGCGACGGAGATTGGCGCGCCGCCTTCGCGCTCTTCGATACGGAAGCCCAAGTCCTCCACTTTCACCGCACCCCCTACAACCTGAAATCCGCGCAAGACCGCATCTTCGCCGCCAATCTGCCCTCGCGCCTAGCCACCCGCCTAGCCGCCGGCCGCTGACGTTATCAGAGATTGTCGCGCAATTGGAAATTACGAATGATGTTCATGATTTTCCTCTGTGTACCTCTGTGTCCCCTGTGGCAGAGATTTTGGTCCGCTATCCCACAGTTCCGGGCAAGCCGTACTCCCGTTGTAAACTCGTCTGCATGCCACATCCACGAACCCCCGCAACCAAGCCTCTCTTTAGCAATCGCGAAAACTTCGCCCGCGAAAATCCCCCAGACCATTACCTCATCGCCCACAGCGACGGCGGCGCCCGCGGCAACCCCGGCCCCGCCGGCTACGGCGTCGTCATCCAGGATCAATCCGGACGCAAAGTCGCCGATCTCAGCGAGTACCTTGGCCACCAGACCAACAATTTCGCCGAGTATCAGGGCCTCATCGCCGCCCTTGAATACACTCTCCAGCACGGCCCCAAAGCCCTCAAGCTCATCAGCGACTCCGAGTTGCTAGTCCGCCAGATCAAAGGCATCTACAAAGTGAAGAACTCCACACTTAAAGACCTCCACGGTCGCGCCAAAGAATTAATCGCCCAACTCGACTGGTTCTCTATCGGCCACGCTCTCCGTGAACACAACACGGAAGCCGACCGCTTGGCTAACGAAGCTATGGAGAAAGGCACAGGCCGTATGGTCATCACAACCCGTGTGGGCACGGGCGACTTGCCTGTGCATCCCTCCTCCAATTCCAACGCCCAACAGGAACTAGAAGGCATAGTCCGCAACGGCATCGTAGAACTAACGAACGGCAAACTCCCCGAAGGCACCAGAGTCCAAGTCCGAGCGAAGAGGTAGAAGAGTTGAGGGTTAGCTGGAAGCTAGACTTATTCCGCCGCCGAAGTGTGGTCGTGCACAATTTTCCATCCCGCTGGAAACCTGCGGAACACCAGCGTGAACAGCCCATGCGGAGTCCTGCCATCGGACATCGTCAATTGCCACGAACCGCGCACAAAGGCCGCATCCGCACCGATCATCTCAAGGCGCACCCCGGAGAAGTCCAGCTTCCCCATCTCGTGCCCCGGGCCCGCATACACGGCACGGTAACGGTCGATCGCGGCCTGCCATCCATGATTCTCTTTCGCGCCAGAGAAAAATGTAAGCTCCGGAGAATTCCAGTAACCCGCCATGAAACCTTCCAGATCGCGCCGATTCCACGCCTCCTGCTGCACGCGCAACACGTGCTCAACTGCAGCCTTGGCGCTGCCATTGCCGCCCGACGGGACCTGCGCACCGGCCTGATCGCAGGTTGTGAGAAAAATGATCGAAAGGAAGAAAAGGACGTAGTGGACGAACGGGTTGCGCATACAGACCTCCGGACCTGGCAAGCCAGAGCGCACCAGTTTCACACGAGCACACAGAATAATCAGGAATATTTTGCAGCGATGTGCCGAAAGACTTACGCGCGGCCCTTCTTGGCAGCCACAGCTTTAGCTCCGACCGCTTTCCCTGCAACTTCCCAAGGACGCTTCGGCCGATCGACGGGCGCTTTGTCACGATCCTGAATGCGATCGTAGTGGTACGACTCGCTCACCGTACCCAGCGACTCGTTGTAGAGGCTCGGCAACCCAAGCGCAACTTTCAATTCCTCTGCGAATGACTGCAGTGCCTTGAGGTGTTCAGCGGTCGCCGGAACTTCCGTCTTCGAGTTTTTCAGGAACTGCTGGTAACCGCGGTTGATCAGCTTCGAGATCTCGCTGCCAATCAGGTATCCGGGATACGCAAAAATCTTCACGCCATCTTCGGGCGTTTTCTGTATCGCCGCTGATACGTTGTATTTCCTGAGGAACACCCGGCCGTTCGTGCCTGGCGCTTCCGTCACGTCGAACCCGTGATCGCGCAGCCACGCCAGCGCTTCCTCATACGTTCGCGCTTCAATCGCTTTGGACATTATTCTCCGCTTTCAATCTCTCTGTTGGATGCAGGCCTCGTGCAAATTGCACGACGCTTATTTGGCGCTGCATCGGACTTGCAATCCGTGTCATCTAAGGACACCATACTACATAGCCTGTTTCGCTCGTTCTTGCATATTACGATAGTCACGAGGAAAGGTTTCAGATTTAGATATGGTTCAAGGTTCAACCAAATCGATCGCGGCTTTCCCGGCGCATCAGGCGCCCGGACGCGAGATGGTGCGTGCGGGCCAGAGTTTGCTTGACCGCATCGGCAACACTCCGCTGTTGCGCTTCGATCGCCTTACCGCGCCCTTACCCGGTGTGACTCTCTTAGGCAAGGCCGAATGGTACAACCCAGGTGGCTCCGTGAAAGACCGCGCCGCTGCCAACATCGTCGCCGAAGGCCGCCGCAATGGAAAGTTCACTCCCGGCAAAATCCTGCTCGATGCCACCAGCGGCAATACTGGCATTGCCTATGCCATGCTGGGCGCTGCTGAGGGATTTCCGGTGACACTATGCATGCCCACCAATGTCTCGGTAGAACGCAA
>Ga0187876_1001885_pt1 | contig 16673 bp, 11 predicted proteins | sample June2016WEW_17_4_FD_133000 | JGI IMG/M metagenome (GOLD analysis project Ga0187876, IMG submission 133000) | Peatland microbial communities from SPRUCE experiment site at the Marcell Experimental Forest, Minnesota, USA - June2016WEW_17_40 | ecosystem: Environmental > Terrestrial > Soil >...
ACCCGGCTGCACTTCCATGAATTCGTATTTGCTGTTTAGGAGTTTACCGAGGTGAGGGCCGGTGATATAAAGCTCGTCGTGTGCGGACGAGCCGGTAAATCTGTACGTGCGGTAGATACAGACGATGGCTTTGCCGCTGGATGGTGCGGGCAGTACGCCGGGAGTTTTGGAATCCTGAGCAACGGAGATGGGCGCGGTGAAGAGAAACGCCATCGCACCGAATGCCAGCAGAAGGCTTGCGAGTGACCTGCGAGCTCCCCTGGGGCAAAGCGCTGCGACGTTACTGAAAACAGTGTTACGCATGAAAGCACTCCTTATCTTTGGGTTCGGAATCTTGTGAGCAACATCGGCCGGAATCTCCATTATGATCTCCGGCTCGACCGGCACTATAGTCCTAGCGGCTCCTGAATGCAATGGCCAGTCGGGTTTTCAACGTTCAGAGCCTCCAGCACCCACGGAGGGGGCCATGATTGTCTGGGGGCCAAGCTGAGGCCGGGCAACGTGCACAGCCCTCTGCTGGAAAAGGAGGGGGGGAAGGGGACCGGATGAAGTACGCCGGTCCCCAGTCCCCCAACCTAGCACCCAGCTCTAGTCGTCTGTCCCTCCGTTAAATACCAGGATGGTCGGATAAGCACTGCTCGGCCCGTCCACCTGGATGAGCTGGGTACCGGAAATGATCACGCCCGCGACGATCCCGGGATAGAGCGAGGAGCTGAAAGTTCCGTCGCTGTTGACCGTCAGCGTGGCGTCGAGGGGTATGCCTCCCTTCTGGACTGAACCGACTGCCGTGCTGTCGCCGGTGCCCGTCACGGCGCCGCTGCTGGTAATTGCGACCTCGCCAGTCAGCGTTTCGATGACACCCTGGTTGACCACCTCTTGCACGCCGATGTCATAAGTGCCCGCGGTGATCGAGGTCGCCGACTGCGGTGTGAGCTGTCCGAGTAAGACCCCAGGGTCGTCCGTCGAGAGCATGACGCCCGTGTTATTCCCGGTCAGGTAGAAGACTGGAGGATAGTGCCAGCTCGTTCCATCAAAGTACACTCCGCAACCGGCGCCGCTGGTCGCAACCCTGCCATACGTGTCGATTGTGTAGGCGCAACTCGCCGTGCTCGGACTGGGCGATGTCCAACTCCCTTCGACATCGTGGTAGACGTTGGCGGAGAGGGAGCCGGAACCGGTAATAGAGACCACGGCAAACTCAATATTTTCCAGCCCCGTTGCATAGAAGACGAGATTCTGGCCGTTAGTTAAGGGGAAGGAGTTGGCCTGTACTTGGCCGGTTCCGGACGCCACGAAGGTATCGGTAGCCAAAGTGTCCGCCGTGACTGAAATCAAGTATGTACTGGACACCAGGTAGTGCACCCCGTGCGAAGTCACGCCGTTCAGGGTGATCGTCGAGGTAACACGGCCGGTCGTCGGATCGAGGTTGGAATAACCTCCTGTGACACCGGTATAACTAAAGTGGTGTCCCTCCACGTTCAGGTCATATTCCCCGCTCGAGAACTGTCCGCCGCTGCCCGAGCCTGCGCCCACGCCCCCCGCCCAGTATTGATGTGTCACGTCGTATATCCCGCTCTCCTGGAGAACATAGGTGCCGCTGGGAAGGGCGTTGGGAACCGATTGTAATAGAATCTGCCCCGACGCGATATACGGAGTCGAGCCAGACTCCCATTCCTGCACACTGCCTGCCGCCGCCACGCCCGAGGTAGGAGCAAGAGCGAAGCGGGTCGTGTAAGTGTAGAACGGCGTTTCGATGGTGGCGCAACCGCGGCCATCCGAGCCAACGGAATAGGAACTGCCGGTGGCCGTGACGCTGCCCGAGTTGACGCCCGGTGAGACGCCGTTGGAATCCACCAAGCCGGCGGTAATGTGCCCTGCCCCGTCCGCTGTGAAGGATCCGATGGTGGCCTGGAAGCCCGAAGAGTTAAAGCCAACAAGCCTGAAAGCATACTGCCCTGTGAGGATCTTCTCGTTCCCCGTGCCGCAGGCTGTTGACGGCGCGACGACGGCGATGCTCAATGCCGCAGTCTTGCTCTGGGCTGGCGAGCTTGAGTCTGTCACCGTGAGCGAGAAGTTCGCGGTCCCGGCTGCCGTGGGAATCCCCGTGAGGTTCCCAGAACCGCTCAGAGTCAACCACCCTGGAAGCGTTGAACCGCTGGCCACGGTCCAGGTGTAGGGCGACGTACCCCCAGACGCTTGGAGCGACGCGTTGTAGGCCGCGCCTACCGTAGCGTTGGGCAAGCTCGTCGTGGTGATGCTGAGACCTATGTTATTGATGACGAGTGTGAACTGCTGGTTGACACTCTGCGTTGGACTGCTCGAATCTGTCGCCGTGACGGTGAAAGGGTAGCTGCCATAGGCAGTGGGCGTCCCGGAAATTACCCCCACGCCGCTGGCGTTGCCTGCCAGCGTCAATCCTGCCGGCAAGGTCCCCGCCGTGAGGTTCCAAGTGATGGGAAGTGTGCCACCGCTGGTCTGAATGTTTTGGCTGTAGGCGATCGCCACAGTGCCGGCGGGGAGTGACGTGGTGGTGATGCTCAGCGGGGGATTGATCGTGATGCTCAGTGCTTGGGTCTTGGTCTGCGGCGGAGTGCTGGAATCGCTGGCCGAAACGGTAAAACTCGATGTGCCTGCCGCGGTTGGCGTTCCGGAAATCGCCCCGGAAGCGCTCAGATTCAGACCGGTTGGCAAGCTGCCTTGGCTAATGCTCCAAGTGATAGTGCCTGTACCGCCGACGCTCTTGAGCGTGGCGCTGTAAGCGGAATTCACCGTGCCGTTGGGCAAGGAGGTGGTGGAGATCGTCAAGCCCGTGTAGACCGCGATACTGAGCGCTTGCTGCACGGACTGCTGGGGAGTGCCTGAATCTTTGGCCTGGACGGTGAAACTCGAAGTTCCGGCCGTGGTGGGTGTGCCGGTGATCGTTCCGTTGCCGCTCAAGGCCAATCCCGCCGGCAGACTGCCGGAGGAGACACTCCACGTAATGGTCCCCGCGCCGCCACTGGATCCGAGGGTGGCGGTATATGCTGCGCTGACCACACCGGAGGGCAGGGTCGTGGTGGTAATGACCAGTTTGGGATTGATGGTGATGGTCAATGGCTGCTTTGCGGTTTGGGGTGGGGTGCTGGAATCTGTGGCGGTGACCGTGAAGTTCGTCGTGCCCGCAGCCGTGGGGGTGCCGGAGATGTCGCCTGAACCGCTCAGAGTCAACCCTCCTGGCAGGCTTCCGGTGGTCACGCTCCAACTGATGGAACCTGTGCCGCCCGAAGCGGCAAGCGACGCGCTGTAAGCCGTACCAGCAATCCCGTCGGATAGCGATGTCGTGGTGACGGTCAGCGCAATGGGATTGATCGTAGCACTCAACTTTTGTGTCGCCGAGAGTGGCCCGCCTTGCGCTCCCGAGGAATCGGCGACCTTTACCGTAAAGGTTGTGCTCGCCGCAGCGGTGGGCGTGCCGGAAATCGTTCCCGTGCCGCTCAACGAAAGGCCCGCGGGCAACGACGAGCCGGAGGCCAGGCTCCAGGTAAGCGTGCCCGCGCCGCCGCTGGCTTGCAACGTGGCACTGTAGGCTGTGCCGACGGTACCGCTGGCGAGCGATGTGGTGGTAATGCTGGGCGGCGGGGTAACGACCACTGTCGAGGTCACGGACTTTGTTGTGTCCTTGGCAGAAGTTGCCATGACCGTTACGGTCATATTGGCGGAAACGGTAGCGGGTGCATTAAAGGTGGCCGCGGTCGCGGTTGTATTCGAGAAGGTCCCGCAAGCGGTCCCGCTGCACGACGTTCCAGACATGCTCCAAGTTACCCCACTGCCGCTGGTGTCATTGGCCACCGTGGCGGTGAAATTCAAGCTCTGCCCCTGATCGATGGTTGTCTGAGCGGACGGCGAAAGAGAAACAGAGATCACGGCTGCGGGCTGGTTGTTCCCACCGCAAGCGCAATAGAGAAATATGCCGGATAATATCAAAACAAGCTTTTTCATGAGTAGGTCACCCTCCCATTCTCGATTTCACTCAGACTGCGCAAACCGGAGGAAAAATGACTCAAAGTTTTTTCGGGCGGCGGGATGGCCGGGCACAAGCGGTTCTGGGCAGGTCATTTCAGCGCCAAATTGCCCGCATAGCTCTCGAGTAGTACTACCGAGTGCCGGTACTAACGAGTGATGTAACTGGTAGGAGAACGTGGTATGCTGTCGCGGAAATAGCGCGCCGATGGAGGCAGATTTGGAACTCGCGAACGGAGAGATCACTATACTCTTGGCAAAATGGAAGGGCGGCGATCTGTCTGCCTTTGAGGAGTTGATGCCCCTCGTCTACCCCCACCTTCGGGAGGTGGCCGCAGCCTACATTCGTCGCGAACGGAATCCGGACGTCCTTCAGGCCACGGCTTTGGTCCACGAGCTTTACCTCCGGCTGTTGAAACAGAAGAAGACTGAGTGGGGCGATCGGCAGCATTTCTACACCTTCGCCGCCAAGGTAATGCGGATGATCCTGATCGACCATGCGCGCGGGAACCAAGCCCAGATGCGAGGCGGCACTTTTGATCGCATCCCTCTCAGCGACGACCTGACGTGGGTTAATATCGGCAGCCCGGAATTGCTGGACTTGAATCACGCCCTCGACGAACTGAACGTGCTCGACGCATACAAGGTACAACTCATCGAGTTGCGCTATTTTCTTGGTTGTACGGCTGAGGAGACAGCGGCACTGATGCAGGTCTCGAAGGCGACGGTAGACCGCGACTTAAGGTTCACCAAAAGCTGGTTGTACCGGCGCATCCACCCCGGCATGGTTGAGAACGTGGCCTGATGAACCCAATCCCGGAACGCTTTCTACAGATTGAGGCGATCTTCGACGAGGTCCTCGAAGCTCCCGATGAAGCACGAGCGGGATTAATTGATACCCGATGCCACGGGGACAGCGATCTCGCAGCCGAGGTGCGTTCGCTGCTTCGGGCCTGCGAGGCTCAAGAGCATTTGAGCGCACCCCAGCAGCCGCAACCGGAAGGCGGCCAGGACGATCAGCGCAGTCGCAAGAGGATCGGGCCTTATGAGTTGGACCGCCTGCTTGGACGCGGCGGCATGGGCGCCGTCTACCTGGCGCATCGAGTCGATGGCCAGTTCGAGCAGCAGGTCGCCATCAAACTCATCGACCTTCCCCTGGCAACTGACCTGTTTCGGGAGAGGTTCCGCCAGGAACGGCAGATTCTGGCTGAACTCCAGCATCCCTATGTCGCCCGGCTGCTCGATGGCGGCGTCACTCCGCAGGGCGATTTGTATCTGGTGATGGAGTACGTGGATGGAGTTCCCATTCATCGCTTCTGCGAAGAGCAGCGCCTTTCGACGACCCAACGGATTGCGCTCTTCATTCGCGTTTGCGAAGCCGTCCAGTTTGCTCATCAGCATTTCGTCGTCCACCGCGACTTGAAGCCGGATAACATCCTGGTGGCTGCAGACGGTACTCCCCGCTTACTGGACTTCGGAACCGCCAAGCTCCTTTCTCCCTCTCCATTAGGGCCCGCCAGCAAACTCACTCGCGAAGGATACCAATCGTTTACGCCGCAGTACGCGAGCCCGGAACAGGTGCTCGGCAATCCTATTACGACTGCCTCGGACACTTACTCGCTCGGCGTTCTCCTGTACCTGCTGCTGACTGGAACCATGCCCTATGAACTGAAGGAGCTGACGACCGCCGAGATGCTGCGCGTGATTTGCCAGGAACCTCCTCGCAAACCGGCTCGGGAAGAGGCCTTGAAGGGGCGGCTCGACGCGGATCTCGAGTCGATCCTCCTGAAGGCGCTGCGCAAGGAGCCGCAGGAACGCTATCTCAGCACTGAGCAACTCGCAACTGATCTTCGCGCCTATCTCGAGGGCCTGCCGGTGGCCGCGCGCCGCGGCACGCTGCGGTATCGAGCCGCCAAGTTCATCCGCCGCCGCCGGTTCAGCGTGGCGGCAGCGGCACTGCTGGCTGCCTCCCTAATCGCGGGCGTCGTCGGCGTGTTATGGCAGACTCGAGTGGCCAATGCGGAGCGGCGCAAAGCTGAGGCGCGCTCCGCAGACCTGCGCCAATTGAGCAACAGCCTGCTTTCCGAGTTGGATGAAGCTATTAAGGAACTTCCGGGCTCGACCGGGGTCCAGAAATTACTCGTCACGCGCGTGCTCGAACACCTGGACCGCATGGCGAATGATGCGAGGGGCGACCGCCAAACCCAATTGGATCTTGTAAACGCGTACACGCGATTGGGGAATATTCAAGGCAATGCCTACGATCAGAACTTGGGCGATCCGGCGGGCGCGCTGGTCAGTCTCAGTAAGGCTCTGGCCATTGCGCAGCCGCTCGCGGCCTTCAATTCGCAGGATCGCGAAGCCATTCGGGGGCTGGCGTTGGTCCAGCAATCGCGCAGCGAGATTCTTTGGCAGACCGACAGGACCCCGGAAGCAATTCCCGTCATGTGGGAAGCCGTGAAGAATTTCGACGCGCTGATTCGAGACCCGCATGCCCCCGCCGCGCTGGTCTGCGACGTTGCTTCAGCCTATGGCACACTCGGCGACGAATTAGGGCAGAGCGGTACCGCCAGCCTCGCGGATTCCGCCGGTGCGATTTCCGCTTACCGGCAATCTGTGGTGTTGGACAATCGCGTGCTCAGCGTCGACCCCAATTTCATACGCGCCAAGCGGGGTCTCTCCATCAACGGACTCAAAATCGGCAGTGTGGAAATGGAGACCGATGCGGCGGAAGCGCTGAAGGAGTTTCAGTTTGCTTTGCAGCGTGCCGAAACAATGCCCAGGTCCGACCAGGACAGCCTTTCCAACGTGCGAATTCGCCACATGCTGCTTCGCAAGGAGGCAAACGCTCTGGAGCGATTGGGTGAGTTTGCGCAGGCAGTCCCGCTCTTCGAGCAGGCCCTTGTGCTCGTCACACGCATTGCTGACCAGGACCCGAAGGATAGCCGGGCTCTTTTCGATTTAGTAACCGTGCTGGACGATGAAGCGAAGTGTTATGAAGATGCGGCCGATCCGGTCTTGGCTTCGAACCCTGGCGATCGGCGCGCGAACCTGGTTCTTGCTGAGAAGAAACTGGTAGAGGCGGCGGATGCTATGGAGCGTTTGCTGAGACAAGATCCGGCAAATGATGTCTGGATCGCGTTTCACGCCAGCGGGGAGGTGCGAATCTCCGTAATCCAAAGCAGCCTGCATACTGCTGGAGCTTGGGAGGAATCAGCGAGAAAGGCGCTCGTCGTCTTGAGGGAAGTGGCTGCGAAGCCTCAGGCATCCCCCATGGTGCTCGACCAGGCGGCAAATGCCTTTATAACCGTCCAACCTGCGGCCCTTCGGGATCCACGGCTGGCCGTCTCCTGCGCCGAGCGCGAGATGGCCAGGAGCCGCGCAAAGACTCCTGCGAGACTGCTGACCCTCGCCCAAGCCTACCGTGCCTCTAGCCAGATCGAACGTAGCCGCGCAGTCGCCAGGGACGGGCTGGCGCTGCTGCCCCCGCCACAACCCGGAAGTGTGAAACCGAACATCCGCAAGCTGCTTGAAAAAGCGAACGAGTAACCTATCTCGCCGCGGTTTCCCTCGGGGTCGCCCAACCCGGCCGCACGGGCCAGCCTACCCTGCGCGGCGGGGTACGTTTATTGGGACGAACTAAGAGTCCCAATGTAGGGGCAGCGTCTGTTGCCGTTCTGCGTCACCCTTTACATGCTCGAGGGCGCTGTGGCTCAGGTCGAGCGTTTGCACGGCGGGCTCCGGTTCTTCCTCGAACACAATCGGATTTCCCTCTCTCACGAAACGGCGGTTGTAGACCCTCAGCCACACCAGTCCCGCGAGAAGAATGGCCAGCGAAACCACGAGTGCTGCGGGTTGCCCCAGAATCCAGTCTTCCAGGCGCGCCAGCGAGTAGGCGTAACTCGAAAACATTAGCCAGCACCCAAACCAGACGACGAAGTTCCCGGACTTGCTGGCGAGGTACGAGCAAGTAAACGGTACTTTCCGAAAGCGGAGCAGCAGGAGTTCGATGAGGATCAGGGTTAGGACGCAATCCAGCAGGCAAGCGGCGGCTGCCTCTCCAAAACTCAGGTGCAGGGCGTAAATCGGAAAGGCGAGCGTCAAGATTGGAAGCGTCCCCAAGACAATCATGGCCTTGCGGACGCCCGAGAAAAGTGCGGGGTTGGTTTGCTTTTCGGTAAGTCGGAAAATCCAATTCGCGCGAACCTCCGCCGGAATTTCAAAGATCAGCCGAGTTCCGGACAGCACGAAAAAGGAGATGATGAGTGGGATAGACAGGAAAATTGCGGCGTGGCCTGACGCGGTCACTACAGCGTTGCGCGACAGAAGTGCGGCAACGCTTTCCAGCGCCAGCGCCACGCCCACGCCTGTGTAGGAGGCAAAGAGGAGACGATGGCGGCGGTCGCCGAGTATGGTCTTGAATACAAAGCTGAACGTGACGCGCTCCAATGTCTCCCGCAGGAAGACGCTCTGTACGAGCCGGCTCAGGCCTCGCCCCGCAGGCCAAGGTTCCCGTGGCAGTGTCTCCCCGGACTCCAGCGAGCGCCTCAAGTGCCTGCGGTAGCTCGCCAGGTAAGTTGCAATTGAAATCACCAGCACCACGGCAACGCCCAGCACCGCTTTCCGCGCCAGCGGGAGGTAGGCGGGGTCGGGATAACGAAGCATCGCCCGGTAAAGTCCCAAGAACCACAAGGGAGGGAGCCAGCGGGCGAGAGGGCCATGGGAGTGAAGCAGCACGGAAAGATCACCTACCAGCTTTGGCAGGAGCAGGGAAAACATCAGCAAGGAGGCGATTAACCCGCCCTGGAGGTAAGCGGACGCTTTCTCGAACCAGCGATAACTCAGCACCGAAAGCAGCACCCCTTCGAGTGCCACGAAAAAGAGAAAACTGAAAGCGCTCGCCGCAGCCATGGTCAGCCCATGAGCCAAGGACCACCAGCACAGGGCGCCGAAGCTGACGTGCTTCCCCCCCCAGGCTGCCATCGGAAATGTTAACGCGCCGGGTCCTCCGACTGCCGTAGCAAACAGAAAAAGGAACAAGATCAGAGCCGAAGCTTTAGCAAGAAAGATGCTCCCGGCCCGGATGGGCAGCGGTACGAGTGTAAGGAAGTCCAGGCGGTCGGGAAAGAAGGAGTCCCACTCGAGGACAGCCAGTAATCCGATCACCAACATGGACAGGCACACATAGATGAACTCATCCCGCATCGAGGTAGGGTCAAAGCGGGCGGGAGCGAGTTCCGCCATTTGTGAATAGGCCGTATACAGAAAGAAAAAATAGATGAAACCCGGCGCTGCCAAGAGGACGACGAAGTGTGCAACACCGAGCCCTGATTCTCCCTTTTGCGAAACGAACTCGTTGTCGAAGAATCGTCCGAAGAAGTGCCTGGTTAGCTCGACCAGGTGCGTTTCGTCGTCGCGGGCGAGCCGGCGAAGGGCGTCGAATCGGGGCATGGCGGTCCTAATCAGCAAGCTTCATGGCTTCGACCATCTGCTGCGCCGCGGCTTCCGAATCACCCTGTGGGACGAGCTGTGAAAAGATGCCCTCCAGAGTGGGGACTTGAGTCAGGTCCCGTAAGCGCTCGACGGTGTCGGAAGCGACAACCCGCCCCTTGTGCAGGATGATCACGCGCGTAGCGACCCGCTCCACAACTTCCAGCAGATGCGAACTGTAAAGGATAGTTTTCCCCTGGCGCGCCAGGAGTTTTAGCAGGTCACGGAAAATCTGCGCCGCGCCGACGTCCAAACCGGAGAGCGGTTCATCGAAAATTACCACCTCGGGGTCATGGAGCAGCGCGGCGGATATCAGGATCTTCTGCCTCATCCCGCGGGAGTAGGAAGAACTGAGAGCATGGCGGTGCAGGTGCATCGAAAAGAGACGCAGCATGCGATCGACCTTCTCCTCCAGTACGCCTTCAGGAATGGAGCGCAGGCGGCCCACAAGGTGAAGGTAATCCCATCCCGAGAGGTAAGGATACAGGTAGGGCTCCTCGGGGACGTATCCGAGCCGGCGTTTGAAGTCCAGGAACTGGGTGCGAACGTCACGGCCGTTGTAGAGGATGCTGCCGTGTGTGGGCTCGAGCAAGCCCACGATCATCTTCATGGTGGTGGTTTTGCCGGACCCGTTAGGGCCCAGGTAGGCGGTGACTTCGCCCGGCGACACCGAAAACGTGACGGCATCTACCGCCGGCAGGCGTGTGTAACACTTCGTCAGGCCTCGTACTTCCAGCATGGGCGCGGCCCCTGACTGCGAACTCCCCCGCCAAGTGTACACCGTTTGATGTGGGTGCATGCCATCAGGTTGCACGGCTTGTCACGGTTTGCCCCTGCCGGGCAAAGTAACACAACGCGGCAAACCCGCAAATGCAGATTCTTCGCTTCGCTCAGAATGACATGTCATCCTGAGCGAAGCGAAGGATCTGCTTTTCTTCGCGCCGCGCAGAAACTCACCCTTAGTAGTGCAGTAGCTCTGATGCGCTTTCCGCGCCCGCCTAATGGCGTGACTGATCCGCGTCGTACTTCTTCCTCTGTTCTTCCTGCGTGGCTTGGGAGGGTACGCCCAGACTGCGGCGCAGAGCGTCGGGGACCAAGCCGCGGTCGTAGGGTTCCTGAGTCGTCGGCTCATTGGGCTTGAAGTAGAACTGCGTGCCGTAAACCTGCGGTTGATGAATGGAGTTCAGATACCGGTCGAGCGTTGCGGCTTCGATCCACAAAGCACCGCCTTGCCCTCGTGCTACAGCGACCATAGCCAGCGTGTGGGCTAAAAGGTAGTCGTCCGGCGTATCGCCGTGCTGGAATACAAACGCAGCTCTCTCGAAGTCTTCCCCCGTATGAAGTTTTCCGTCTGAGAGGAGTTTGCGGGTTTCCTCGCGGCGGGCCGCGTCGGCTTTCTCAACCACCCCCCAGTCGATCTTCCCCACGCCAGGCTGCCGGTCTTTCTGGTCCGCCTCAAAGATCCGTTGCATCTCCGGATTCGAAATGTCGGAGTCATCCAGGAAATAACTGCGCGTGCTGTCCCAATCGGTCGCGATGACCAAGGGGCGCTTTTCCTTGGTCACTGGCCATGGCTCGAAACCGGAGAGGTCGATTTGCAGGCTTCCACGCCCTTGCCGATCGGTACAAAGCTGGAAGTCATCCTTATCGTCATTGTTCGCGGGGTTTTGAATTGTGAAGGCGACGCAATTCGCCTTGCTACTGCTGTGGACGATCGGGTAACGAACGGCCGGCCCCTTAATACCGGAAAAGAACGCACCATTGGCGACTGAAAAGTGCTTGGGACGGGCCAGCGAGCCGGTGAAATGGCCTTCGCTCCCCAGAATTGGCGATAGAGTCACGACGATGAAAATGCGATTTCCAAGTCTTAAGACCCAGTTTCCAGCAAACCCGGGCGTTTCCTGTGCAGGGCTATTGACGGTAAACATAATGCCAAGCAAAAGCAACAGACTTGACAAGCGTGTAGAATGTTGGCGGCTCATGCACTGATTATACAGTTGAAAGTCGAAAGTCCAGAAGTCGAGAAGTCCAGCAGTCGATCGACGGAGAGTCGCGGATCGCAAGTGCGGCAGTCCGTGCGAATGATCGACAACAACGCGATGGAGTCTGCTTCCCGTTGACTTCCTGCCGCGCAGACCGGATAATCCCTTTGATTCAATCAATACAATCGGGATCGCGAGGAGGTGCGGGATGTCTCCAGTATCTGACCCAAGCACGGGGAACGCGTACCGGAAGTTAATGTACAGGATTATGTTCTTTCTGGCGGCATTGGTTATCGCCCGCTTTGTGTTAGAGGTGACCGGCACACCTCAGGCGGTGGCCCGCTACGTCTCGGCCACCGCCGGCTTGGTGTTCGCCGGGATGTACCTTGCGGCGATCGGGCCACTGAAGCGAAGGCCCTTTAGTTACTCTCAACTCGTCCTGCCTGCCTTGGTTTTGTCCGCCTGGACTGAGGGGTGGGTGATTCTCGCTACCATCGTATCCGCCGTATTCCGCCTGGAGCGGAGCCACTTTGCAGAGCGCGAGGACTACGGGAACTGGGGCCACTTGGGCACCCACGTCGTCGGACACCTGATCGGAATCGTTGCTCTGTTCGTGGTGCTGCTCCTGCTCATGGCTCTCGTTCAGCTTTTGTGGCGCTGGCCAGTGACCGTCGGACCGGGAGTCGTAATCGGGGCACTGGTCGTGATTCGGTACTGGCTGGAGGCGATGGGCGTGCCAGGATCGAATACCGCTGCCTGGAGTTCCACCGTCGCGGTTTTGATCGCCGGCTTCTATCTTGGGGGCGTGGGACCGCTCCTGGGATTGCGCGGCGGTCGGCAGCTTTTAACTCCGGCACTGGTGCTCGGTTGGACGTGGAGACTTTGGGTCTACATCGCCACGCTGATGAGCGCGATTTCTACCCTGTACAGGACTCACTTCTTCGATCGCTCGCATGGCAACGTGCCGGCCCGGTTGGCGCAAGCACTGGCCGGCACGGCGGTGGAAGGCTTTATAGCGGGATTGATTCTGTGGGGAATCGCAGTCTGGATTGCTTCTGCCACGCGGCGCGAGGAAGCAGCGTAGCAAGGCAGAAAGCAGAGAGCAGGAAGCGGTAAGCAATCGGTAGCAAAAAGCACGCAGCCGACGGCCGATCTGCCCACCTGCCCATCTGCCCACTGCCGACAGCGGAGGCTTGGTCATGAATCGTGTTCTGGTGACCGGGGGAGCCGGGTTTATCGGTTCGCACTTGTGCGAGCATCTTCTCCGCACAGGAAGGCAGGTTGTGATTGTGGATGTCTTGGACGATTTCTATGACCCGCATCTCAAGCGCACCAACCTTGAGGTGGTGAAAACTGCCGGCGACTTCGAGTTCTATCCCGTGGACATTCGCGATTCCAGCCGGCTCGAGGAAGTGTTTCAAAAGGCTCGCCCCGATGCGGTGGTCCACCTGGCGGCGCGTGCGGGCGTGCGGGCTTCCGTGCTCTATCCGGCACTCTACGCTTCGGTGAATATTAACGGGACGCTTTGCCTGTTGGAACTCAGCCGAAAGTATCAAGTGCAGCAGTTTGTATTCGCCTCCTCGAGTTCGGTTTACGGCCAGTACCATCGTGTGCCATTCTGCGAAGACGACTCCATCAGCAAGCCGCTTTCCGTATACGCCGCCTCGAAAGCGGCCGGTGAAATGCTCGCCTTTTCGTACTCGCACATCTATTCGCTGCCCGTCATCTGTCTTCGCATATTCACTGTCTTCGGTCCTCGACAACGCCCCGACCTGGCAATCCGCAAGTTTGCCCAGCTTATTCAAGAGGGAAAGGAACTGCCGGTTTTTGGTGACGGCAGTATGAGCCGCGATTACACCTATGTCAGCGACGCGGTGGCCGCCATCGAGCAGGCTTTGGTTTGCAGCTATCCATTCGAAATCTTTAACCTCGGTAATTCCCGCCCGATCCGCCTCGATTATATGATCGATGTTTTAGAACGTGCTTTGGGTAAGGCCGCAACGAAATCGTACCAACCCGCGGGCCCCGTAGAAATGCCCACAACTTTCGCCAGCCTCGAGAAGTCGCGAAAGCTGCTGGGTTACAGCCCCAAGGTTTCCTTCGAAGAAGGCATCCGGTTGTTTGTAGAATGGTTCAGAGAAGAGGGGCTAGGGACTGGGGGCTAGGGGCTAGGGAAAAGCAGAAGGCAGAAGGCAGAAGGCAGAAGGCAGAAGGCAGAAGGCAGAAGGCAGAAGGCAGAAGGCAGAAGGCAGATCTCTCCTCGTTGGCGGCTCTTTCAATACTTGGAACCTGTAAGGAAATGGTGACCGTGTCATCCTGAGCAGAGCGAAGGATCCCAGAAGTTGTTCGGCAGTCGTTAGATTGGGAAATCAACTGCAGAGATCCTTCGCTTCGCTCAGGATGAGAAAGACCGCCCACTGCCGACTGCCCACTGCCGACTGCGGACCGCCCACTGCCCACTGCGGACCGCCCACTGCCCACTGCGGACCGCCCACTGCCCACCGCCTACCGCCTACCGCGAACTACCCGCTCCCCGTCTGCCGACTGCCTACCGCCAACTGCCCGCTGCCCGCTCCCCATCTGCCGACTGCCCATCTGCCGACTGCCGACTGCCCACTGCCTTTCCCCTGCTACGTGTTAGAATGCACTTCTATGCCTCTGAGCCTCTTCGGATCCAGTGATAAAGAGAAAAAGCCTGGCTTTTTCGAGCGACTGAAACAGGCCGTTGCTTCCACCAAGTCCCAACTGGTGGAACGCATCGAGGAAATTGTTGAAGGGAAACAGACGGTCGACCAATCGGTCCTCGACGACCTTGAAGCCACGCTCATTACGGCCGACCTGGGAGTAAAGACGACGGGCGAGATTCTCGACCGTCTTAAGGAGCAGGTAAGCTACAAGAAACTCACCGAGCCCCGGCAGCTTCGCGCCGCCGTCGAGCAGGAGATACTCAAGATACTCGAGAATCCCGCGCTCGGCCGGCAATCGGGCGCCCCCGTGGCGAAGCAACCCCCGGCCGGAATGCCTGCCGTGATCTTCGTGGTGGGCGTCAACGGGGTGGGAAAGACCACCAGTATAGCCAAGCTGGCGAACCTCCAACTCCAACAAGGCCGCAAGCCGCTGCTCTGCGCGGCGGACACGTTTCGCGCCGCCGCAACTGAACAGCTTGAAGTGTGGGCAGGCCGGCTGAACGTGGATATCGTCAAGCAGAAGTCGGGCGCCGATCCCGCCGCGGTCCTTTTCGACGCCCTGAGCGCCGCGCGCACCCGCCATTACGATATGGTGATCGTGGACACAGCCGGCCGCCTACACACGAAGGACAACCTGATGGCGGAGCTTCAGAAGATGTGCCGCATCGCGGGGCGCGAAATCCCCAATGCCCCGCACGAGGTTCTGCTGGTCATGGATGCGACCACGGGCCAGAACGGCCTCGCGCAGGCTCGCCAGTTCATCGATCACGGCGGCGCCACCGGAATTATCTTGACCAAGCTTGACGGCACTGCCAAGGGCGGGGTGGTCATTGCCATCGCGCGCGAGCTTGGATTGCCGATCCAGTATGTGGGTGTCGGTGAGAAGGTGGATGACCTTCTTCCCTTTGACCCGCGCGATTTCGTGAATTCACTTTTCGAATCGTGATGGCGTATAGGAACGGCCGGACATTCGTTGTCATTCCGAGCGGTCATGGGCCTGCGGCCCAACCCGCGAAATGAAAGTCGGCCATCGTCACCCCCGCGGAAGCGGGGGTCCATCGTCGGCGGGGAGGCCAATGGATTCCCGCTTTCGCGGGAATGACGTATTTCTCGAGGAGAGCGCAGCGAAGAATGACCGGCTGCCGGGCTAGTTTCCATTTTGAACAGACGGACATGAACATCACCACGGCGATTTTCGATTTCGGCTATGTGTTGAGCCTGCCCCCGCGGGTGTCAGACTATCAGAACCTGGCGAAACTGGCGGGGATAGGTGGTGACGTATTCGAGGGGATCTATTGGAGCCAGCGCGCCGACTATGACCGGGGAACCATCGCCGGTCCCGCCTATTGGCATCGCGTTGCAGAAGTGGCGGGCGTGGAAATCACGCCGGCCCAAATCGGCAGCCTCATTGCCGCCGACATTGACATCTGGATGCGCGCCAACCCCGTCATGATGGAGTGGGTCCGCGCGCTGAAGAATCACGGCCTGAAGATTGCCGTGCTCTCCAATATGCCCATTGAAATCTCCACCCACATGCGGTGGTACGCTCCCTGGTTCAGAGATTTCGACTACGTGTGCTTTTCCGCGGAAGTGCAACTCGCCAAGCCGGAAGCCGCCATTTTCTATGCCTGCCTAAACGTAGTGGGCTCGAAGCCTGAAGAGTGCCTTTTCATCGACGATCGCGCCGATAACGTGGAAGCGGCGCGGGCCCTGGGCATGTGTGCGGTGAAGTTTGTTTGCGTCGAGGAGTTAGCGGCCGACGTGAAGCCCTACAATCTTCTTGCGCCCTTGAGCGCTTCTTAATTCAGTTCGGTCTCTTCCCCGTCGGCGGCATCATCGAACTTCGCAACGTAGAGATAGATGACCATTCCGCAGATGACCATGAGCGCTGCCAGCCATTCAATCTCCGTCCGGTCTACGTTCTTGAGCCAGTCGGCCGGAAGGACGGGCCCGTGTGCTCCCGCATCGTGAATCTCCAAGTAGATGCGGGCGGAGAAGTAGCAACTGACGAGAAGAGCCAGCAGTCCCGTCAATTCTTGCATCAAGGGAAGGACGCGCTGCTGCTGCGCGGGTGAATAGCGGCTGAGGCGCCACGAGCCGAAGTGGATGGATTGAGGGGCAAGGTAAGGGGAGCCGAGCAACAACGCGGCAATAAAGACCTGCAAGAACCAAGTGATGTGCACCCCTAAGCTCAGTACATGACTGACCGGGACGGTCGCGCCCCTATGGGTGGTGATGTGCGCGGCCAGCAAAGGCAGGCCCGTCTTGATCTCGAAGTAGGAGTAAACGGCCAGTGCCGCTGTCAGCACCGCCAGCACAAGTCGTGACATTGGGAGTTCAGCCCCTTCCAGAACCAAGGCCGGAATTCGGTGGCCACGGAGGACGCTCAACCCGCAGCGCTAGCCCAACGACTCGCCCACCTCGCGCAGCCATTCGGGGCGCTTCAGGACCTCGCGCGGCCTGGAGCCGCCCGGGGCGCTGACGATGCCGTCCTTCTGCATCATGTCGATGAGCC
>Ga0187876_1001893_pt1 | contig 16597 bp, 9 predicted proteins | sample June2016WEW_17_4_FD_133000 | JGI IMG/M metagenome (GOLD analysis project Ga0187876, IMG submission 133000) | Peatland microbial communities from SPRUCE experiment site at the Marcell Experimental Forest, Minnesota, USA - June2016WEW_17_40 | ecosystem: Environmental > Terrestrial > Soil > Wetlands...
TGCCGCCTCAAGATTGCCGCAGTCGCGGCGACTGCGGCTACAAGAAGGACTTGGAATCTACAACGCCTTCAAACCGCCTCAAGATTGCCGCAGTCGCGGCGACTGCGGCAAGAAATGCTTGATGAGGAAGATTTCAATAAGGACCCGCCTCAAGATTGCCGCAGTCGCGGCGACTGCGGCTCGCTCCCTAGAACACCTTGAGAATCAACACCTGCCGCAGCATTTTGCGAGCGTGAGGCAGGTTGGAGCATTAACACATAAATGAGTCGGGAAACAATCATTGCCAATAGCCTATCAATCCAAGCGAATCTGTTGTGCGAGCGTCCGTGCAGGCCAGCGCCAGCATTTCCGCACTCGCACTGGAATCGCCGCATTCAGGCGCAGTCGTCGCGATTTCAATGAGCAATCATGGTTAGCCAATGGCGGAAGCTAACTGGTCGGTGGCGGAGTTCGCCGGGGTTTATTCAACGCCTTCTGCAAAAACTTGCAAGCCTGAAAAATCAAATGATTGTCACGCGCGAGCGGACTTCGTAAGGCAATCCCATTGCGTCAATGATCAAACTCGCGTCTTTGGAACTCGCGCCCAGCGATACAAACAAAACCTGATCCTCGTCATGATTGAGCAAATCCTGAAGCTCGGCCTTCAACTTTGCCAGACGCAAATCGTCCAACGGACATTCAAAAACCGAGTATTGCAGTCGCACGCCAAAACCTTCCAGCGAGCGCGCCACTTTCCGCAACCGCTTCGGGTCGCTGATGTCGTAGCTCACCAGATAGCGGATGCGGCTCATCGCGTGACAAATCCATGATAGGTCAAAGCTTCGCCGCGAACGAATCGCCACAACTGCCGCGCCTGCACTTCCAGCATCCGGCGATAGGCCATTTTATAGCTGAATTCCGGGTGGCTGACTTCCGTGTCCAGCCGTCGAAACCATCCTTCCCAAAATGGTCGCCGGCCTTTGTCGTTTAAAAACATCCCGTTCGCGCTCTTGATGAAGTCCTCCGGGCCAAGTTCGCCACGATTGATGAGGCTGATGGCCACGCTGTCGGCGATGAGTGGGCGGAATTCCTCCATCAAATCCAGTGCCAGTGCCGGACGGCCATAGCGCGGCTGGTGCATGAATCCGAGAAACGGATCGAGTCCAACCGAATAACAAACGCCGGTCAATTCCTTCGCCAGCATGGAATAACCGAGCGAAAGCAGGGCGTTCACCGGATCACGCGGCGGACGGCGATTGCGCCCGCGCCAGTCAAATTTCCAGTCGTCACGCTGTTTCAGCATGGACTCGAATTGCTCGAAATAAAGCGCCGCGGCGCTGCCCTCGATGCCAAGCAACGCCGTTAAGTCGCGCGCCGATTCCGTGGAATCGCGGAAGTTCGCCATCAAGCTCGTCACCCGGTCCGGCACGTCGCCGTTGCGCATAAGCATGACACGCTGGTTGTGAATCTTGGCACGGATGACTTCCCGCGCCAGTTGCAGACGCACGCCCGGAAGTTCAAACAGCCGATATTGTCCGCGCCGCGCATCCACGCCGCTGGCTGGCAATCCGCCCAACATTCCGAGAAACCGTCCCGCCGGCGAAAAATAGGAAACGTCAATGCCCAATTCCAGGCACGTCGAAACAGCCTGCGCCGTCATTTGAACCGCGCCGTAGCAATAAATCGCCCGCACCTGCTGGCCGGGCAGTTTGCGCACATCTTCGCCCTTGACGCTGACGAGCAATTCATCTCCGCGCTGGCCGATTTGCGCGCCCGGCGTCTGCACCACCAACACCTCGCCGTCGTCGCCTTCGGGTCGCGGCGGTTGCAACGTCGGTTCTTTGTCCGTGGACTCAGCGGCAAAATCCAGTGCCTCAAGAATCCGGTCACGGACGGCATCTTCAGATTGGGCGATGAAACTGAATTGAATCTGTCCATCGGTGGGCGACGCTTTGCGTCGTTTCGACCACCAAAAAGATTCATTCGGAAGACATATCGGATAGGCGGAACAGCCGAGGCAACGCGGATCGTTTTTCAGCGGCGGCGGGCAATGGCCGGAAGCCGCGAGTGCCTTTGCATCGGTAATGGCCTGCCGGGTTTTCGCTAGCATTTCCTCATTAATTTCCACCGGCACGCGGCGTTTGTCGGCGGCGTAGTAGATCACCGCGCCGGAAACCCTTACGCCGTGTTCCTGCAACAGCAGGGCATACGCGCCGACTTGCATTGTCTCCGGCTCGCGCGCTTCACGTTCGCCTTCGCTGTTGCGCCGGGCAGAACCCTTTTTGTAGTCCACGATTTGTGCGCCATCCGGTCCGCCTTCCACCAAATCCATTACACCAACAATGCCCAGCGATTCGCTTTCCAGGCGTAAGCTGCGCAGATGTGTTCCTTCCGGAAGATTTTCGCCCAGGGCTTTTGCTTTTTCTTCATCCAGCTTGGACGGTACGTCCACATTGCGATGCGTGGTTGAACCTGCAACCGTATCGGCGCTTTCCTGAAAAATATTTTCAACCCACTGGAAATAAAACAGCCGCGGGCAATAAACGTAATTGTTGAGACGACGCACCGGCATCACCGGCTGGGATTCCAGCCCGGCGTTGACTTGAATCGGCGCTTCGCTCATGGCGGTTACATAGGAACGTCATCTTTGTTGCGTTCCCATTTTGCGATTCTAGCAATGTTGATTTCACGGCAACGTGAAATGGCAAGATCACCGCGCACTAAATCCCAAAGGTGCGGGTAATCCCGAATCACGGGATAATTGCACCCACTGTGCGTGACTGACTTGTCGAATTTCTTGAACCGGTCAATTATGAAGTAACCATGCGCTTCTTTCGGTAAAGGGGCGTCTTCTTGTGAATCTGCTGATGGAAGTGGCTTCTCGCTTGCGTAAAACATGCCTTGGCAGAGCCAGCAATTCCGGTGAGAAATTGCCCGCAGGCCGATGCGATACGCGCCATTCAAATCAGCTTGCGAGAGAACTGAATTCGGTCGTTCAGAAACATCGCCGGATAGGGACACGAAGACCGGGCCTCCTTCGCGCCGGCGCAGGAGTGATTTATCTGCGGGAATTGATTCAAGATGTCGAAGGAATTCGTCCAAGTCGGCAATGTCCTCTTTATTCTCCTCCTTTTTGACAATCCGCCGCCAGTTGGCAACTCTGGGGTCGTCTGGAAAAACTTCCTCTGCGCGAAAACCAAAAGAATGATCCTTTCCGCTGATACGCGAAGTGTTTGTTGGTTTGACATAAACAATCTGCATTCCAACGAGTTGGCAAAGCTCTTTCAACACCCGGTGAATCTCGCGGTGACGCCATTCGGCAAGTTGGCGATTTTCGCGACGACTTTGGCGATCTGTCGTTCTGAAATCTTTCAATTGCTCCAATGCGATGAAATTCACCGGGCCTCGCTCCAAACAACGATAAACGCCATGCAACGATTTGATTCGCTTCTGCTCTTTCTTGTCTGCCGGAGGCGTATCCAGTTCGACGCCCAGCGCGGCGGCAAAAATGGCGTGGGCAATCTGCTTTACGCGGTCATTGCGTGCATCTTCAAGAGCTTGGCGACAGCCTTCAAACGGTTCGGAAATTTCTTCGCGACGACCTGCCATGTAACGCTTGGCAAACTTGTGTCGGCAAAGATGATTAAGTGATTGTGCGAACTGACGAAGTTCTTTCAGTTGCCGAAGCCTCTCATAACTCAAACCGCGTTGACCAGCCAGCCATGCCTCTGGGCGCTCTTTCTTGGTATCAAGCTGCATGGAAAACCAGCCGCCTTCCGCTACATCCCATTTCCACTCGCCTTTGCGTGTCGGCAAGATGCGGTCGGCAAACTTTGGGAGTAGTTCTTTGAACTTTGCCAGATAATCGTCAATTAACCCTTCGAGTTTTGTGCGCAGTTCTTCGTGATTTGAAGTCAGGGACTTCAACAATTTGAGTGGATCATCATCTTCAAGTTCTGAAATTTGAGCCAAAGCCTCGGCGCGACGTTTATCGGCCCGCTCACGGATTTTTTGAAGCTTGGCAGAATTGGCGATGCGCGGCAGATCACCAAAAATGTGTTCCGCCCACCGATGCAATCGAAATAGCTGTGAGCGCAGGCGAGACAAACCGAAAAGCAGTTCGTCATTTTGATGCGGGAACGAAAGATGGGCTGCGCCTTTGGAATGTCGTTGGCGAAAATTGTCACCGTATTTTTCCAGGTCCTTAAACCAGCCCTCCGCCTCCACTATTTCATCGGGTTGAGCGTTGCGTCCTGCCGAACCTGAAAGTTCTGGCAGAAATGTTTTAGACTGTCCCGGCAGGAGTTGTTCAATTGCTTCTTGCAGTTTGCGCGAACCTTCACGCCGGTCACGTTCACGAACGTCGCGATAAATCCAGGCATCCTCGCCGGAGAGACGTATCAGGCCATTGGCGATGGAGCGCACACGCCATCGTTCCGGCGAATTTGCCGGCGTGATGTCGTGAAACAACCCTTTCGTTTCAATCGCCTGTGAAGGAACGATTTCAGCGCGCATCACTTGGTAGGCTGCGGCGTTGTTAATGCCGAGATCAACGGCGAGACATTGGACTTTTCCGGTCTGCTGCCAGTCCAACCGCTTCGCGTTGTCACGCGGCCACCTTAAGCCAATCAATGTGTCTGGCTTATCTTTCGAACTGTAGCCATCAAACGGGAATTTTCTGCGCCACTCTGTTTCAAGTTGCTTGCACTCGAAGCCGTATTCAAAAACCAGTTGAACATTCTGTTTATCGTCCGGGATCGGCGCTAAACGCACCGATGTTCCTGCAAACGTGTGCTTGTCAGATCGAAGCCCTAATTTTTCAACGACGGCACGCAATGCTGGAGGTAAAGCAATGACATCCGGGTTCTCGGTTTCCAATTTCTCACCTTTTTTGCGGAGTTCGTTTCGCAACAGGCGAGGGGCGCTGAAATGGAGAAGCAGTTTGATCGGGGTCTTTCGTTCAAAGTCAAACGCATCAACACGAACGGTGAATGGCTTGGGGTTGTTAGGATTTTGCCCCGTCATGCCCTGCCAAGGAAGATGTTCCCGGTTACTGCTTTCCGACCAGCGGAAATAGCGAGGCGATTTTTCGGGATGAGCCGGAGTAAATTGTATGCCCTCTTGAAGATGCGTCCGTTCTTCCAGTGCGTCCTCGTATTTGACCCAGCGTTCCAGTGCGTCCTCGCTGGAATTCCATAGACTCCAGTAATTTTTCTCCGCTAGTTTTTCAAACAACGCCGCGCTGCCGAATTTCTCACGCAATTTCTTCTGCAACGCATTTTTTTCAGCTACGAGTTCCTTGGGTGTTGCATTTGCATTTTCTTTCAGAAGCTCACGCCATCGCGCGCGAACTTTAGGCCAATTTTTGAGCGTCCGGTCTCGAATCGTATAGCGCCGTTCTTGTCCATCCTCGCCAACAATTCCCTCTGCGAGGTCTTCAGTTATCGCTTTGATCAAATGTAGCTTGGAATTTGGTTCTTCCTCCAATTCGCGTCTGGTTGCAGAAATAGTCGCATTTGCTTCGGCTAGGCGGTCGTCGAACTTTTGCCCGGTCAGATGGAATTGGCCGATCTTGTTGAACGCTTCCATGAACGCTGCTTTTTCAAAATGCGGCCAAACTCCGTAACCGATGGATTTGTCTTTTTGCCGTCCGCACCAAAGATCAAGAAACTGCGGGAACACAGGCCGTTCAATGCCGCCTGCGTGCCTGGCTTCGTAGGACGGGTCAGAAGTTTGTTTTTCTGCAGGTGGATTGAAATAAAGAAAGGCTTCACGAAACCCTGAAATGTCAGGACGCAATGCAAACACCATCGCTGATTTAAGTCGTTCCGCACCGCGACTTGTGCGAATGGTCGGCTCATCAGCAGGAAGCGTCGCTTTATCCGCAAGCCATTGCTCAAATATTTTTTGTCCCTCGGCGAGGTTCTTCAGAAGATTTTTGATTCGTTTCTTTGCTTCAACTTCTTCTAGTTTCTTTTCGGTATCTTCTAACTTGCGGACTAAATCGCCGATAGCTGCTTTGAGTTTTGTTTTGGCTTGATCGGGAGTCCATTGCTTTTTGCCAGGATGCTTTTTAAAAGCAAACACGTCATCCCATGCAAGGTTTGCCCCGCCGCAGACTTTTTCAATGAGAACACCAGCCTTGTCACTTTGATTGAAATAGAGGAAAGCGTCGCGGAAGGCAGAAATGTCGGGGCGCAGTGCAAGCAACATCGCCGCCTTGAGTTTTTCTGCCCCGCGCCCGGAGCGTGTCGGTTCATCTGCTGGAAGGATCGTTGTTTTCTCCGTGAGCCATTTCTCGAATATCGTCTGGCCCGCAACAAGAGAATCTACAAGCCCTCTGATTTGTTTCTTTTGTTCCGCCAGTCCAGTCTTGCCTTTTTCGCTTCGAGCCGTGGTTTCTGCTTCGGCTTTTTTCTTTATGGCATCTTCGAGGTTGTCAATTAGATCGCTAACGGCTTTTTTTAATTTTGCGATGGCTTGATCTTGAGTCCACGGCTTTTTGCCCGGATGCGTTTTGAAGGCAAAAACATCGTTCCAAGTCAGATTTTCTCCGGCGCGCACTTTTCCAATGAGGACAGCAGCTTGATTCTTCTGATTTCCTTTTGTGATTTTGCTGGGCACATCCATTTCTTGAGCCGCAAGCGTGACAAACTCCTGCCCGTAAAGGTTCTTCGCTTCGCCAGCCAGAGCATTCTCTGTGTCATCATCCGTCTGGGTTACTCTGTCCACCGCTTGAAAAAGGTCAGTCAGCGCGGCGAACCTCTGGCTTTCAGTGGCCTGCGATCCGGTAAGCATAAAAACTGTGTTTCGGAATTCTTTGAATGAGGCGTCTTCTTTCAGCCCCGCCGCACGGCAAACACATACGAAGGGATTCAGCCAAGAACCTTTTCTGCCGCTGTGCTTTTGCCAATTCCGTTCAACCACCTCCCGGTATTCTCTCCAAAATTTGTGGCTGCAATTGTCCGACACCATCGCGGCGAATACAGCGAAGTAGTAATTCACCGCGTTCTGGAATCGTTCGTGATGCTCTTGGAGGATTGACTGCCACTCCTTGCGTTGCTTGTCTCGCAATTGCTCGTATTCTTGTAGTTCCTTGCTTTTTGGCGTTTGCGCACGCTCGGCTTTGGAAAGTTTGCTGCGTTTCGCGATCTCTTGTTCAACTTTCGTGCGCAATGCGGGAATACGCGTTGTGAGGGCGTCGGCGATTTTAAGGTCGCTGTGGTATAGCAGCCACGGCTTTTCTTTGGCCGCTTCCCTGTCGGGATTTTTTATTTCCACACAATTGACCCTGCCTTGGTAGATACGATTCAAACTCATGTTTGCTCCCCGATTTCAGATTTTGCCGCGGGCTGAAACAATTCGTGGTGTTGCCAGACGACATGAAGATCAAGTTCGCGGTTTTGGTCGTCGAGAACTTTGCTGACGCGGCCCTGATAGATGCGATTCATGGTGCGGGTTATTTTGCCCGCATTGTTTTATATCCAATCGGCGAGCGCCGCACTAGCCAGAAAAAGGAGATTGTTCGGCGGGGCGAGTGCCGCGACGTTGCCGGGCGGAAGCAAAAAGTTTTGTCGAATGAAATCCCAATAAAATTTCAGACCGTCGGCAGACAGAACAATCTCACACGGCTTCGGTAGCCACGATGTTCTCGAATCCAGAAAAAATATCCGAATAATTTGCGTTCAGAAACCTTACCACCTTGGCGTTGTCCAGAAGCTTCTTGATGTAACCACGCGCGCACGTCAGACACATCATATTTTCCGTAAAGCTCGCCTTCACCGCCTTGAAATCTTTTTCCAGCGATTCCATTTCACGTTCCATGTTGGCCAATTCCTCCGCTGACAGGCCGGTTTTCTTTTTTGGCTCTGCGGGGTTCACGCGCTGATCGCTCGGCGTCATCAATATCAACGATTCGACATATCCGACTGAATAATTGTTTGCGCTCACCATCACTTCCGCGATTTCCATTTGTCGCGGCGGTTTTACCTTTTTCAACAGGCGGATGCCTTTCTCGGAAATGTTTTTGTCCTTTAACAAATTTGCCGCCGCCTCGGCGATGCCGTCCAGCAATTCAATCAATCCGCGCACGACGTTCAGCGGCATATCCAGCGCGCTTGCAATCCGCTCCGGGTTGACGCCGTTGCGAATCGCTTTGACGATCATCTTGTGACATTGAATGGGTGGCAGCCGGTTGATCCGCGCGTTGTAGGTGAAACATTCGTCGTCGGTGGAGATGATGCACTCAGCCACTGTTTTGCCGAGTTGTTTCAACGCGATAATTCGCAGATGCCCATCCAGCAACAGGAATGTGCCTGACTTGTCTTTTTGTGGATGAACCACGAGCGGCTCGATCATCCCCACTTCACGCATGGATTTCAGAATCGCTTGATACCGTCGCACGTTGTGGGGACTTTTGATTGTTCGGATGGGTAATATCGCCTCCAACGGAATCTCTTTCGTCCTCATCTGAAACCCCAGCTTCATTTCATTCGCATTCATATTCCTTCCTTTTGTTGTTTCGCCACTTTATCTCCAAGCACTTTGGGCATGGTCGCCAGCGATTCTGCCCGCAGCAGTGTCACGAAATTTTCATTCGCCGTGAGTTTGCTGAACGCCGTCACCACGAAAAGCAGCCTTTCTTCGCAAAGGCGCGCCTTGCGCACCAGCAGTTTTCGTTTTTCGCTTTCGCGCCGATATGCACTGACCAGATTTTCCGCGCTCGGCCGGTTTTTTCGTGAGCCGCGTCCACCCGAACCGCGTTGCTTTCCCATAAACCGCCGTTGCTCCATCAATTTCTTAACGTCCCGGATTGAAGCCTGGTTGAGCTGCTTCTTTTCGTAAGCTTTCAACAATGCCCGTTGCGTTTCAACGCCGTCTGTTTTGGCAATATCTATTGCAACGCCCAACGGAATTTTCCCGTTCAAAGCTGCGTCCAGCAATCGTTCCTCGCCGTCTTTTTTCAAGGCAATCAATCCAATAATTGTCGGGCGGTCTATGTCCAGCTTTCGCCCGATGTCAGTATTGTTATAGCCTTGTTTTTTTAGACGATGAATTTCGTTGATCAACTCCATCGGCGAGGGCAACCGCCGGGCCATGTTCTCCACCAGGCTACGCAAGAGCCGGTCTTCTTTGCTAATTTGCACGACAATCGCCGGAATTTCCTTGAAGCCGAGTGCCATGAATGCTTCGAGGCGTCCCTGCCCGAAAACCGAGTCGTAGCCCTCGCCTTCGGCTTCATCTGCGGCACGAAGGCTCACCTGAATCGGTTTTTTCAACCCCAGTTTCCTGATGCTTTGGACAATCAATTCAAATTTCTTTTTGTCCCGATGGCGCGGGTTCAGAATCCGAATCTGCTCAATGGGAATCATTTTCACTTCTTCATTCATGCGGCCTCCAGGATTTTGATGCGTTGTGTCAGGCTGAAAAAATAGTCGAGCGTTTCAAATCGGTAGGCGTCCAAATAAAAACCATTTTCCTCGGCAACGCGCAGGTTTTCCCAAGTCATGTCAATGCCCGGCAGTAAATAATAATCCCGGATGCCCTCGTTAGTCGCATCCATGCGGACGGCGATGGTGATGTCCGGCTTCAGACCGGTATCCAGCCGGATCAACCAGCGCGACGAACCGGCCAGCGTGGTGGTGTGTCGGCACAGGATGATAGAAACCCGCAATTCATCATTGAGCCAGAGCGATTCCGAGCTTTCATCCCATGCTGCCGACGTGCCAAGGGACTCAATTTTCTGGATCACGGAAGCGACAATTTCAGGGTGCTGCTTGCGCAACCGACGATTGATTTCGATGAAGCTATAATCAATCTGCGGGTCGTAGCCGATGAGCCGATAGGCGGAAATGAGGCTGCCAAAGCGACAACGAAACGCCGCGCTTGATGGAAAACCATCTATCTCGTCAATCAGGATGCCGCTGATTTGCCCGTGCTGGCTCAAAAGACCGCGCAGTTTTTCCAGCATCTCCTCGTCGGTAAATTTCTGACTACGCGCCAGAATGATTCCCCGCGCCCGGAAAAACTGTTCCGGCCCGATGATGCCTTCAAACACTCCATCGGCGCGAACCCATTTGTCTGGCGGGTTTTCCACATGCTTGCGTTTTAACTTGAACGAAGTGCGGTGATAGACGTTGTTGCCGATGTATTTTTCGTTGGTGAGAATTTGATGAACCGTGCAGCGCGTCCATGCACGCCCAAAATCTGTGACGATACCTCTTGCGTTTAGCGAATCGGCGATTTCGGTTTCTTTTTTGCCTTCGTCAATGAATGCCCGGTAAATCCACCTGACAGTTTCGATTTCCTCATCCGGCCCGCGCACTAGAACAACCCGGTCGGTCTGGATGCTCTTGTGCTCACCCATTTTCAGCATCGCCTTTCTCTGGCCGCTCTGGTCAATCAGCATCCGGCGCAGACCGAATCCAGCAGTGCCACCCTGCTTGAAGCCCTTCTGAATCAGTCGGCAGGCTCCTTGAAAAACTTTGGACGACAATTCGCGGCTGTATTCACCAGCCATCGCGCGTTTGACGCTTTTGATAATCGTGGACCCTGGAGTGCCGTCATTTTCAAATTGCTCGGCACAATAATGCACCGCCACACCCGCCCGGCGGCAGATGTATTCGTAATAGGCGCTCTCATCGGCATCCTGGAAGCGTCCCCAGCGACTGACATCATATACAAGGATGGAGGAGAAGTTGACTTTTCCGTCCTGAACATCCTGAATCATTTGTGCCAGCGAATCGCGCCCTTTAATGTTTAGCCCACTCTTGCCCTCGTCAGAATAGTCTTTGGTGATCTGCATTCCACGACGTTTGGCATAATCCCGGGTGACATCCATCTGGTTGCTGGTGGAATACTGCTGGTGCTCCGTGGACATCCTGACATAGGCAGCGGCGCTGGTAAGTGGCAGTACTTGGTCTTCCAGGCTGTTTTGAATAGGCTCCATATTTTATCGCTCAGTCGGTTGTTTTGCCCCGTCCGAATACTTATTTTCAATTTCCAATCCCCGGCGCTTGGCGTATTTGCGAATCACACGCATCTGATTGCTGATCGAAAATCGCTGGTGTTTCTTGGATTTCCTGACGCAAATGGAGGCACTCATGGTTGGCAATTCTGTTTTTCTTGTATTCATACAAATAAATCAGCCACCACTGATGATGAGATCAAAATCGCGGTTTGTCTGTTCCCTGATTTTGAATCGCAACGCTCCGGGAACGCTTCGTTCGGCGTTCCAAAATGATTCAATGGCACTTTTCATTGGCGCGGAAATGTTTCCACGCGCCGTTTCTCAGGGAAATAGATAAGTTGTGTGGAACGGTGGGCACCACTTGACGATGGATTTCTTGTCACTTGGGCGAGTGGCAGCGATAACGGCCAAACAGGGTGACACCAAAACGGCTCACCAGCGTTACCGTGATTCTTTCGATGCCGCCGAAAACCCCGACGATAACCTCCCACCATCCAGTGGCATCCGGTCGAGGCGGTGAACGCTCGACCACGGACCTTATGATGCGGTCAATCTCTGGAAGCCAGTTTGCGAACCTGTTCCAGTATTGTTTCAGAAGCGAAAGCCACGAGAGTGAGCCTGTGCCGAGAGTCCCCCCGAAGAATTCGCTTATCGTGGTATTCAAAACCAGCCGATACGGCTGCGCGAATGATGGAAGGATGCTGACCGTTCTGCCACAAAGACGACATCGGAACCGCCGCACAAAGATTCGCAGTACGCCGCGTTCCGAACTTGTGATGTTGCGTGAATAATAACCCAGCGCCGCCAGTGCATTCCGAGCGCCACAGCGGGGGCATTCAATGGGCTGCTGGATGTTCCGCTGAAAATTCTCATGCGCATAACGATCAGGACTCAACGAAATCGTGCAAATGATCTGCATGAGTTTCGTCCGTGACTTAATGGCAGCGTGTGCATCCCCGCCTGTTTCACTTCAACAACCGATTCAGCACCTTTTGCCATTCGTCCCCGTAAATTAACTCAAAGACAATTTTGCGTTCTGGAAATTCCAAGCCAAGCTCCGTCCAGCTTTTCAGTTCCGCCAGCTTGTTACAGAGTTTGAAAACCTGCTTCTTGTAATCCGTGTCATCGTTTTTCAGGTGGATGCCTTTGGATTCGACGACGAAAACCTTATCGAAGTCGGTTTTGTCGGCGGCGCTGGTGCGTGAAACAATGAAGTCGGGATAAATCCCGTTTCTGCGCCAGCCTTGCAAGCGATAATCCTGCCGCGAGAGATTGCGATACCACCAAAGCAGCTTCTCCTGCTTCTCGAAATACCACGCCACGCTTTGCTCGTCGCCGTTTAAGCCATCCTCGGCGACCTGTTCAAACAAACTCATCTGCAAAGGCGAGTTGTCTTCGCGTGTCATCTTGCGCGTGCCTTTGCGCATGGAAATTTTACTAGGCAGCCGGTAGCCCGCGTCATCCTTCAAGAGCAGGAAGCGTAATTTCTTCTCGTTCACCAGCCGGTCAAAGACCCCTTCCGCCAGCCGGTTCCGTTCCGCATCGGCGCGCTTTACCAGTTCCTGCACGATGAACACAAAGTTCTTTGCTACCAAATCCAATCCGTTCTTCCGCGTCAGCGTGCCGATGACATCCTTGGCCACATCGTGCGCAATCCACGGGTTTGGAATCATTTCCAGCAACTGCCGCGTGGCGAATACCGGATCAACGCCCGCATCAGTGCTGGCCCGGTATTTGCGCCCCTGCTCTTTGAGGAGTTCCGCCTTCGTCTCGCCCAGCGTCACGAGAATTTCTGCGTCTTGTGAATTCGCGTCCGCCAATTGTAGATTCCGCTCTGCCGTAAAATCCGCCTGCGCCCAATCTATCCGGCTCACAATATCCGTTTCATAACTGACCTCACGCCATTGTGAACCTTGCTGAATGACAAACTTCGGCAAATAAATTTTCCCAGCGAATTTCTTGAACTTGTCGCGCAATTCAATCGTCTCCTCGCCTTGCTCCCCGTCTTCGGGCGAATCCAGCACGACCTGTCCCGCCAGGTCACCCAAACCTTCACGACCGAAACCTTCCCGCACCGAGTCAACGAGCAGCTTGGCCTTTTGCCGGAAACAAAAAACATAGCTCTCGTCCAGTTCCTTGATTTTGGTTTTGCGCGCGCCCGGCTGGCGCAGAATCCGCCCGACCAGTTGCGTGAGATTATTTTTCGACGCCGGATTGGTCAGAATCGTCAGCACATAGGCGAACGCGCAATCCCAGCCTTCCTGCAACGCCTGCTTGGTGATGATGTAGCGGATGGGGCAGTTCCGCGCGAACAGGTTCAAGCCCTCGATGTCATCCTTCTCGCTGGATTTCACGGCGACCTCATCCGCCGTGATGCCGCAGTCCCGCACCAGAAATTCCCGCACATCCTCGGCGTGGATAAAATTTCCGCCGCGCTGGTCTTTGCCCGTGCGTTCCACCTGCACCAGACAAATCGGGCGGATGTAATTGCCCGTGTTCGCTTCGTATTTCTTCGCTGCCGCCTCCAATGCGTCACGTTTGATTTTGCTCGCCTGCATCGTGCTTTGCCACCGCGTGCTTTCCTTGTTGTTGATGTGCAGGTCCAGCTTGATCATCTCCTCACGCTTCAATTCCAAGCCCTTGATGTCCACCAGCACATTGCTGTCATCCGTTGGCGTGGCGGACAGCTCCACGATCACGGACGGGTTCAGCCCGCGCAACGTGTCCTGCGCCATCTCGCTGTAAGCCTTGTGGCCTTCATCCAAAATGATGATGGGCGATAGAATCCGCAGCGTGTTGCCAAGCGATGTCTTCACCTGCCGCTGAAACAAACCGTTGCCGTCGCCAAACGCATCCAGATTCGGAAACCGTTCCAGCAACTTTGCGTGGCCTTGCACGTCGTCGTCTTTCGGAAAGAACGCGCCGAAGCCGCCGCTGTCCTTGAACACTTTCAACGTCTCCTTGTTCTGCCGCGAGGCCGAAGGCAGCATCAGTGTCAGCACGACCAGATTTTCCGCCACGTCTTCCGGCGTGAAACGATCCGTCTTTTCGTAAATCACCGTGCGCCCGCCGCTGGCGATGTCCAGAACCTGCCGGTAGGAATGGTCGCGGTTGCGCAGATGCTCAATGGTCTGCCGGTAAATCTGTGTGGTCGGCATCACCCACAGCACGAGGCCGGTCTGCTTCTGCCGGTAACTGCGGTTCACGAGGTCAACCGTGTGCGCCGCCAGCAACGTCTTGCCGCCGCCCGTCGGGATTTTCAGGCAGAAATTTGGCAGCGGCTCGCCGATGCCGTTTTTACGCGAGCGATAATTCTTCCCGCCGATTTCCTCCCACGCTTTCAGCGGCACGTCCAGCGCCGCATCCTTGCCGATGGCGGCGACGACCTTTTCATTTTTCACACGCCAGTTTTTCAGCGCTTCGAGATACGCCTTCACCCGTTTGAGCGTGTTTTGCTGATATTCCTTGAGTTCCATAACGCGCTATTGCGCCAGTTTGTAGATTTCAAACGGCAACTGCGCGAAGTCTATCCGCAGCGCGTCGAGTTGTTCCTGATCCAGATACTTCGTGGGCGCGAACACCAGCCGCCGCTTGTCCTTGAGTTTGCCCAGGCTCTCCGCGCGCTCCAGCGTGAGCGCGGTTTTTTTCAGGTAATCCAGGTCCGGCTGGTAAAAGAGATAGACCTCGTGGGTTTTGGATTCGCCGACGAACGATTTTTTCTCGTTCACCTTGCGCTCGTCGAACTCCTCGCCGGTGGCAGTGTAGAAAACGTAGCGCGCCAGTTCCAGATAGCTGGGCAGGTTCTTGCCGTCCAAAATGCTGTCCAGTTCAATCGCCTTGCCCAGCTCGAAATAACTGAACGTGCCGCCCAGCCCCTTTTTCAAATGCTCGTCGCTCGCGCCCTTCACGCCTTTGATGACCCGCCGCACGCGCTCCGCCGTGATGCTGTCCGCGTAATCCTCGCACTCGACGAGGATGAATTTGCGATTGCCGCCGTCTTCCTTGTTCAACGCGAGAACGGCGTGCGCCGTCGTGCCAGAGCCGCCAAATCCATCCAGCACAATATCATTTTTCTCTGCGCCGAGTCTCACAATTTCAACAATGAGATCAACAGGTTTTGGCGTATCAAAAGCTGTCTGACTACCGAGAATTGAAACGATTTCTTCAGTGGCAGTATGAGTGAAAGGCACTGAATCCCAAAGTGTCGAAACAGCCGTTCCCTCCTTAACATCGCACAAAAAACGTTTCAGCTTTGGCCGTCCGTCACCGCTCATACCGAATGAAATTTCATCTGCCTTCACAAGCGCGAGCATCTTTTCTTCATTGAATCGCCAATTGCCATCTTTACCGGGCCAGTGCTTCTCACCGGTTTTAGGATTGGTGATTTGGTAACGAAGAGATTCCACATAGCGACCGCCTTTGATGTTTGCCATCAGATCGCCAGGAGTCCACGGTCCTTTGGGATGCTTGTCGGGATTTTTATACCGAGCGATTTGTTCTTCAGTTCTCGGTCTTAAAAACAAACCCATTTCTGAAATGGAACGCGCATAGGCAACGATATATTCATGAACTGCGCCAAGCGGTTTATCATTTGGCGGGCCACTTCGCTTTTTCCAAATAATGGTTTCAACGAAATTCTCCTCACCGAAGACTTCATCCATCAGCGAGCGCAGCCGATGAATCTCATTATCATCAACCGAAATAAAAATTATGCCGTCATTTTGCAGCAATTCCCTCAAAAGCTTCAAGCGTGGCAACATCATGCAGAGCCACTTGTCATGGCGGGTGAGGTCTTCGCGGTCCACGGCTTTGCCGAGCCATTCCTGCATCATCGGCGAGTTGACGTTGTCGTTGTAAGCCCAGCCTTCGTTGCCGGTGTTGTAGGGCGGGTCAATGTAGATGCACTTCACCTGGCCGGCGTAGGTGGGCAGCAGCGCCTTCAACGCCTTGAGATTGTCGCCGTGGATGATGAGATTGTCGTCCAGCCGCACCTTGTCCGTGAGGCTCCGGTCCCGCTTGGGCACCAGTTCGTGATACTTGACCGAGAGATGATAATTCTGGACGAGCGCTTTCCCTTTGAAATCGAGTGTGGCCATTTTGTCGCCGTGGTTGCTCGCGCAACTGCGACGACGGGAAATCTAAAAATAGAAGGGGCGCGAACTCAACGCGCCCTGCCTCGAGGCACCGCTAAGCGCCTGTCAAACGAGCACGCCAAGCCGCGCCCGATGGGGCGCGTGCTCGGTAGGTCGTTTGACGGGCTTGGAAAATTAGCGGTTTTCGAGGCAGCCCGTAGCCGAAGCTACGCAAAATTATTTTGTAAAAATTATTCGATAGTTTTCTTTGTCCATTTTGGACGTGGTGAACTTTACTTGGAAATGATGCTTCAGGACAAGCTTGTGAATCCATTTCAGTGATTTAGGCGGAATTGACCATCAGCTTCGGTTTGCGGTCGGCGGTGGTAAAAGTGAAGCGCAGGCGGAGCGACGGCTGGAGCGGAGCCGGAGCGCAACGCCAACGGCGAGCCGGAGACGGAAGTTATTCCGCATCCCGTTTTATGCCGCATGTCAGTGGGATCTGCCTTTGAGACATTCCGTTTGAGCGTTTGGGTGCGGCATAAAAATGGGAGGCATTGACGAGTGGCGGCGAGCA
>Ga0187876_1001896_pt1 | contig 16573 bp, 7 predicted proteins | sample June2016WEW_17_4_FD_133000 | JGI IMG/M metagenome (GOLD analysis project Ga0187876, IMG submission 133000) | Peatland microbial communities from SPRUCE experiment site at the Marcell Experimental Forest, Minnesota, USA - June2016WEW_17_40 | ecosystem: Environmental > Terrestrial > Soil > Wetlands...
AACGTGGTCGAAGGCGAGCGGAAAGGCCACTGTTGGGCTGGATCAGAGTCGGCCCCGAATCCTATATCGAATCCGACTAGTCGATAATATATTTAGTCATTCGGAATGTCAAAATGACTAATCCAAATTAACGTGAATGCGGTGCTCGGGAGAACAAACTGACTAAATATACTCTATTACTTATTTTACCATCGCCGGTCATCGCACAATCAGCCAAGTACAATCCGCACTCGATGTGTGATGCCGTCATCGGCGAGGGCGATTTGCGCCGGGCGCCCGGTGAGCGCCTTGCCGTCGAGTTCCACGCTGCTGACTCCGCGACTAACGCTGCGTGGGTTCTCGACCGCGATTTCATACCGGGTCGAGCCGTGTCGGTACACTATCTCGAATCCCGGCCATTTGCCCGGGATGCACGGATCGATCAGTAGCGTTTTGCCGCGGACACGAAAGCCCAATATCCACTCGAGACCCGCCCGATACATCCATCCCGCCGAGCCCGTGTACCAGGTCCATCCTCCCCGCCCGACGTGCGGGGGCATCGAGTACACGTCGGCGCACGCGACGTACGGCTCGACTTTGTAGCGATGGATCCCTGCGCGCGTGTTCGCATGATTGATCGGGTTCAGGATCGAGAACAGTTCGCCCGCCTTGTCTCCATCGCCCAGCATCGCAAACGCGATCACGGACCACAGCGCGCCGTGTGTGTATTGGCCGCCGTTCTCCCTGATGCCGGGCGGATAGCCCTTGATATATCCAGGGTCCAGCGGAGTGTGATCGAACGGCGGAGTGAATAGCAGCACCAGGCCGTCTTCGCGACGAACCAGGTATTCGTCAACCGCCGCCATCGCGGCAGCAGCACGAACCGGACTTCCGGCGCTGGAGATTACGCTCCACGACTGCGCGATTGAATCGATTCGGCATTCGAGATTGCCGGCCGAGCCGAGCGGCGTCCCGTCATCGAAGTAACCGCGCCGATACCAGTTGCCGTCCCATGCTTCGCGCTCCAGCGATCCCGCAAGCGCAGTTGCGCGACGCCGCCACGTCGAAGCGCGCGCATCCTCGCGGCGGATATCCGCCAACGGCGCAAACGCCAGCAGCGTCGTGTAGAGGAACCACCCGAGCCAGGTACTCTCGCCCTTGCCTGCCTCGCCGACGTGGTTCATGCCATCGTTCCAGTCGCCCGACCCGAACAGCGGGATTCCGTGGATGCCCACCGCGAGGCTATTGTCGAGCGCCCGCGCGCAGTGTTCGAAGATCGTGCCGCGCTGCTCGGAGACCGTGGGCTGAAAGAACGATTCATCCTCGCCGGCATGCAGTTCCGGACCGTCAAGGAAGGGGACCGTTTCCTCGAGAATGCCCAGCTCGCCCGTCACCTCTATATAATGAGCCACTGCGAACGGCAGCCAGACGCGATCGTCGGCGATGCGGGTGCGGACTCCCTGTCCCGCGGGCGGAAGCCACCAATGTTGCACGTCGCCAGCGACAAACTGGTGCGCCGCCGCGCGGATCAGTTGCTCCCGCGCCGTCGCGGGCTGCGCCACCGTCAACGCCATCACGTCCTGGAGCTGATCGCGAAAGCCATACGCGCCGCCCGCCTGGTAGAAGGCCGATCGAGCCCAGACGCGGCACGCCAGGGTCTGATACAGCAGCCATCGATTGAGCATGATGTCCATCGAACGGTCTGGAGTCTTCACCTGCACCGTGTCCAGCAAGTCGTTCCATCGATGCGCAGCAGCGGCCAAAACCGAATCGAGGTCCGCGTCGCGGTATTTTTTAATCGAGGAAATCGCCTCCGCCCTGTTCCCCGCCTCGCCGAGAAGGAAAACGACCTCGGTCACGGCGTTCGGCCTGAGAGACAGGGTCGTTTGCAGCGCTGCGCACGGATCGATCGCGGCTCCGGCTCTGGCGTACAGCGGCTTGCCTTCCGCGAGCGCCGCCGGATTGTCCAGCGTGCCGTTGCGGCCGAGAAAGTCAGTCCGGTCCGCCGTCCACGACTGCTGTTGGCCGTTCAAGTCTGCGAATGCGATTCGACTTCCGTATTCGGTGCTGAAGGAGTTGCGCGCGAGTACCGCGTGGGTTTCCGGCTCGATCTCGGTCACGATGAACGGGGCGGATGCGCCGCGCGAAGTGCCGAGCACCCATTCCACGTATGCGGTGATCGACAAACGCCGCGCGCGCGTCGAGAGATTTCGAATCTTCAGGCGCGAAATCTTGATCGAGTCGTCCACCGGCACGTACTGCGTCAACTCGAGTGAAATTCCGTGCGAGGTGTGCTCGAAGACGCTGTAGCCGTGGCCGTGGCGAACGACGTACGGCGCGACATCCTCGCGAATCGGGATCGCGGTCGGTCCCCACAGCTCATCGGTATCCAGGTCGTGAACGTAGATCACCTCGCCGGGACGGTCGCTCACCGGATCGTTTGACCACTGCGTAATCTGATGCTGCTGACTGTTGATGGACCAGGTGTAGCCCGCGCCCTCGACCGAGACCTGGAAGCCGAACGAGGGATTTGCGATCACGTTGATCCACGGCGCCGGCGTCCATTGTCCCTCGCCGAGAATCGTCACGTATTCACGGCCGTCCGCCGCAAACCCGCCGAGCCCGTTGAAAAATTCGAGATCGCGCCGCGGCGTCGAGATCTCCGCCCGGCCTGTCGCAGGGGTTCGCCGCGGCGGCGGGGCTGCCGCCGGCTCAAACATCTCCAGCCGTTTGACTTGCTCGGATAACGTCCCGCGCCGGCTCAGCAACACCGCTCGCGCCACAGTCTGCAGAACGTTTCGCAGCTCGACCGAAACCAGATCGGAGCGCAGCACGAACACATTTCCGCATGCACCCTGCCCGTCGGAGGACGACCGCGCCGGACTGGACCGGACCATGGCCTCGAGCGCGGCTTGCAGATCTTGGTCGTATGACGGGGACCGCTCGTTCAGAATCACCAAATCGACGCCGAGCTGCTTCATCCGCCAATATTCATGGGCACGCACCAGCTCGCGCACGATCCCCAAATCCCCTATCTCGTCGATCCGAACCAGCACGATGGGCAGGTCGCCGGAAATCCCGCTGGGCCACAGCTTCGATTGTCCGCCCGCGCCGCGCTTGAGCAGGTCGGACGAAGGCCGCAGGGTCGGGTCCGAGTAGAGCACGCGATTGGCGATACGCTGAAAAAGATGCGCTTCGTCGGCGTCAACCCGCAGGTGATGCAGTTGCACTTGCGCCTGCGTCCACGCCAGCGTCACTGCGCGCTCGAATGCGGTCGAGTCGTGATGCTTGTCCACCAGGTCCAGCGCTTCGGCCCGCGTCGGTGCGACGATGGTCCAGAACGCGACCCGCGCCGTCGCTCCCGCCTGTATTCGCAGCCGCCGGCGGACGCTGAAGATCGGATCGAGAACTGCCCCCACCGTATCCGTGAGCGGCCGCCCGTCGATCACCGAAATTGCATCGCGGACATCCCGCCCGCGCCCAAGAAACCGCGCGCGGTCGGTCTCGAACTGTATCTCGCCCACCGACTCTCCTTCGGCCACCGCCAGATGCGCCGCCCAGACCGGCGCGTCGGTGGGCGAGCGGAGTCGCCGCGTCGCCAGTAGCGCGCCGACCTCGGCATCGAACTCCGTCTGCACGAACATCTTGGAGAAGGCCGGATGCGCAGTGTCCGACGCCTCGGGCGCCAGCACGATTTCGGCGTACGAGGTCAGCTCGACCTCGCGGACGCGATTGCCGAGATTCGAAATCGACACGCGCCGAACTTCGGCGTCATCTTCGGGCGACACTGCAACTTCGAGCGTCGTCGTCATGCTGCCGTCGCGCCGCACGATTACCGCCCGATCCTCGGAGAACTCGACTTCGTAGCTGTCCGCCTCGACGCCGGCCGGTTGAAAACCCGCCGACCAGATCTTGCCGCTGTTCACATCGCGGATGAAGACATAGGTCCCCCACGAATCGCAGGTCACGTCCTCATGCCATCGCGTGACCGCCATGTCGCGCCAGCGGCTGAAACCCGACCCGGCCGCGGTGATCATCACGGTGTACTTGCCGTTGGATAACAGATGCGTGCGCGGGATCAGATCGTGCGGCGAATGGAACCGGCGAATCGTCGGCGGAGTGCTCTCGCGGACGTTGGCTTCCGCCTTGACCTCTTCGGCACGCGGGCGCGCCACTGCGACGTCGCGCGGCGTTCGCTCCTGCAGCAGCAGCTCAGTCGCCTGAATCATGGGTTCAGCGTGAAACCGCGCGCGCATCGCGCCAGTGTTCAGCGCGTCGGCAAGAGCCACCAGCGTCATTCCCTGATGATGCGCCATGTACGCACGCACGATGGCGACGCTCTCACCTTCGGGAACGCGCGACGGCGTGTAGTCCAGCGCCTCGTACCATCCGAAATGCCCAATCCCGCCTGCCAGTAACAGCCGCGAGAAATTCTGCGCGGCGGCTTCCGGGTCCACCATCGCCGCCAGCGCAGTAGCGTAGGGTGCTATCACCGCGTTCTCACTAAGCCCCCGCTTCAGCCCGAGTCCGGGCACCCCGAAGTTCGAGTACTGATAGGTGAGCTCGAGGTCGCGCGCGTTGTACGCGGATTCCGAGATACCCCACGGCATCCCAAGCTTGGCGCCGTACTTCATCTGCCGGCGAACAACCAACCGATTGGTTTGCTCGAGCAGGCTCCCGGCCGGCGCGCGCATCACCAGCGACGGCATCAGGTACTCGAACATCGATCCCGACCATGAAATCAGCGCCGAGCCGCGATCGACCGGCGTCATGGCGCGCCCCAGGCGGAACCAGTGCCTGACCGGTACTTCCCCCTTTGCGATTGCGACAAAACTGGCCAGCCGCGCCTCGGAAGCAAGCAAGTCGTAGCAGTTGGAATCGAGGCTCCCGTCCGTGACCCGGTAGCCAATCGACAGCAATTGGCGCGCGGGATCTAACAGGAAGTCGAACTTCATCGCGTCGAGCATCTTGCCCGTGGTTGCGGCGATCTCGCTCAATCGCCGCTCGAGCGATTTGGCCGCATCGCGGGCGCGCGCAAGCGCATCGAGCGTCGAGTCGATTGATTTGGTGGGCGCCGCGCCAATCGCGCCGGCGCTGGCATCAGCCGGGCGCTCGTCGTTCCGGGGCTTCAGGCAGCCGATCGCCTCATCGTATAGGTCCGGCAGATCTCCCAAAGTCGGTATCGAATCGAGATGGGTTGCGGGGCCGTCGAAAGTCGCGTCGCGAGCACCGCGAGTTGACCACGGCTTTAGCAATTCGATGTCGCGTCGATGACTGCGGATGCATGCTCGGAGCGCTTCTGCCCATGCGAGCACCTCGGCGGAGGCCCGGTCGGCGCGCTCCAGCGTCAACGCGCGCGCAATGTCACTGATCGAATCGCCCTGGATCTCAAGTTCCGCCGACCACGCGGTGAGTTCCACCACGGTTCGCGGATCCGACTGGATCAACGGCGCGATGGCGTCGAGCGCTTCCTCCATCTGCTTTGGAGTGACAGTGTGGCTTCGCCGGTCGGCGGCCAGCGGGCCAAGCGACTCGCGAACGAGTGCGATCGGGTCTTCAATTCCCCTGAGCCATTGCCGGTCCACAACCGGCCGCGTGATTATCTCGCGGCACGCGTTGCCCAGCGCGATCAGATGCCCCGCAAGATTGCCGCTGTCCACCGACGATACGTACATGGGGTCCAGCGGCCGCAGGTCGCGCGTGGCGTACCAGTTGTAGAAATGCCCGCGGAACTGCTCCAGGCGCTTCATCGTGTCGAGCGTCGCGCCCAGCCGCTCGACGGTTTCATGCGTTCCGATCCAGCCGAAATCGTGAGCCGCGACGATCGAGAGCAGATACAGTCCAAGGTTGTTGGGCGAAGTCCGATGAGCCAGTAGGGGCTTGGGGTCTTCCTGAAAATTGTCCGGCGGCATCATGTTGTCTTCCGCCGTCACGAACTTCTCGAAAAAACGCCACGTGCGCCGCGCGCTCAGTCGGAGCGCCCTCGTGTCGGCAAGCGAGAGCGGCTTGGTGCCCTCGATTCGCGGGGGAAGACTTGCCCATCGCGCGACGGCCGGCGACAGCATCCACAGGATCACGAAAGGAGCCGCGATTATTTCGCCGCCCTGACCTGCCCATGCGACGAAGATTGCCGCCGCGGCGCCGAACATCGTGCCGCCGGCCATCGTGGTGTAAAAGCCGCGAACGTCGAGACGACTCGTCCGCTTGGCCTGCGCCGCGGTCGTCCACTCGAGCATCAACCGATGACTCACGTACAAACGATAGAGCGTCCGCGAAATTGCGTCGCTCATCAGCCACGCCTGATGCGCGAGCAAGGTCAGCATCATCGCGAGCTGCGAGAGCCCGATGGCCAGATCCGTGCCGACCGCGCGGATATGGCTGCGCTTGGAAATATCGCGCCGCCGCGGGATGATTCCGGTCAGGAACGGGAGCATCGGCGCAGTCGCCATCGTCGCGACAATGAACCCGGTCCAAATCGCAGCGGCGGCTTCGGGAAGCCGCCATCCCGCCATCAATGCCAGCAACGCCATCGGCGCCGACAGCGTGCGGCGCAGGTTGTCGATCATTTTCCAGCGCCCGAGCCGCGGGATCGATGACCGGCCGTCGCGCGGGACCGTCGTTGCCGTGTCGGCGTTGGAGCCATGCGCACGGCCGAGAATCCATGGGATCAATTGCCAGTCTCCGCGGGCCCATCGATGCTGTCTGGCGGCGGCAACGTCGTAGCGCGATGGAAACTCCTCGACCAGTTCGATGTCAGACGCCAATCCCGAGCGCGCGAAAGTTCCTTCGAAAAGATCGTGGCTCAGAAGTGTATTGTCCGGGACGCGCCCCGCCAGCGCCGCTTCGAACATGTCCACATCGTAAATCCCTTTGCCGCTGTAAGAGCCCTCATCCAGAAGATCCTGGTAAACGTCGGAAACTGCGAACGCGTACGGATCCATGCCCCTGGTGCTGGAGAAGACGCGCTGGAAAACCGACCCCTCGCGGCGGGTCGGCAATGCAGCCGTGATTCGCGGCTGCAGAACCCCGTGACCTTCGACCACCCGGCCGCATTGCTTGTCGAATCGTGGAGCGTTCAGCGGATGCGCCATTTTGCCGACCATCCGCTTGGCGGCGCCGCGCGGGATACGCGTGTCGGCGTCGACCGTGATCACGTAGCGCACGCCGTCGGGAACCGCCGGCGGATGTCCATCCGATGCGATAAACGTCGTATCTGTCGCGCCGCGCAGCAGCCGATTCAGCTCGTGCAATTTGCCGCGCTTGCGCTCCCACCCCATCCACACGCCTTCGGCTTCGTCCCAAATGCGCCGGCGATGGAGCAATAGAAATCGCTTGCCGCCCGGCCCCTGTCCGTGACGTTGATTCAGGCGCGCTATCCCTGCCGTGGCTGCGGCGAGCAGGTCGTCGTCGCCGGGCGCGGTTTCGGTCGCGGAGTCGGTCCAGTCCGAAAGGATCGCGAAGTACAGCTCGCCATCCGAACTCGCCAGGTAATGAACCTCGAGACGCTCGATCTGCTCGTCGATCTCGTTGCGCGTGGTCAACAAAGTCGGCATCACGACCATTGTGCGCAGGCTCGGCGGCACGCCATCGTAAAGCTCGAGGGCGGGAATGATAGCGGGACCGATGAAAGTCGTGACTGTCCGATTGACGATCGCGACCGCCGCCTCCATCGCGGGGATTATCGCGAGCATCGCAAGAATGAACCGCGTCCATCCACCGATTGGCGCGTCCGCAATGGCAAGCATGGCGCCCGCGACGATGATCGCGGTGACCATCGCGATCGTGCCCAGGTAGCCCATGATTCCGGCGGCCGCGTTGGCGCGAGCTATCCAGTCGCGGACCGGAGCGCGAAATCCCAGTTGCTCCTCCAGAGAGTGACGCCCCTCTGAAATCAGGTAGTAGCCCGGATGGTGCTCGCGGCGCGCCCTCGCGCCGTCGCCGTTTGGCACTTCGGACGCCGCGCCCCGCGCAGAATCAATCGCGCTTTGAGCAACCTCGATTTCGGTGTGTCCCGAACCTCGTGCAAGTTCTTCGATCGCGTGCCGATAGCGATCGCGCGTGGCAAAGTCCATCGCGGCAAAGTCGCTGGCGGCGCGGAGCACCGCATCGACCGCGCTCACGCTCTCGAAAAAATCCGCCCAGTCAACCGCGGACATCAGGCGCATGCTCGTGATCACGTTGCGGACGGTAACGTTCATCGCGCCCTGCCCGTGATGCACTTGACGGACGATCTCGTCGGCCGTGGTTCCCTGCGCCAGCAGCCGCTGGTCCAGCCACCGCAACGCCGGCGTCACCTTGGGATCCTGATCGCGCAGGCGCAGAACCATCTCTACTGCGAAGGCCGCCGACAGCGGCGACTTATCCAAATCCTTGAACACTGCCTCTACAGGCTCCGCGGCGCGGCCGTTCGATCCCAGCAGCTTGTTCGCCAGAAGGTCGGCCTTTTGGCGTTCCGCACGGCTGTGGCCCATCTGTTCAGCCAAGCGCCGCAGGTTTTCGACGAGCACGATCCTGAGCGTAATCGCGACCGCCCATAGCTCGCCGATCGTCAGCGGCTGCACGCGCTGGTAAGCCTGCACGAACCCGGCGAGCGTCTGCGGATCGAAGTGGCTGTCAGTATGCGCGACATAGGCCCACGCGATCCCGAAGACGCGCGGATACCCTTCCAGCGGGCCATCGGCGAGTTTGGGCAGTTGCCGATAGAATCCGCGCGGCAGGTCGTCGCGAATTTCGCGAATCTGCTCTTCGACGACATGAAAGTTATCGACCAGCCACTCGGCGGCCGGCGTGATCGCGCGTTCCTCGCGGATTGCGCCTGCGATGCCGCGATACGCCGCGAGCAATGCTCGCCCGTTGTCGCGCACGCGCGCCGCCATCGGCCGTCCGCGGCCGGGGTAGGCCGTGATGCGCTGCGCAACCGCCAGCGTCTCGCCATGCTGTTCCAGGCGCTCGACGCTGAACAGTTCCGCACGGATCGGCTCGTCGAGATGCGCGAAAGAGGCTGGCGGTCCTTTAGGCGCGCGAAAAAATACCAGGTTCAAAAAAACTTGCCTCTCGATCCGGATGACCCGGCCACCGGCTGACTGATGCGAAAAAAACTGCGCAAACAAAAAATCCGCACACGCGATGCGGCGAACAGCGAGCCACCGCGTTCGCGCGTCGCCCGTTTTTTAGAATACCAGAACGCGGGCCGCAAGCCTCGGCATGAAGCTCGCCGGTTTACCTCGCCCGAGTCAGGCTCACGCGTCCATCTGATCGACTGCGATGTAGTGCGGAGATGGATCGGCGGGACGAAAGCTACAATTTCTCCGATTCTTCCGTCGCTCTCAAATGCAGCGGGCGCAGGCGCGACGACTTCTTGGACTGGTGGTCCTGCATGCGGCGGAGGATGTCGTCGAGCGCGCTGACCGCTGCGACAATGTGAGGCCCCTTGTTCAGCATCACGCATTCCGCACGTTCTCCCATCGCCGCGTCAGTGATTTCTGCGCGAGATGCCTGACCTTTTTTGGCGAGAGACTCGAGGACCTGCGTTGCCCATATGACCGGCAAATGCGCCGCCTCACATATCCACAGAATTTCCTCCTGAATCTCCGCCAGCCGTTCATACCCGCACTCCACCGCCAGATCTCCTCGTGCGATCATGATACCCACTGGTTGCTGCCGCATCGCAGCGAGCATGAGGTTAGGCAAACGCTCGAAGCCTTGGCGCGTCTCGATTTTCAGCACGATTCCTAAATGACCGCCACCAAGCTCCCGCAGTCGCGATTGAAGTTGAACGATGTCGCGCTCATGGCGCACGAATGACATCCCGACCAGGTCCGCGCGTCGAACGATAAACTTAAGGTCTTCGAGATCTTTCGGCGTAAGTGCAGGCGGCTCGATTTTCGTATCGGGCAGATTGATTCCTTTGTCGACGCCGAGACGATTCCCGCTTGGTTTGGCTTCGGTAATCTCGATGCGAAGCGTGTCAGGCTCGACCTCTCTCACGATTCCGCCTATTTTGCCGTCGTCGAACCAAATCTTCTGGCCCGCGCGAACCGTCGAGAAAACCTCCGGCAGCGTGCACGAGATCGTCGCAGGACTGAGCGTCCGTCCGTCCGAATCGATCGAAGCGCTTTTGCCCACGATGGGTTCACCCGTGAGCATCAGGAAGTCGCCTTTGCGAAGCAGGATTCCTTGCTCGCGGCGCGGTAAATCTCCCACCTGCGCTTCGCGCCTCGCGTCGTTGCCCACGTCGACGCGCAGCAAAACTGTTCCCGGAGTAACGTATGCGGTCTGGCTGCATTGAGCCCATCGCCCCGCCTCGCCGGTGCCGACCACTTCGAGAACTCGTCGTTTCCCGCGTGCATCTTTGAAGTGAATGCGTTCTCCGGTTTTGACCTCATCAAGCCATTGCGCTGAGACGGGCAATGCCGCGTCCGCACCCGCGGGAGCAGGGTGGCCCGGCTGCGCAGAAGTAAGCCAGATTCGCGCGGGTTCCGTCACGCGTCCAAAACTATCGCGCCCGGGATGCCACACGACCACCTGCGGCCCCGGTTCTGTCGCCCCAGTTCGGAGCTTCGGCCCGGCAATATCCATGAGAATACGGCAGGGCAAACCCAGTTCCTGCCGCGCGCGCTCCAGATGATCGATCATCCGGCCCCAGATTTCCGGGGTATCATGCGCGCAGTTTATCCTCATGCAGTTCATTCCGTGGGAAACGAGGTCGCGCACCAACGAATAGTCATCTGCAGCCTCCGCCGACATCGTCACCATGATGCGGACTGCGCGATGCTCCGGCGCAGGACCGAGTAGCGCCTCGGTATGCGCCGCGAGGGTCGACCTGCCCTCGCGAAAGCCCGGACATTCCGACGGCGCCTGCGCTTCAATCTTCCGCCCTGCCAGATGATGGAGAGCGACGAGCACGGCATTTAGCGTGCTCGTCACATGAGCTTCCGTCCTGCCGAGCGATGAGAGACCGAGAACCGCGAGTTCGTCTTGGAGTGTCCGAATATCCTGGCGTCGAAGCGCCAGATAATGGATCAAATTGATAGCGCTTTTTCGGTAAGCGGGATGGACGGTCGATACGCGCTCGTGAAGGTCGCTTTCCTGCCTGATCAGCGACCGACGGATTTCATGAAGTCTCGAGATTAGCGAATCAAACGCGTCCGGGCTGGCTAAAGGCGATTCGAATTCATCTTTCACGGCAAAAGAACGCGGTGCAATCGACGTGCCGGTTCGATCGCATCTTTCGTAACAAAGAGAACATCTGCGCGACTTCGTGGAAGCCTTGGCAAAATTATTAGATTCGTTAATTTAAGATGTCATTCGCTCAGATCCGAACTGTCGCCCATAGCACCACCGATCTGCCGTGCTGACGCGTATCGACACAGTCGCCCAATCTTGAGATCACTACCGCAATGCCTACGCATGACCGTCAGTTTCATGTCTCGTCGCGATGCGAACTGCTGCCGTATCTGATCGGCATTCCGCTCGGACTGTCGCGCAAACAGGCGAAGGATCTACTGCGCTTCGGAGCAGTGACCGTAAAGCGAATGACCGCCGTCAGGCATGATACCCAGTTGGAGCCGGGCGACGTTGTGACTATCGCCACGGGCAAGCAAATCCCCGCCGCGTCGCTTGAGCGCCATGGCCTGAAAATTATTTATCTCGACGATGCGGTGGTCGTAGTCGACAAACGAGCGGGTCTGCTTTCGATGGGATCGGAGGGCGAGAAAGAGAGAACCGCGCATCGGATCCTCAACGAACATCTGAAGGCGCTCACAAAATCGCCGCTGCAACAGGCCTTCATCGTGCATCGACTCGACCGCGAGACCTCTGGTTTGATGATGTTCGCAAGAAGTCGCCCGATCCAGGCGGCCCTTCAGCAGAACTGGAAGAGCGTCACCAAAAAATACCTTGCCGTCGTGGAGGGCGCGCCCTCGAAGTCCCAGGGAACGATCCGGGACAATCTTGTAGAGAGCAGGTCATTCAGGATGCATCGCGTCGAGCAGGGTGGAGAGCCGGCAATCACGCACTATCGCGTTTTACGAACATGCCGGGACAGGTCGCTCGTCGAACTTATGCTCGAAACCGGCCGCAAAAACCAGATTCGCGTGCAGATGGCTGGCCTGGGTCATCCTATCGTCGGCGATCGTAAATATGGCGCGACCAGCGATCCCGCCCGGCGGCTGGCGCTCCATTCGTGCGAGCTGAAGTTTTGCCATCCGGTGTCGGGCGCCTCGATGGATTTCCGCAGCGCTATCCCAAGCCGGCTGATGGCGCTGATCGAACCGCGCGCAGTCGCACGCGCAAAGTGAGCATCCCGAATCCCGGAGCGGCAAACAAATGACACTGCGGTGCGATTCTGACGGCTCTCGAGGCTCGCGCATCGGACGGGTATCGACGTTCAAAATTCCCAGGAGTTGATGAGGCGCGCGACTGCCCGCCACAGCCAATCATTGGCGGCGTCGGTCACGCTTCGCAGGCCGTTGCGTTGCCGCGGCACGCAACTTGGATTGATCAGGCACGGAAGCGTGTGGTGCGCGTCTGGTGGGTTTGAGCGAACCAGGTACCGGGTGAAAAAGAGTGAGCATTGAAACCACGAGCGTTCCCGCGATCGACATGCGCGCGATTACCCAGCTCGCCGAAAGCGATGATCTGGGCGAGCAATTTGTCGCCGAAATCATCGACGTATTCCTTGCCGACTTGAGCGAACGCGTACGCGCGATCGGCTTGCAGATGAGCCACGACGACCGCGCCGAAATTGCAGCGACCGCGCACGCGGTCAAGGGCAGCTGCAGTCATTTCGGCGCAGTGCGCCTGATGGAGTTATCGCGTGAGATCGAAGGCCGGGCTAGGCACGAACAAACCGACGGCCTTCAAACAGCGATCGATTCCATGGTCGCGGAAACGGAACGGGTCCGCGCCGCGCTAGAAGCTTATCGATCCAGCCATGCGCGGCCCTGACAGGTGATCTGCGGCAGTTCGCTACAAACCCATCTTCCTGCGCTCTGCCCAACGCTTCTTCATCGCGATTGACAACCGCTTTCTGCCTTCCGGCGTCAGGCCTCCGCGCTTGCGGCTCTTCGACGCGGTCCCCTTTGGCCTGCCGACGCTCTTCTTCTTGCCGCCCCCTGACAAGGCCGATCCCAAGAGCGCCGCAATAGCTCGACCGAGCCTGTCGGCTTCCTCCTTCAACTCTGCCACTAATTTATCCAGGTCCAAGATTCGCTCCTTTGGCGCGCTTGCTAGGTGCAGCTCGCGCCTTTCTGTAGCCGCTCGTTATGATTCGCGTCCTATCGATGCCCGGATAGGAGCGCCCGCCAACTCGTATCAGGGCAATACCTACTCTTTCTATCGACGCGATCCAATCACCTAGAATATCGAAGATCCTCCGCGCGAGACGAAGACGGCGCGGCAGGTAGCGAGAATTGTGGATAACCAATAGAGTCAGGTGGAGTTTGCCCGGAAAAAATCATGAATGAAGTGGGTCGCACCAGATTTCTTGTCGAGTTGATCAAGCCGTCGCATTACGACGATGACGGCTATCTCATCCAATGGTGGCGCGGCTTCGTGCCGTCGAGCTCGCTGTCGAGCATCTACGGCCTCGCGCTCGACGCGCAGGTGCGGGCCGTCCTCGGCGAGGACGTTGATCTTGAAATCGCGGCGCGCGACGAGACTAACGCGAGAGTCCCGGTGCGTTCGATAATTCGCCGGTTCAAGCGCAACTCGAACCGCGGCGTCGTGCTGCTGATCGGAGTGCAAACCAATCAGTTTGCACGCGCAGTTGATATCGCGCGCGAACTGCGCGCCGCCGGAATCCAGGTCGCGATCGGCGGATTCCACGTCAGCGGATGCTTCGCGATGCTTCCCGAGATGCCGCCCGAGATGAGGGACGCACTCGCGCTCGGGATCACGCTGTTCGCGGGCGAGGCTGAGCACCGGCTCGATGAGCTGCTCGTCGCGGCATTCGAGAATCGTCTCCCGCCGGTTTACAACTTCATTGCCGATTTGCCGGCGATGGACGGCGAGCCGCTTCCGTTTCTTCCAATTCAGTACGTCAAGCGCTATGCCGGGGCGCTCGGATGCTTCGACGCGGGGCGCGGATGCCCGTTCAGCTGCAGCTTCTGCACGATCATAAATGTGCAGGGGCGCAAGTCACGGCATCGCAGTGCCGACGACATCGAGCAGTTGATTCGCGCGCACGCGGCGCAGGGCGTGCGGAGCTTCTTCATTACCGACGACAATTTCGCGCGTAATCGGAACTGGGTAGCGATCCTCGACCGTATCATCCAACTCAAGCGTCGCGACCGGCTGAAGATAAACATCATCATGCAGGTCGATACCATGTGCCACAAAATCCCGAACTTCGTGGAGAAGTCGGTGCGCGCGGGGTGCAAGAAAGTTTTTATCGGGCTCGAGAGCATCAATCCCGACAGCCTCAAGGGCGCATCGAAGGGTCAGAATCGCATCACCGAGTACCGCAAGATGCTCCAGGCGTGGAAGCGCGCCAAGGTTCTGACCTACGCCGGCTACATCCTCGGCTTCCCGTCCGACACGCCCGAGAGCATCGAGCGCGACATCCAGATCATCCAGCGCGAACTCCCGATCGACATAATGGAGTTCTTCATGCTGACGCCGCTGCCCGGCTCCAGGGATCACCAGGAGATGTACCTGCGCGGCGAGCGAATGGAAGCGGATACCAACAAGTATGACGCCGAGCATGCGACTGCCGACCATCCGCGGATGAGCGCCGCCGAGTGGCAGGATATCTACCAGCGGGCATGGCGCCTGTACTATTCGCCGGTGCACATCGAGACGCTGATCAAGCGGGCCGTCGCCAGCGGAATGCGCACGCGGCGGATGACCTCGATGATTTTCTATTTCTACGGGAGTCACGCCTACGAGCGGGTCCATCCGCTGCAAGGCGGGGTCATTCGCCGCAAGCCGCGCACGCAGCGCCGTCCTGGTTTTCCGCGCGAGAACGCGCTCAGGTTTTTTATGCGGCGCGCGCGCGAGATGTCAGCGACCTATGTGCCCGGTCTTTGGTTCTTCTGGCGGCTGGAACGGCTGCGACGCAAGATCGAGAACGATCCGGCGTCGAAGCATTATACCGATGCCGCGCTCAGCCCGGTCGCTGATGGCGAATTTGGCGCCGATCTGGATCTCTACCACGCATCGGACTCAGCGCGCCGTGCCGCCGATCAGGCCCGCACGCGCGCCGAGGAGATGCGTCAAATCGAGATTCGCGGCGACGCCGCTGCATGATCGCGCCGCGATAATTCTGAATCGGACTCTCTCCTGCTCGGCGACACTTTTCAAAAACTCGATTGGATCAATACAAAGGGTCTGGTATACACCGATTCTTTTGCCCTTGCGGACTATTGCTGGTAGAGGCCGGGGAAGTCTTGTCGGAGCCGTTCGAGTTTCGGCATATCGTTGATGACGATGTAGGGCTGATTCGGGTGCAGAGCCAGATAGTTTTGATGTTAGTCTTCGCCCGGGTAGAAGGCGGTGAGCGGAACTACCTTGGTTACAACTGGCCTGGAGAATGAATGCTGCTGTTCGAGTTAGGCGGTATTGAACTCTGAGCAAATCCACCCATGCGATTCGCGCCAATACTTCTTGCTCTAGTCACGCTCATCTCCACCGGGTTGGGCGGTATGGCAGCCATTCGGTTGCGCGACCGGCTTCATTTGCTGCTCGGCTTCAGTTCCGGTGCGGTGTTGGCGGTGGCTCTGTTCGACATACTGCCGGAAGTCTTCGCTTTCGACCGCGGTTCATCGTACATGCCGATGACTGCGCTTGGATTCCTTGCCTTCTTCGGACTTGAACGTTACACGGCCATGCACCGCGCCCGCGAACACCCTCACTTAGTGGGAGCTCATGAGCCGGAGCTTGGCGCAATGTCCGCGGGCGGCTTGGCCTTTCACAGTTTTCTGGACGGCGTTGCGATCGGTGTCGGCTTTCAGACGAGCGTTAAGATGGGACTCTTAATTGCCTTCGGCATAATCGCGCACGATTTCAGCGACGGGCTGAACACGGTGACGGTCGTTCTTGCGCATGGAAATTCGCCCAGACGCGCCGTTTTCTGGCTGATAGTGGATATGTTGACACCGGTTCTTGGTGCGGCCTCGACGCTGATGTTCAATTTGAGGGCAGGACTCCTGCCGTGGCTGCTTGCATTTTTCGCCGGTTCTTTTCTTTACATCGGCGCCTCGGATCTGCTGCCGGAAGCTCGCGAGCACGACTCTCCATTGGTTGGCGTCGCCACCTGTGTGGGGATGCTCGCAATATTTCTGGTTACCCGCTTGCTGCGCGGATAAAATTGAAAGCATGACGTCGATCGAGAAGCCGTGCGCCGTCGAGAGGCTATCGCCAGCGGATCTTGAACGCGAGCGAGGATTGCTTTAGAACTGGTCGCTGCGGTATGAGGCGGTTGTTTTCAAAGGCGGACTTGCGGGACCTGAGTCTAATCGTGGCGATCGTCATGTTGCTGGCCAGCGTCCCCTCGAATCCCGGGTTAGTCGTCGTCTCCGGACCGAGCCGTCCGGAATTGACCATCAACATTTGCCAGCCGCTTCAAATGTTCGACCGTGTGTCGAACACGTTG
>Ga0187876_1001902_pt1 | contig 16544 bp, 9 predicted proteins | sample June2016WEW_17_4_FD_133000 | JGI IMG/M metagenome (GOLD analysis project Ga0187876, IMG submission 133000) | Peatland microbial communities from SPRUCE experiment site at the Marcell Experimental Forest, Minnesota, USA - June2016WEW_17_40 | ecosystem: Environmental > Terrestrial > Soil > Wetlands...
AAAATAGGTGCCGCTTCGCCGTGAGATCACCATTGACTGTCAAATGCGTCCCAAACCGCGATTCAGCACTTTCTATCATGGGGATTCCGAAGCTGCTGGCGCACACGGCGGCTCTTTGCATGTTACTCAGCGACATGATAGACTCCCCGATTTACTCCGTACCGAGTCAAGCGCCGAGCGGAGGGAGAATACGCCGAGTGGAAGAACTGGTATCGAGGAGACTGGTCGATGAATGTTTACTGAACCCACGAGCTCGTTCACATCTTCTTGAAATACCTTGAGGACCCACGGTCTCCCCTGCCGCCACCCGTTTTTTGGGACGGCTGCGAGGCGTATTACCACATCATGCGCTACGAGGGAGACCGTTCGGCTGAGGTGAAATGAGTTTTCCCTTAGGTTCTCGGGTCGGGGGTTTGTCGTCGGGACTTTCGCAGAACGTTTGCCGTTCCGCTGTTGAATAAGAATTTGAATGAAGATCAAAGACGTTCGCGCCACAGCCGTCAGTGTCCCCCTCGAAGCTCCGCTGAGGCACGCCCACGGTTGCCATTGGGGGCGGTTCGTCCGAACCATCGTCGAGGTCGAAACGGACGATGGGCTGGTCGGCCTCGGCGAAATGGGAGGAGGCGGCGAGTCGAGTGAAGAAACATTCCGCCGCCTAAAGCCTTATCTTGTCGGCCGGGATCCGGCCCGGCTCGAAGAGCTACGATTCCTTATCAGTAACCCAACGGCTTCTCTCTACAACAATCGAACGCAAATCGTCGCTGCGCTTGAATTCGCATGTCTCGACATCTTGGGGCAGTCTTGGAGAGTTCCGGTCTCCGAGATTCTCGGCGGCCGCTTGAGGGACCGGGTTCCGTTTGCGTCCTATCTCTTTTTCCGTTATCCCAGCCCCGCCGATGCGACTGGAGAAGTTCGCACCATTGAGCAGCTCGTGGCGCACGCACGAGAACTCAAGCAGCGATGGGGCTTCTCCACGCATAAGCTGAAGGGCGGAGTTTTTCCGCCGGAGTACGACCTGGAGTGTTATCGCGCGCTCGCTGCCGCATTGCCCCGGGATCGGCTGAGGTTTGACCCAAACGCCGTGTGGTCTACAGAGCAGGCCATCCAATTCGGCCGAGCGATTGAAGACCTCAACAACGATTACCTGGAAGATCCTGTTTTCGGCCTGAACGGAATGCGAAGGGCACGAGAGAAACTGCAGGTGCCGCTTGCGACCAACACCGTGGTGGTCAATTTCGAGCAACTGGCCGCCAACATCCTCCATCCAGCCGTGGACATCATTCTTCTGGATACAACTTTCTGGGGAGGCCTTCGCCCCTGCATCAAGGCCGCGGCGATCTGCGAGACTTTTCAGTTCGGTGTTTCCGTTCACTCCTCGGGCGAGCTTGGAGTCCAATTGGCGACGATGTTGCATCTGGGTGCGGTTATTCCCAACTTGACCTTTGCTGTTGATGCTCATTATCATCACTTGAAGGATGATATTATTGCGGGCGGAAAGATGCGGTGCGAACAGGGCTCGATGGCGGTGCCGAACTCCCCCGGTCTGGGAGTGACACTCGATCGCGACAAACTGGTGAAGTACGCTGACGCCTACAAACGCTTGGGCCCCTATCCTTACGACCAGGATCCACTGAGGCCCGGCTGGACGCCCACGATTCCGAACGCCAGGTGGGCTGACCCAGAAGATGATCGGATCCCCAAAATTAGTTTCTAGCGACGAAGGGACTCATCGGAGGAAAGCGATTGGCTTGAAGAATGAGGAGGAGCACGCCATGAACATGCAGGAACATCTCGTCGTGGAAAAGATGGTCTTCCGAAATACCAACCGGCACTTGGGTCGCGATATTTCAGTTACGCCGAGCAACAGCATGAGCCGACATCTCTGTTACGGGCGCATTATCTTGAACCGCTCCACCCCGTCGGTGTCTTTCAACAACGGTGACCACGAGACCGGCCTGGTCTGCCTTTCTGGGAGCGGCACGGTTCAGGTGGACGGAGAAAGCTTCGGGTTTGCTCAGTACGACTCCATCTACATACCCCGCAGCAGCACCATTGAGGTCCGCACCGCAGCGCAGGCGGACTTCGCCGAATTTTCATCTGACGTGGAGAATCGCTACCCGTTGCGCTTCCTCCCCTATGCGGAGATCTCGAAGGATCCGGCGCTCAAGTTCACCAGCGGCAAGCCCGGAAACGTGCGTCAGGTCAGCATCTGCCTTGGGAGAAACATTGAGGCAGGGCGCTTGCTTTTGGGCTTCACTATCTCCGATCCCGGCAACTGGACGAGCTGGCCCCCGCATGAGCACGCCGAGATGCTCGAGGAAATGTACGTCTACTTCGACATGCCGCGGCCAGCCTACGGCATTCAATTGGTCTACAACGACCTCGAGCACCCTGAGTTGGTCACCGTGGTGCGAGAGGGCGACGCCGTCCTGATGCCGGGCGGATATCACCCGAACGTTTCCGTCCCCGGACATCGCATCGCGTATCTCTGGGGTATGGCTGCGCACCGCGAGAAAGAGGACCGACAATTCGGCGTGTTCAATGTGCAGCCGGATTTCAACCACGACTGACGGGAAAGAACACGAAAGTCAGCGGGTCGCCCTGAGAGCTGGCGCGGGTATCGCATGGGGGCTGTTCCTGCCCACCGCAATGCGAAAAATCCGGAATTATCGTCAAATTAGAAAGTGAGGTCGCACGATGCGCCCCGAACAATGGGAGTTATTCAAGAAAGTCGCAAAATCGCGGCGCGCCGACCGCGTACCTATTTCTCTCATCATCGACAGTCCCTGGATCCCAGGATATCTGGGCATCAAGCACGTTGACTACTACTTTGATCCGGAAGTATGGTTCCACGCAAACCTCAGGATCATGGAAGAGTTCTCCGAGATCATCGTGTTTCCCTCTTGGTGGGTGGAATATGGCATGGCGATCGAACCTTCCGCTTTAGGCTGCAAGATCCGCTTCTTGCAGGATCAACCTCCCTCTCAATTGCCCATGCTATTCCGCCCGGAGGATTTGGATCATTTCCCGACCGTGGACCCTTTTGCGGATGGCCTGATGTCCGCGGCGCTCCACCGATACCAAGCGCAAAGGACGCGCATTCTCGAGGCGGGCTACATAATCCCCGTGGTGACTGCTCGCGGGCCTCTTTGCTCGGCTGCCTTCCTGCGTGGCCTGACGCAGCTCATGCTGGACATAACCGACAACCCAGGCGGTGTACACAAGCTGATGTCTTACACAACCGACGCCACGATCAATTGGCTCCGAGCCCAGGCGGAAGTTATCGGCGGCAGCGTCGAAGGGATATTCATCCTCGACGATATCGTGGGTTTTCTTTCACGCAAGCACTACTTGGAGTTCGGCCATCCTTACTTGAGACCAGTTTTTGACAGCTTTCCCAAAGCTTGGGTCAAGGTATACCATAACGACGCGAATATCGAACCCTTCCTAGAAGATTTGGTCGACGTCGGCTTCGACGTACTAAACTGGACTCCTAAACTGGAAATTAACGAAGTTCGGAGGAGGACCTCAGGCAAGATCTGCCTGATGGGGAACATAGCCCCATTGGAGATCGGAACGCGCGGTACACCTCAAATTGTCAAGCTGACGGCGCTAAACCTGCTGCACAAGGTGGGCAGAGACGGTATCATCCTTTCTCTGGGTGGTGGGGTCGGCGGTGGAATGCCGAAGGCCAATATCCTGGCTATGGCTGAGGCGGTAAGTGAATTCAATTCAGAGTAGGAGCTGCATCCTTCTTAGCAAGTCCCACGGCAGCACGTGAAAAGGAATCAAGTGTGGGAACCATGAGTGATCCTGTAGATCGTCTATTTAACCTCAGAGGATCCGTTGCAGTGGTGACTGGCGGCGGCACCGGGATTGGACGGGCGATAGCTTTGGGATTGGCAGAGGCGGGGGCCAGCGTGGCCGTGTGGGGCAGACGCTATGATCCACTCGCGACGGCAGCCCAGGAGATCCGGCAGCGCGGAGGCCGAGCGCTACCCATTTCGATGGATGTGACTGACCGTGATTCAGTTGAGCAAGCCTTTCAGGAGACCGCCAACTCATTCGGCGAAGAGGCAAACATCCTTGTGAACAGCGCGGGCACGCATTTGAAGGTCCCCGCTTTGGAGATGCGCGAACAAGACTGGCAGCGAGTGTTCGATGTAAACGTGAAGGGTACTTTCCTTGCGTGTCAGAATTTTGCGCGGCGCCTTCAGAATAAGCGGCCTGGGTCCATTGTGAATATTGCATCGTTGAGCACTTTCGTCGCCTTTCCGGAAACTGCAGCCTACGCCGCCAGCAAAGCAGCCATCGGACAATTGACCCGCAGCCTGGCTTCTGAATGGGCTCGGGCCGGAATCCGGGTCAACGCGGTCGCTCCAGGCTTCTTCTTGACCGACCTGAACAAACCAATTCTTGAGGGGACCGAAAGAGGCGCACAGGCGATTGCCCGGACGCCTCTGGGACGCCTGGGGGAACTGGACGAACTGGTCGCCCCGGTCATTTACCTGTGCTCACCAGGTGCGAGCTTCGTCACAGGTGTCATTATTCCTGTTGATGGGGGCTTGCTGGCAACAGGCTTTTAGCATGCCTCGATCAAGTGAACTCGGGGCTTGTACGATCAAATCTCGCTACGCGTCATCGGACTCGCTGGAGGGAGCTCAGTCTTCAACCTTCGAGTCCGATGTTCGTAACACGTCCAAAGTCGCCGGTGACGACGTGGCGGAGTCATAATTCGAGTGTCCCGCATCGCCAATCACGCCGATCCGTGCGCTCGAGGGGTTCAAGCTCGTTCACGTTCTTCCGGGTGAAACTATGAGAAGAAACTGGTCGTGTTGTGCTGCGCTTGCATTGATGGCTTCTTGCCTCGCATCTAATGCACAAGGGCCGTCTTCGGCCAATTACGACGAGTCAAAGGCCGGAACGTTCACTCTTCCCGACCCGCTCATCCTCAATAACGGCAAGCCCGTCCTTACGACGCGCGAGTGGATGAAGCGCCGGCGCGCGGAGATTCTCGAGCTCTTTGAGACCAACGTTTACGGGCGCAGTCCGAGGCCGCCGAAAGATATCCGCTTCAATGTCTTCGATGTCGACAACAAAGCGCTCGAGGGAAAGGCAATCCGCAAGCAGGTGACCATCTACTTTTCACCCGAAGAAGATAAGGCCCGCGAGGATCTTCTGATCTACATTCCAGCCGATGCCCCAAAACCCGTTCCGGTGATCCTCGCCCTCAACTTCTTCGGCAACCAATCCGTGCTCGACGACTCTGGCATCAAGCTGGCGACCATCTGGGACTGGAAGACGCACCTGCAACAGCAAGCCCCGGAACAATCGCGTGGGCGTGACAGAGAATTCGATGTTGAGAAGATCCTGGCCCACGGCTTCGGATTTGCCAGCGTTTGCTATCAGGACCTCGAGCCGGACTTCCAAGGTGGATATAAACTCGGCATCCGCCCGTTGTTCTTCAAACCGGGCCAAACCGAGCCTACACTTGATGATGGGGGAGCGATCGGGGCGTGGGCTTATGGTTTGAGCCGCGCTATGGATTACCTCGAGAAGAACAAGGACGTTGATCCAAAGCGTGTGGCCATCATGGGCCATTCTCGCCTGGGCAAAACGGTGCTCTGGGCAGGCGCCCTGGACACGCGTTTTGCGATGGTGCTCTCGAGTTGTTCGGGAAGAGGAGGCGCCTCACTGTGGCGCCGCAACTACGGCGAAACGCTCCATAGCATGTCGGGTGCTTTTCCGTATTGGTTCGGCGCCAACCTCCTAAAATACGCCAACCGGGTTGATCAGCTTCCGGTCGATTCCCACGAGCTGATCGCCTTGATTGCCCCACGCCCTGTATACATCACCGGCGCGGAAGACGACAGGTGGGGCGATCCGAGAGGTGAGTTCCTCGCCTGCGTGGCAGCGGGACAGGTGTATCGCCTGCTCGGCGGGCAAGACCTGGGTACGGATCAGATGCCACCGCTCAATCAGCCCATCATGCACACCATCGCCTTTCACATCCGAGAGGGCAAGCATGCGGTCACGGCGTTCGATTGGGACCAGTTTCTGGCCTTCGCCGACATGCATCTGCGAGCCCGCTAATCAAGGATGTTTTCGGACCTCCGGGTACCTCATCACAGTTGTCTTGGGTTGATCGCGGTGGAGTCTTTATCGAGCGCTCCGAGCGAGGCGGGTGCACCGGCCCCGTGGTAGGTGACTCGCTATCCACCTTTCCGCTTCTACGCCCTGGCCGATGGCATCCATAAGGTTCTTTCTCAAACCAGCCCCGAAACATCCGGTCCAGCGCGCAAAACTCGGCAGTTGGAACTCCTGCTGGTTTGGGAAGGCTAAAACATGGGAAAAGTCCTGTTAGATTTCGCTTGACAAGCTCTGGGTTCTGGGCGTAAAAGCTTAGTTCGGATGTCGAACAAAGTGCAGCGCCGGGTCGCGGCCAGACGAATCAAGGGTTGAGCATCACGAGGTAGTGTGACGGCAAGCGCCGTCGCGGTTGCGGCTGGCCGGTGCCTCAACTTGTTCGAAACGGCTGGCGCTCAGTGAGGGCCGTGGCAGGGAAAGGCGCCACACCATTCTGACGCCGGTGAAGGAATCGCGCGAGTGGCCAGTTCGGAAATCGCACGGGAGATTAACCGCAGCAGCGTCTTGGACATGATCCGCACGAACCAGCCCTTGTCGCGTGCCGATCTTGCGCGCCGGACGGGGCTGCAGCGGAGCACGGTTTCACTGATTGTGGATCAGTTGATCAACGAGCGCTGGGTCGTGGAAGGCGGAGTCGGGCAGTTGCCCCGCGGGAGGCGGCCCCGGTTTCTCTATCTCAACACCGAGCGCGCGGGGATCATCGGAATTAATATCGAGCCGCGCCTGACCAGCATCGTGTTGGCGGACCTGAACACCCGCTTCCGGGCGGAGGAATCCATTCCCACGTCGCGTGATCCCAGTACGTTCATTGGCGTTCTGAGCTCCTACGTGTGCCGCCTCATCCGCCAGCATGCCGATGTGGCCTACGAGGAGATCGGAGTGAGCGTGCCTGGGTACGTGGATTATCTCGCGCAACGGCTGGTTTTCGCCCCAAACCTCGGGTGGCAACAAGTGGATTTGAAGAAACCCCTGGAAAGCTCGACGGGTCTTCCGGTGCAAATCGAAAACGCGGCCAACGCGTGCGCTTTGGCGGAGGTGTGGTCCGGGCCCCATGAGGGAATGAGCGATCTCATCGCCGTCACCGTATCGGAAGGAATCGGTACGGGGATCGTCGCCAACGGCCACCTGGTGCGGGGACCGAGCGGCGCGGCGGGCGAGTTCGGCCACGTATGCCTGGACCCGCAGGGGCCGAAATGTACGTGCGGCGGCCGCGGGTGCTGGGAGGTCTACGCCTCGAACGCCGCGGCCATTCGGAATTACGGCCGCCAGAACCCGGGCCGGTCCGGCAAGCCGGAGGAAGAGATTACCCAAGACCCCGTGACCAGCTTTACTGACATTCTATCGCTGGCAGAGCGCGGCGACCGCAGGGCCGGCGAGGTTCTAGACGTAATGGCCCGCTATTTGGGTCTTGGTATGGCGATGCTCGTGAACGGACTGGCGCCGTCGGTTATCGTCGTCGTGGGCGAGGTGACCCGGGCCTGGAAGCGCGTCGGCCCGCTCGTCCAGAGTGTGGTTCGAGAGTGCGCTCGCACCCACGCCACCACCCGCATCGTACCAGCCGACGACGCGACGCAGCCTCGGCTCCGGGGCACCATCGCTGTCGTTCTGCAAAAACACTTCCGCCCGCGGCTTTTCGCCTGAAACGCGCGCGGACTAGGTGAAGCTTTTTTCACAAATCGTGATTCCGGATTGTTGGGGAGGTACTGATTTAGTGCGAGGTTGCAACAAAGTACGTCTTAAACGAAGCGCGCGTGGCGGTGAGTGGCTTCAATCTGTCCGGCGCGTTTCGCCTGTACGCTTGCGTGCCTGGGCCGGGGGTCGATGGAATCGAGGTCGGAGCTACTCTCAGCGACTTGATTTCAAGAAACAATCATCTGACTGAAGCGAAGGAGGATATCATGGCACGAGAAGGAATGAAACTTAGGGCTGTTTTACTCAGCATGGTGTTATTGCTATTCGCGGGTACTGCCAAGGCACAGGTGCTTTACGGCTCGCTCACCGGCAATGTCACTGACGCGTCCAATGCCCCGGTTCCTGGAGCGAAAATCGAGGCTGCGAACGTTGGAACGGGCATCGTCACACAGGCCGTTACTGACGTCCGCGGAGTTTACTTGATCAATGATCTTCAACCTGGCATATATCGCGTCACGATTTCGGCCGGGGGTTTCGCCACGGTCGTCCAAGAGAACTTACGCGTGGATGCCAACACCGAACGGCGGGCGGACGTCCAACTGCAAGTAGCGCGTGTGAACCAGCAAATCACGGTGACCGCCGCCGCTGAGGCCCTTCAGACGGACCGCACCGATGTCAAGAGCCAGCTCGGCACCACCCAGGTTACGAGTCTTCCCTTGGGAAGTGACCGGAACTTCCAGACGCTTTACGTCCTGGTGCCAGGAGCGGCGCCGCCTTTCACCTCGCATTCCTTTGCAGGGAATCCCACGCAGTCGCTGGCCTTGCATATCAGTGGCGGGTCCGACACCGCTAACATCACCCTGATTGACGGCTCGATCGACACCAATTATTGGGAACAGAACCTCATCGCTTACGTGCCGCCTGAGGAAGCGATCGAGGCCGTGAACATCGTGACCACCGGCTTCGACGCCGAACAAGGGAATGCCAACGGGTCCGTGACCAACGTTACGATTAAATCCGGGACCAACGCCCTTCATGGCAGCGCTTTCGAATACAACACCATCAGCGCTCTGCAATCCCGGAACTTTTTCACCTACACCCCCCAGATTCCGAAGTACGTCCTGAATCAGTTTGGGATATCGCTGGGGGGGCCGATTAAGAAGAACAAATTGTTTTTCTTTGCCGATTGGGAACGCTATCGGCTGAGCGAGCTGGGAACCGCCACAACTTCCATTCCCTCGGCGGCCATGATTACAGGGGATTTCTCGGCCGCCATACCTGCCGGAACTAACTGCAATACAACGCCCGTAGCAGGGTGCATTTTCGACCCCACCACCGGGAATGCTGATGGGACAGGGCGTACTGCGTTTCCGAACAATAAAATCCCCCCGGGGGAAATCAGCGAGGCGTCCGCGTCACTGGCAGCATTGCTCCCCGCACCGAATTACGGACCCACACCCAATGTGCCTGCGACCAATTTTTTTAGTGCCGGCGATCTGCTGTTTCACCGCGATAGCGTGGACCTCAAGATCAACTACCTTCCCTCCGACAGGAGCATGTTCTTTGCGCGCTACAGCGCGGAGCCGACTTATGTCTTCGATCCCCAACAGCTTGGCAAGGCCGGGGGGGCGGCTCTGGGTTCCGTTTCCCAACCCGGCAACGCGTATGGGTTGACTCAGAACGCCTCCGTGGGCTGGACGTATACATTTTCGCCTCGCTTGTTGTTAGACGCCAATGTGGGGTACACGCGGCCACGCTATTCTGCCACCAATACCGACATCGGGACTAACTACAGTTCGATTATTACCGGCACGGGTGGCAGCAACCCGCTGCAAGGGGGCATTCCCAATTTCCAGTTAACCAGTCTTAGCACGCTGGGTAACTCGGCCGTCTCCAACCCCTTTCTCTTTCGCGACAATCAGTACACCTTTGCCGCGAACTTGAGTTGGATCAAAGGCGCCCACAATTTCCGTTTTGGCGGCGATATCGACCGCTATGACATGAACCGTTTCCAGGGCCAACTTGATTATGGGGTGCGGGGCGGATTCACCTTCTCCGGAGGCGTGACGTCCTTGAAGGGAGGTCCCGCGACGAGCGAATACAACTCGTGGGCGGATTTCCTCCTGGGCCTGCCTCAAAGCTTGGGGAAGGATTACGTCTATCTGAATCCTTCCACGACCCGAGAGTGGGAGTTTGCCGCTTACGCGCGGGGCAACTGGCAGGTCACGAAGAAGTTGAGTATCAATTACGGCGGCCGCTGGGAATACTATCCCATCGCGACCGTAAGTCACTATGGCTCCGCCAATTTCAATTGGCTCACTGACACCGCTTATTTGGGCGGAGTCGGCGGAGTCCCGAGCAACGCTTATATGACCACCGGCCCCGGACAACTGGAACCGCGTCTGGGCATCGCCTACCGGTTGACCGAAAAAACCGTCCTCCGTACAGGATATGGCATGAGCAGCGACCCCTATGCCATGAATTACATGGCCTGGGTCTACCCGGCGGTCATTTCCCAGCAGATCCCCGGGGCCAATTCCTACACGCCCGGCGGCTATATCGGATCGTCATCAGGCCCGACGGGCACCTGGGTTGGCCCGACCGTCCCTGGCGGCCTGACTGCGGGAATTCCTGCTTTTCCCTTCCCGAGCCTGTCGGCGGGAAAGTACACCCTGCCGTCATACCTGGGGACTTACGGCTATCCCAACAAGTACAATCGCGGCTACGAAGAGGCGTGGGATTTCATGGTGCAACACGAATTCGGCCATAATTTCAACGCCCAGGTCGGATATGTCGGAAATCACATGGTTCGGGAGGCGGAGTTTATCAATATGAACGCGCCCGGCCCCGGCGGGGGCAGCCACGGAGCTCCACTTTGGGCCCAGTTTGGGAATGCCAGCGCCATGACCATCAATGGCCCCTTCTCGGGCGGGAGCTATAATGCTTTGCAGGCGCAGCTCACGCGGCGGGTGGCAAACTCACTGGTGGGAGTTAACTATACCTTCTCGAAAACCATCGACAACGATGACACCGAGGCGAACACTAACGTGACCTGGGCCTATTATCAGGTCCTTGCCCGCAACAAAGCGCTCGCCGGCTTCGACCAAACGCACAATTTCCAACTCTTCGCCGTGTATAATTCGCCGTTCGGGAAGGGCCAGCACTGGGTGACAACGGGCGTGGGCGCAAAGATTCTCGGGGGATGGAACTTCAGCCCCGTTCTGAGCCGCGAAAGTGGCACGCCGTTCAGCGTCACTTCTTCCGGCAGCTCCCTCAATGCACCCGGCAACACCCAAACCGCCGACCAAGTCAAACCCCAAGTTGCCATCCTCGGAGGCCATGGGCCCAATGAACCTTACTTCGATCCCATGGCATTTGCACCCGTTACGGCGGTGCGCTTTGGCACGAGCGGGAGGGATATTGTGCGGGGTCCGGGCCTCTTCAACATAAACGCCAGCCTGGTTCGCGACTTCGACCTGACCGAACGTTTTAAGCTGCAATTCCGGGCGGAGGCCTACGGGCTTACCAATACGCCCATTTTTGCCAATCCCGGGGCAACCGTATCGAACGCCAAATTCGCCAATGGGGCGGTTACCAGTTACGGCGGTTACGACATCATCAGCTCGACGGTAGCACCTATTACAGGATACGATAATGCCGACCGGCAGATCCGGTTTGCGCTCAAGATGGTGTTCTGAGAACAAGGCATCACGCAGGAAGAAAACCGGTGGGAAAGGGGCCTCTCCAAGTCTTGGGGGGCCCTCCCCCGCTCCCACGGCCAGAAGGACGGGGCTATCGCAGTTCTTTGCCGGCGACGCCGAACCTAAACCGAGCCTCGCCGGAACTAAAACAGCAAAGTTGGACGAACGCAAAGCACGGTCCTTGCTCGGCCTTGAGAAACTGGCAGGTTTGTGCGAAACAGGGCTTCGCTAGTTGGTTCCAAGTCACCTCAAGCGCCAGAGCCGGAAGCAAGCGGGGATGTTGGACGGCCTTTCCAGTACCGTTGGACCTAAACGGACGCCAGCCTCGTCCGGACTATTCCACAAACACCCCCCGCGACTGACGGATTCACAGGAAGAGAGGTGAGAGCGTGAAGACTCTGATTTTTTCCTTACTTGCGCTGGCGGTCGCCCCGGTCGTGGCCGTGGGACAGTTCCAGTTCCACGACCTGAACTCCAAGTCGGTCGAGTTGACGGAAGATGGCTCGCCGGTGTTTGTCTACAATTACGGAACCATGCTCAAAGAGGGCACAGCGCCGGATCGCGCCCGCTGCTGCTATCTTCATCCCGTATATGCGCCTAACGGCGTGGTGGTCACCGATGATTTTCCCAAGGATCATCCCCACCACCGCGGTATCAGTTGGATGTGGCCCGTCGTCGTTGTGGATGGCAAGACTTACGACCTTTGGACGATCAAGGGCATCCTCGACCGATTCGAGAAGTGGGAGCGCAAAGAAGCCGGCAAGGACAAGGCGGTGCTGGCGTTTCAGGATGGCTGGTACGTGGGCGATCGCAAGGTGGTGCAAGAGAACGTGGAGATCATCGCGCATTCCATCGTGGAGGGACGCCGCGACCTCGACATCACCATCACCCTGCATTCGGCGGGCGCGGAGGTGGCGATCGGCGGCACGCACGAACACGATAAGGGTTATGGCGGAGGGCTGGAAATCCGCTTCGCTCCGCGCGCCGAAACCAAGATTCGCACCGCAGCGCAGGAGGACGCGCCCGACAGCGACCGCGTCCCCGCGGCTTGGGCGGAGCTGACCGGCAATTTTGGTGGCAAGATGGCCACCACGCGCGTCACCGAAGATCCTTCCAACCCCGGGGCGCCCAACGGGTGGTGCTTGCGGCATTACGGATTCCTCGGCGTGGAATATCCCGGACTGGAATTGCGCCGCCTGGACAGCCAGGTGCCTCTGACCATGAAGTTCCGCGTATCGCTCTCGGGAAGTTCATCGAGTGCGGGGCTGACGGAAAAGCACATCCTGGTTTACACACGCAACGGCAAAGGCTACGTTCACGACAACATTCAATCGAGCGTTGAAGCCATCAAGAAAATGGGTGCGGAGAACGGATTCGCGGTGGATGTGACGGATGATCCGCTCTTCTTCGCGGACTCAACCCTGAAGCAGTACAAGGCTCTGGTGTTTGCGAACACCAATAACGAAGCGTTCTTGAACGACTCCCAGCGGAACGCATTTAAGCATTACATCGAGTCCGGCGGGGGCTTTGTGGGCATCCACTCTGCCTCGGGCTCGGAGCGCGACTGGCCGTATTTCTGGTCAGTGCTGGGTGGGAAGTTCGTGCGCCACCCACACCAGCAGGTGTTTCTCGTCCGGGTAAAGGATGCGAATTTTCCGGCCACCCGGAAATTGCCCGCCACGTTCGAATGGAAGGATGAGTGTTACTTACTCGACCACCTCAACCCGGATATTCACGTGCTGTTGGTCACCGATCGTACCAAACTCGATGATCCCGATAAGGCGAAGCATCCCGACGAAGGATTCGGCGACTCTCTGCCACTCTCCTGGTATCATGATTTCGACGGTGGACGGGAGTATTACCTTGCCCTCGGCCACAATAAGGCGGACTATTCCAACCCCCTTCTATACAACCAGATCCTGGGTGGAATTCTTTGGGCCATGGGAGGGAAGTGAAGAGAACAGTGACGAGTGAAAAGTGACAAGTGACCAGTGAGACGAGCCGTGTACGCTCGCCACTCGTCACTCTTCACTTGTCACTGAAGTTTGGAGGTGAGATCATGCATTTCGAAAAGACGACATCGCGACGACGATTCCTGAAAGGCTCGCTCACCGCAGCCGCGGCCATCGGATTTCCCACCATTGTCCCGGCCCGCGTTTTCGGCCGGAGCGCACCGAATAACATGATCCAGGTGGCGCAGATCGGCTGCGGCCGCATCGCCCGGGACTCCGAATTCAGGGGCATCCTTAGAAATAGCGATGTGGCCCGCTATGTGGCCGTGTGCGACCTGGATACGGTCCGCATTGCCGACGCGAAGAACCTGCTCGAACAGGCCTACGCGAAGAAGTTCGGAGCAGGGAAGTACGCGGAGCTCAAAACCTACGGCGACTATCGCGAGATGCTCCAAGACAAGAGCATCGATGCGGTGTGCATCAGCACGCCCGATCACTGGCACGCGCAACCCGCTATGGAAGCGGCGTTGGCCGGCAAAGACATCTATCTCCAAAAGCCCGCTTCGTTGACCATCAAGGAAGGCCGCCAGATGGCGGATACGATGAAGCGGACGGGCCGCATTTTCCAGCAGGGAAGCCAGCAACGATCGGACTACAACTTTCGCTATGCCTGCGAGTTGGTTCGCAACGGCCGCATCGGCAAAGTTCAACAGGTCCTGATTGGATTGCCGGTGGATCCCTCTGGGGATGAGGAACCGGAAATGCCCGTGCCGTCGAACTTGAACTACGACATGTGGCTTGGCTCCACCCCCATGGTTTACTACACGGAAAAACGCGTGCACCCGCAGGCAGCGACCTTAAAGGTTCGTTACGACCGCCCGGGCTGGCTGCGCTGCGAGCAGTTCGGCGCCGGCATGATCACCGGCTGGGGTGCGCATCACATCGACACGGCACACTGGGCCATGGACACCGAATACACCGGACCGGTGGAGATCGTCGCCAGCGCTGAGTTCCCCAAGAAGGGATTGTGGGACGTTCATGGCCCGTTTCACGTGCGGGCGAAATATGCCAACGGCGCCGATGTATATATCAGCGAGATGTATCCGACCGGCGTCAAGTTCATCGGTGAAGACGGCTGGATTTGGGTCACGCGCGGCGCGCCCGTCACCGCCAGCGATCCGGCCGCGGTAAAGTCCCGCAACGCGGCGCTGGATGCGAGCGACCTGAAGATGCTCCGGGCCGGCATCAAGGACAACGAAATCCACCTGCACCATAGCCCCAAGAACGATCATCATCTGGACTGGCTGACCAGCATCAAGACGCGCCAGCCGCCGGCGGCGCCGGCGGAAGTCGGCCATCGTTCCTGTACCGCCTGCCTGCTGGCCCACGCGGCCATGAAACTGAATCGCGAACTCAAGTGGGACCCGCAGGCGGAACGCTACGTCAACGATGAGGAGGCGAACGCCCTGCTTTCCCGTCCGCAGCGCGCGCCCTACGGCACCGACTACGTGCTATCGAAGCAGGCATGAACGGGGACAATCGGAAGATCCGCGACGTCCGCGCGACCACCGTTGCGGTTCCGCTCGAAACGCCGTTGCGCCACGCAAACGCCTGCCACGGGGGTGGGTTTGCACGCCCGACCGCCGAGGTGGAGACTGACAACGGGCCGATAATGCGGGATGAGCAAATTGACCGGCGGGAATTTTTGAAGAGTGCAGGAATAACCGCTCTGCTCGGGGGCTCCGCAACAGCCTCCGCCCCGCCCGCGGCGCAACCCCCGACCGCAGTTGGCCGTGGGCGGCTCCCTTCGCGAATAGCCGAGCATATGGAAGCTTCAACCGAGGTTAGAATCATTACGCTCGATCCCGCCCACTTCCACGCGGCGCTGGTTCAAAAAGAGATGCTGCCAGGGATCGCGAAACGCGTTTCTATTTACGCTCCTCTCGGCCCGGACCTCCTGGCGCACTTGAGTCGTATCGAACAATTCAACACCAGAGCCGACAACCCGACGAACTGGGAACTCGATGTCCATTGCAGCCCTCGGTCGCTCGACGAGATGCTTTCCGCACGGCCTGGCAATGTCGTGGTGCTTGCCGGCCGCAATCGCGGCAAGATCGATAAGATCAAAGCGTCTCTTGATGCGGGCTTGAATGTATTAGCGGACAAGCCTTGGATTATCCGGGGTCAGGATCTTCACGCTCTCGAGTCCGCTCTGGACGTTGCCGATCATAAGGGCCTGGTCGGCTACGATATGATGACCGAGCGGTACGAGATTACCACGATCGTTCAGAGAGAACTCGTGAATGACCCGGCGATCCTGGGCTCGATTGTGCCGACCTCGGATAACAAGCCCGGCGTCTTCATGGAAAGCGTCCATCACATCATGAAGACTGTCGCAGGGCTCCCGAGCCTGCGCCCGCTGTCTTTCTTTGACATCCAGGAGGAGGGGGAGGGCCTCACCGATGTCGGCACCCACCTGGTGGATCTGGTCCAGTGGACGCTTTTTCCAAATCAAGCCATCAATTATCGGGAAGACATCAAGGTAGTAGGCGCCAAGCGGTGGGCTACCCCCATCACGGCATCTCAATTTCGGCAGATTACCGGGGGCGGGGGTTTTCCCGCCGTTCTGGCCCCTTACGTCCAGGGAGACCGATTCGACTATTACTGCAACAATCAGGTTGATTACAAGATTCGGGGCATCCATGTGCGGCTGAATGTACTGTGGGATTACGAGTCGCCAGCCGGCGTGGACTTTCATCATGCCGTATACCGGGGGACCAACGCCCGCATCGAGGTACGGCAGACCGACAAGGAGAACTACCGACCCGAATTGTACGTCGCGCCTAACGGGCCTGAGCGCTACGCCGTGGTCCTGCAGGCATTGCGAGGCCGTATCGAGCGGCTACAGGGCGCCTATCCCGGTACCGAATGCGAGGTCTTAGGCGATGAGTTGCGGGTGAGCATTCCGGATCGCTACCGAGTCGGCCACGAGGCGCACTTCGCCCAGGTTCTGGCGCAGTTCCTGAAGTATTTGAAATCGCCAGAATCGATGCCGGCGTGGGAGCGACCCAATATGATCGCGAAATACTATGTCACAACCGCGGGTGTCCAA
>Ga0187876_1001903_pt1 | contig 16533 bp, 14 predicted proteins | sample June2016WEW_17_4_FD_133000 | JGI IMG/M metagenome (GOLD analysis project Ga0187876, IMG submission 133000) | Peatland microbial communities from SPRUCE experiment site at the Marcell Experimental Forest, Minnesota, USA - June2016WEW_17_40 | ecosystem: Environmental > Terrestrial > Soil >...
AAGTGATGGAACACAGCGTCATCCAGAAAGCCATGGGTGTCGGAAAGGAGCCCGATTCGCATTCTCCATCGTATAGGCCGGCCGGTCTCGTGTCATCGAGGACAGGCTCAAAATAGCTTACGATAATGCGGAATAACGACCGCCCCGTCAGCTCGGGAAAAATTACAATTCCCGCAGGCCGTCGGTTTTAGCGAGGAAAAGTGAACCGGTTTCCCTGGGGCTGTATTATAAACCTGAATCGGAAGCATCGCCGGTCGCAGCCGTAGCAGCGATAGGGGGCTATCACAGGGCTGATGAGGCGTTCGAGCCGGTTCCGCAGCCTGGAACACCGCAGGTCCCTGGAGCCGCACTTGAAGCACTTTCGCATTACCCCGATTGTAAAGCGACTGTGCCCTGCCTAGAGGCTAAGACTGGTACTAACGGGTACCATTCTGCCAAGCCTCAATTGCAGTGGCTCGCCTGGTACGTGATTCATTAATTTATTGGCGCCCTTGTGGGCATAGCGACCGGGACGCTAGGGCGTTGCCGGACACTGCTCCTTCAGCGCCTTTCTGGCGTCTTCGAAGAGGGAGACGTCAAAAGAGAACTCTACCCTACTTGCCTGAAACTGCTTAAACGACACACGAAGAGTACTCGCCTTCTCGATGCTTCTCACTTCGTTTTTGGGATTGGGCAGGAAAAATGACTCATAATCGGTTGATTGTGTTGCCAGCAATGTTCGCGGCGGTTGCGAATCGTATTGAACCTGAATCGGAACCGCACGGCGGCCTCCCTCGACAGATACCGTCTCCGCCGCGGAATGGGCACCGATGTATGCCCGCAGCTCACGATTGGCGCAGAGCAGGACCAGAAGGGGTAGCCGGGGGCCGCTTAGGGTTTGTATGGCCCTGTCCGAATCTACCGCGGCGGCCACAGGGATCGAACTGTCGTGGACCGATTCAGGCGGAAAACTCACTCGCCATCTGGAATATTGGGACGGGATTTCGCCTGCCGACTCCGACTCCTCGCGCTTCACTTCATGCATGGCGGGACTCACCAGGACTGGGGCGGCTGCGGGCGTGGCTGCCCTGGCTTGTGAGGCGTTATTTCGGGAACAACCGGTTCCAGCAGCCAGAACAACGACCAATAAAAATAAGTACCCGGGGCGGGTGGAATTACCTGAAAACATCTGGTTCGAAATCATCATGCGCGATGGTCTGAAAATTCCTCCCAAGTAGACAGAAAAAACACTTTGAAAGCTTACCCGCATTACTCCTGGCGAACACCGCCAATCGACGGCATTCGATTACAGCGTCTCCCGGTCTGGACCGTGTTACTTCAGCTCGCGGAGCACCTGGAAAACGGCTTATTTCCCTGGTAAGGCTCCTGGACCGACAAGGCTAGCGATTCCGCATATCCTGCTGAATTAATCATGGCAGCAGTGACCAATGCAAATCGAGTTCCCAAGTACTATTTCGAGTACTGGAATCGTTGCGGCGGAATAATGAGCCAGCCGAAAACGCGGAGCGATATTCGCTATTACCGGTAGCCATGTCCAGGATCATTGCGCGGGGTTTCAGTGGATGGCTGCTTCGAAAAATCCTGTTACTTTGCTCTCGTATTCCGACCTGGCGATCGCGTGCGCGCGACCATGCTCTTTTCCCGGCACCAGCCAAAGCTCCTTAGGCCGGCGCGCGGCGGCGAAGTTTCTCAAGCTGTTGTCCACAGGGACCACCGAATCGCCGGTCTCGTGAATGACTAACACTGGTCTGGGGCTGATTTCGCCAATAACATCCATGGGCCGCACGCGGTTTACGTCGATTCCCGCTCTGGAGTTGGCGATGGCAATCGTGAGTGGAGCGAATGGAAAAGCAGGAAGATGAATAAAATGCTCGAAGCTGGCCGCGATCACTCGCGGCGCAGCGCTGAATCCGGAATCGTCCACAACGGCGCTGATACGTTTATCCCTGGCAGCACCAAGAATCGCGGTGGCTGCGCCCATCGAGATACCCAGGACGCCAATCCGGTTTGCATCCACATCCCTTCGCCCCGCGACGTAGCCGACAATCGAGAGCAGGTCCCGCGGCTCCAGAGCACCCAGCGTCACAAATTCCCCGCCACTTGGGGCGCGAGCTCTGGAATTAAATGTCACGACGCTGAATCCGGCCCGGTGGAGGAATTCGGCGATCGAAAGCATCTGGTCCTGTGTATCACCGTAACCACTCGCCAGAATTACGAGCGACGGGCGATCACCGCGAAAAAATCGGCCATCCAGCAGGATTTTGTCCGCGGCGAGCACTTGAATGTGTTCAGGATGCAGGTCGGGAAAGGTGGCAAGAGTCCACTCGTACCGATGATAGGCAGGACGCAGTGCCCGCTCCGATCCGACCCAACCTATGGCTCCGAGAGCCACCAGCGAAAGGAAAAGGAGTCCGAGGACGCACGATAGAACAAACTTTTTCATCAGTCCCCGGTGATCGAGAGCAGCCGTTCCTGATTTTGTCAATTTAGCAGAATTGATTCAACGGGACGCCTCTGGAAACCCGGGAAGCGTGGCCTAGTATCTCCAACGGCATCCGAAAGAGTCGCCCCGGCCTTTCACCGTTTCCAGGAGGGTGCTCAAAAAGGGCTCTACAGGGCCTGAAACCCCACAGGCTGAAGCCTGTGCCTGGCAGGCGAAACCGCCTGCCCCACCAAACCTGGCAGTTCACCAAGCCAAAATGTAGAAACTCCAAACCACAGGCTGAAGCCTGTGCCACCTCTTTGGTGGAACGGGCTTCAAGAGCGTGCGCCCGACGGCCTTCGTTGTACTCCCAGCTGTGGCTTGACACGGAGGGCCCGGACATCCAGTATAAGAGCTGATAAAATCGCTGCATCTTGCAGCACGGAATCAGGAGGCAGGAGATGCGAATCATTCTTCCGATATCGGTCGCCCTGGCGGCGGCGATTGCGACTCTGGCGGCGGCGGCCGACACGTCAGCCGGCGTTAAACCACAAGTCACGTTTACGAAGGACGTGGCGCCCCTCCTGCAGAACCGCTGCCAGGTGTGTCACAGGCCGGATACGTTCGCGCCAATGTCGCTACTGACCTATGAGGAAGTACGGCCCTGGGCCAAGTCGATCAAGCAGAAGGTCCTCGCACGGGAGATGCCGCCGTGGTACATCGACAAGAACGTCGGAGTCCGCCACTTCAGAAATGACGTGTCGCTGTCCGACGAGGAGATGGCGACGATCGTGAACTGGGTTGACGCCGGCGCGCCGAAAGGCAATCCGGCAGACATGCCACGGCCGCGTCAGTTCGACGATTCCGACAAGTGGCACATGGAACAGCCCGATCTGATCGTGCAACTGCCGAAAGACCAGATGATACCGGCACGGGGCTCCGACCGGTGGGTGGATGTGCTTGTGGATACAGGTCTGACGGAGGATCGATACATCAAGGGGATCGAAGTCAAACCCACAAAGGGTTTCAAAGCGGTCCACCACGTAACGACCTCCATGAAGCACGAGGACGATCCCGAGGATGGAGACAACGCCCAGGGGATCTTTCTCAACGAGTATGCGCTGGGCAAGAATGCCGACGTGTTCCCGGAGGGCGCAGGCCGTTTGATCAAGGCAGGAACCAAAATCAACTTCAACCTTCATCTCCACCCGATGGGCCAGGAGACGCCCGCGAACGTAGCTCTCGCCCTCAAATTCTATCCAAAGGGGTACACGCCAAAGTTTTCCGAGACCACGGAAAAAATCGGGGATCCGAAGGATCTCGACATTCCGGCCAACGCCGATAACGTGCGCTTCGACGCCTACAACACGCTTACCAAGCCAACCCGGATGTTGTCATTCCAGCCTCATATGCATAACCGCGGGAAAGCCTCGTGCATGGAGGCCATCTACCCCGGCGGGCACAAGGTGGAGATGTTGAGTTGCGTGAGCAAGTACCAGTTCGCATGGCATCTGGTGTATCTCTACGCCGACGACGAACAGCCGCTGCTGCCGGCCGGTACCATCCTGCACATCACTTCCTGGTACGACAACTCGTCCGGAAACAAGTCGAACCCCGATCCCGACAACAACATCACGTACGGACAGAGGACCATCGATGAAATGGGTGGCGCGTGGATCAGCTACTACTCTCTCTCCGATGAAGAATACAAACTCCAGGTAGAAGCGCGCAAGACGAAGAAAGCGCTTTTGCAGGCGGAGTAAGTGCCCCGGTCCAGGTGGTACCCGCGACTTCAGCCGCGGAGGGCGGTGAGCGCCGCCTTTCTTCTTGTTAGTGTCAGCGCCGTCTGCGTGAGCGCCCAGGTCCGATATGCGACGGGGCAGAATGTAGCTCCCGTATTTGAGGGATGGGAACACAATCCCGATGGAACCTACAGTATGGTCTTCGGGTATCTCAACAGGAACTACGAGGAGGAGGTCGATATTCCGGTCGGCCCCAATAACACCGTGGCTCCGGGAGGCGATCGGGGGCAACCTGAGCATTTTTATCCGAGACGCCAGCGATTTCTGTTCAAAGTTGTGGTGCCCGCGGACTGGGACAAGACGCAGAAAGTGGTGTGGACGCTGACTTCGCGCGGGCGAACCGACCGGGCCAACGGATGGCTCCAGCCGGAATGGGAACTGAGCGAAGACGTCGTGATTGAGAATATGGGGGCGGGGTTCCCGATCCCGCCAACAAACCGCCATCCCTGACGACGAGTCCCGATCAAACGATCATCCTGCCGAATATGGCGACGCTGACCGCCTCGGCTACGGATGACGGGCTTCCGAAGCCGTACCTCCGGGCAGCGTCGAACCCGGATCGCGACTCGGAGCCTCGCCGGCCGCGGGGCGTTCAGATCAAATGGATTCAGTACCGGGGTCCCGGCAAAGTCACCTTCGATCCGGTTGCCAGTCCGGTCATTTACGGTCAACCGGTGGAGCTGACATCGAAGGTGAGTTTTGGCGCGCCCGGTACTTATGTACTTCGCGCCACGGCGTTCGATGGGCAGTTATACTCGACCCGCGACGTGACCGTGACCGCCAAAGCGAGCGCCGCGGCCGGCGACAAGCGCTGACCGCGCGGAGGGTGGAGACGCCCGGAAGCCGGTTTCGCGCTGACTCCCAAGCCATTATTCCGGGCTGCTTACGAGCTGCTGCGTTCTCGCAGTTCCTGCTTCCAGCTGCCCGACAAAGGCGCCCGCAATGCTCGCCCCAGCAGTTCCGCGTCCGTCGCATCGCCACGATACAGTCGCACCACATCAGCCGCGCTGATCTCTTCCGGACCCTGAGCGGCCTTTTCAATCGCATCGCCTGCCGCCACGTCGCCTTCTTCCACCACCGAGAAGTAAATTCCCGATCGGCCGCTTTGCCAGAATCGCTTCACCATGTCCGCGCGCCCAAAACGTATACCAAGCTTGAAGCAGGGCATTCGCGGCTGTGTCACTTGCAGCAGAGCGGAGCCCACCCGAAACTGATCGCCGATGAAGACCGCCTCTTCGGTGATTCCTTCGGTCGTCAGGTTCTCGCCAAACATCCCGGGCGAAAAATCCATTTCGGGCAGTTGCTCTTGCCAGTACGGGTAGTGCTCGATCGGATAACAATAAACAGCCTTGTTCGGCCCGCCATGTACGGTGAGATCGGATTGCCTGTCGCCGGCGACATTGTGCCTGCGGATATCCGCCCTTCCTTCGACCGGCGATTTGAAGATGCTCGTCAGCACGCTCGCCTTACCGGATGGAACCTGTTTCGGAGTGCCCACATTTACCGAAAGAACCCGCTTCATCGAGTGTCTTCCATCGCCCTGACCGAGCTCCAGTCCATCCTTCTATTCTCTATTCTGCTCGAGCGGAATCGTCCACGCCAAGGGAGATTCCGCGAATGGCAGAGTAGCCCCTACGTCCCACCCGCGCGCCGTCCGCCCGCATTCATTGGAGACTGGAGCCGGCTCCGTGCGGTCGATTCTCAGCGTCCCAAAAGCTTCTGGTCTCTGGAGAATCCGCGATTTCCTTACTGGCGTGCAACCGGCGCCGGTGTGTCGAACACTTCGGGCCAGGAAAATGTCATGATCACGTTCCTGCCGCCGTTGGTGGTGATCACCTCTTTATGAATCGGATCCAGCGTCACTCCACCCCCGGCGACTCCTGCGATCTGTTCCACCGGGATTTTCCAATGTGGCGCGACATCTCCATTGCTGTCAATCGCCCAGGCGCACATGGATCCCCGTGAACAACCGCCTACCAGCCAGCCTGTGGACGTGACCTTTATGTTGCCGCCGTTCCCGCCGCCGCCACCGAGTTCCGTGTGCGGTCCGCCGATCACGTATTTGGGCTTCGCATTTCCGCTGGCCGTACGATCGAAGACCATCAGCTTCCCCCCCGTACTGACGATCAGGAGATTCCTGACGGGATCGATTCCCATGTGGGGGAATCCCTGCCCCCTCGCCGTGGGGAATCTAAATCCGGTATCCGGTCCGCCGAGAACCCGCTTCGGCGGCGTGTCTCCATTGGCGAGCCGGTCGAACACCAAAATGACACCCTTGCCGGCGCCTCCACTCGTCGCTACACCAATGTAAATCTCACCATTCACCGGATCCATGGCCATCTTGTCGTTGCCATCATAAGCAGTGCCCTGGATCTGCGTATGCGGGCCCATGATCATGCGAACGGGTGGCTCTTCTCCCTTGGCGCCTCCCCGGAAGGTCAGGATCGCCTGGTTGAGAGGGCTATTCACGATCAGTTCATCGTGAATCGGATCATACTCTAATGCGTGCATGGTTCGGCTGATCATGGTCTTCTGGCCTTCCAGCGCGCTTACCGGAGGTGTATCTTCCTTCGCCAGCCTGGCGAAAGCCGCAATCTGCGGCGTGTTCACTCAATTCGGTACGAGATATAAATCTCGTTTACTATCAAAAGCCACTGCCTGAGGCTTGCCAAACTTGACCGACTTTCTGCCCAGGGGCGCGCTGCGGATGGTCCTGATCGGCGCCACGTCTCCGTTTGCTGTAGGCGAGAAAGCGGCCGCAGAGGAGTTCCCCATGTTGGAAACCCATACTTCTCGATTCTTCGCGTCGAAAGCGATACCGGCAGGATGGCTCAGGCCGGTTTTTTCTCCTTCGATAATCTGCGTCGGCGCCACGTCACCTTGATCTGTCCCTTTGAATACGAGAATATTGCCGCCCACATCGTTGGCGACCCACAGATTACCCGTATCCGGATCGAGCGTAATCGCACCGGGCCAATCGAGCAATGTCCTGGGACCCTCAATGATCCGCAATGGAGCGGCGTCACCACTCGCATCGATCGGATAGACGTTAATGGAAGGCGGATAGATATGGCCGGAACCGGCAACATCCGGGTCGCTGGAATTGCCCCACGAACCCACGAACATCAGCTTTCTCTTAAAGTCCAGCGCGATCCCATGTGTGTCATGCAGATAAGTGTGAGGTCCAGAGAGAACGCGTACAGGCGTATCATTTCCCGAGGCCGTCCTGCGCCACACCGCGACTTTGGGAGGGTGCTGAAGGGTAACAAAGAGTTCATTCGTCTCAGGGTTCACTTCCGAAGCAAACAGCCGATGCTGGGTTTTCAGAATGCGCTCAGGAGCGGTATTTCCTTCGGCCCCTCCGCCAAACACGAGCACGTTGTCTTCAGTGTCCAGGGCAACCGAATATATCTCTCCGTTTCTCTCGTCGACGAAAAGCCCGGCGTTGTACTCGCAATGAGTATCCTTGCCCTGGATCACGCGCTTCGGCGTAGTGGACTCGACGTTGGGCGGAGTATTGTCCGTCCGGTTGAAAACTTTGATACCGAACAGGTTGGTGTCCTGAAGGATGATTTCGTTACGCACCGGGTCCACGGCCACGGAACTGTAAATGGGATATGTATCCTTAATCGTGCGTACCGGCGGACGAGTCACGTCCAGTGTATCCTCCGCGTGCGCGGTCTGCTCGAAAGAGTCAAACAGACTCGTTTCCTGCTTGTCTGCGCTGACGGGACGGTAACACAAATCTCCAACCTCGGACATCGCCGTCGTGGAAATCAGGCGAGCCGAACCGATCAGTGGCTCCGGCCTGGTTCCGACCGTGGACAGGTAAAGAACGCCGATCCCGATGGTGATTACACCTGCAAGGATGGTGTTATTCCGATTGCTTTTAACTGCGCGCATGAGAACCTCCCGCAAACCCGACTGTTGATAAAGCGACCAGCACGGAGTACTCGAAAATTCACGGGACCTTTCGGATCGATCCCAGCGGCGAAAAGGTTAACACCATCCATATCCGGGGTCAAGCCACCGACATCCTGTTGCATCCCTGTTGCATCCCCTTGACAACGTGGCCTTGACGGAATACGATCAATCCCGATTACCCGGCCAGAGGTTAGGCGAGGTTCAAAAAAAACAGGGGGCGGAATGCGCACAATCAGCGTAATCAGAATTATGGCGGTGGGTCTTGCATTGGGTTCTGTTGTCGGCTGGGCACAAACATCTCAGATCAGCGGCACCATTAAGGATCCAAGTGGCTCGGCTATTCCGGGTGCCGCGATCAAAGTAACGCAGACTGCGACGGGCGTGGTTCGTAATGCGACCAGCGGGGCGGACGGCCGTTACGTGCTTCCTGATCTTCCGATCGGTCCTTATCAGCTTGAAGTCACCAAAGAAGGTTTCAGCAGATACGTACAAACCGGTATCGTGCTGCAGGTCGATAGCAACCCAACAGTCGACGTCGGTCTGCAAGTGGGCGCGGTGAGCGAGCAGGTGTCGGTCGAGGCAAATGCGGCCGAGGTGGAAACGCGCAGCACCGCCATCGGGAGCGTGGTCACGAACCAGCAGGTCGCGGAGATGCCCCTCAATGGGCGCGATCCTCACGAGTTGATTTTCCTCGCCGGTATGGCGACCTACCCTGGCGCCGGCTCGGCGAATTCCGTGCGGAACTACCCAACCGTGGTTGTTTCCGTGGCGGGCGGCCAGGGCGATACTACGGCGTATTTGCTGGATGGCGTGATGTGGCAGGATCCGTATAACAACCTGAGCCTGCCGCTGCCCTTCCCGGACGCTCTGCAGGAATTCAAGGTGGAGACCAGCGCGGCGCCGGCGCAGTATGGGTTCCACTCGGGCGCGACGGTCAATGCCGTTACCAAATCCGGCACCAACGAATATCACGGCGACCTGTTCGAATTCCTGCGCAACGGGGATTTGAACGCCCGCGACGCCTTCGCGCTCAAACGCGATACTCTGAAGCGAAATCAATTCGGCGGCGTTGTCGGCGGTCCCGTCCTGCCTCGTTTCAAGAACAAGCTCTTCTTCTTCGCGGGCGCGCAGAAAACTTCGCTGCGATCGGACGGCACCCAGAACCCCGCTTTTATTCCCACGCCTGCCTCGCTCAATGGCGACTTCACCGCGCTGGCTTCGCCGGCTTGCAATAACGGCAAACAAATCACGCTGCCGGCGAGTCTCGGGTTCACGAATAATACGATCGCGTCCAGCCTGCTGAATCCGGTCGCCGTAAATATCTCGAAGGCATTTCCCGTCACTGCCGATCCCTGCGGCAAAACACTCTACGGGTTGGTTGCCGACCAGGACGAGACCCTCGTAACGGCCAAGATGGATTACCAGATCAGCGACAAGAACTCCTTTTTCGGCCGCTACATGTCAGGGAACCTGGATGAAACTTCAACGTACGATGGGAAGAACCCTCTTTCGATTAACCAGGGCGCCGTACACGATCTGGACTACGGTTTCACTTTGGGAGATACGCATATCTTCAGTCCCACCCTGATCAACTCCTTACGGGTGGGAGCGAACCGGGCCAACGTCTCGACAATTGAGGATAATTACGGGAACTGGGCAAGCGTCGGAGCGAACGTCGATCCTTTGAACCAGACGATCCTTGCAGTCACTGCGACCGGCGCGTTCACATTCGGCACCGGGCCGGCATCGGGAAAGGGGTCTCATAGTCAACCGATGTGGTCGGTTTTCGACGATGTCAGCCTGATTAAGGGCTCGCACCAGATCACCATCGGCGGGAGTATCTATCATCAAGGGCTGAATTATTTCTCATATGGCAATGCCGTCGGCACGGCGACATTCACCGGACAGAATACCGGATTGATCCTGGGCGACTTTATGCTGGGGCTTACCTCGACCTTTGGCCAGGGTACGATCTATGGGTTCTACGCCCGGCAGTACTACGATTCGCTGTATGTCCAGGATAACTGGAAGGTGACCTCGCGTCTGACGTTGAATTACGGCTTGAGATGGGAACCGTACCTGTCGTTCACCGACAGCGGTGGCGAGAACGAATCGTTCGTTCCTTCGTTGTTTGCCGCGGGATTCCACAGCAGCGTATTCACGAACGCTCCCGCAGGGTTGGTTTTTCCGGGCGATCCGCAATATACCAGCGGAAATTACTTTAACGGTCCCAATTGGATCAGATTCTACCCCCGGGTGGGATTGGCCTGGGATCCCCAGGGCAACGGCCGCATGACCATCCGTGCGGCGTTCGGGATGTATGGGGACCGGGCCAGCATGCTCAATGGAACCCAGAAATATTTTTCTCCGCCATTTGGGAGTGTTGTGACTGCATCGGGTGGGAATCTTACAAATCCCTGGCTAACCTATCCAGGCGGAGATCCGATGCCCACATTCGCAGCTCTCCAGGGGGTTGGCGTGTACGCGCATAACATTCCATTTCCGCTCAGCGGCACCTATGTGACCGATGACATGGCCAACTTCCACGGGATGTATATGAACCAGTGGAACCTGAGTCTCCAGCGACAGTTTGGAAAGGATTGGTTGGTTACCGCCAACTATGTCGGCAACAGTACGATCCACTTGCTTAGCGGCGAAGACATCAATCCGGCGGTCTTCCTTGGAACCGGCCCCTGCACCATCCAGACTGCCGCCGGGCCGGTGAATTATACGACGTGCTCCACGGTGGGGAATCAGCAAAATCGGCGCCTCCTCTCTCTCCAAAACCCGGTCAATGGCCAATATTACGCGAATGTTGGCACCATCGATGACGGCGGGACCGGCGAATTCGAGGGGCTTTTTTTGTCTGCCCAGAAGCGGTTAAGCCGCGGGGTGACAGCTCAGGCCAACTATACCTGGTCGCACTGCATCAGCGACGTTTATAACGGAAATGCCACCGCGACCTCGGTTACGCCTCCGAATAATCGCAGGCAATTCCGGGGTAACTGCATAGGCATCGATTTGCGGCAACAGTTCGTCTTGAACCTGGTAGCGACGACGCCCCGATTCTCCAATCAAGCGCTGCGGATTGTGGGCAGCAACTGGCAGATCGCGCCGATCCTCGTAATCAAGTCCGCCGGCGAGTTCAGCGTCTACACCGGCACGGACCAGGCTCTGACCACGGTGGCAAACCAACCGCCGAACCAGGTAAGCGCCAATCCATATCCGGCCAATCAGACCCTCAGCAACTGGATCAACGCCTCGGCGTTCGCCCCTGCGCCTCTGGGTACTTACGGCAATCTGGGCTATAACAATCTGAAGGGCCCCGGTGTTTTTCAATTGAACTTTGCGCTGTCGCGAACCTTCCCCATCGGGGAAAAGAGATTCATTCAGCTCCGAGCGGAAGCATTCAACCTTCCCAACACTGTGAATGGCACCTTCTGTGCGGGCGGCACCGGCAGCTGCAGCGTTAACCTCAACTCCACGAGCTTCAGTCACATCCTTCAGGACATCAGCGGGAACAGCGGGCTGCTGCCCGGCGATTATCGCGTTGTTCAGCTCGCGATGAAATTTGTTTTCTAGGAATTGGGAATGTGCGGTTTCTCTTCGCGGTGTAAGAATGAAACCGATCATAGGCTGTCGTCAGCCGTTTAGCCGATGCGGCGCGCTTTCGTCCGACGGCAGCCGCGATGAACCACACGCTTGAAGAACGCAGCGTTCGACTCTTTCCGCGATTCGATATTATTGAGATCGTTAAAAAACAACCTCTTTGATCCGTTAATCGGATTCCAACGCATAGGAGTGAGCAATGAGGAATAGAACGTGGGCTCGCGGAATCCTGGTCGCCTCGCTTTTTACCGTCGCCCTTGGAATTTGGGGCTGGTTGCCCAGCCGGATCAAAGCCCAGGGCGTTGAGGTGCCACAGTTCCAGTACGATGCATCATGGCCCAGGCCGCTGCCGGATGGGTGGGTACTTGGATCGGTGGGCAGCGTGTGCGTCGATGCGCGCGACCATGTGTTCGTGGTGACCAGGGGGGAACCTGCACTCAAGGAGAGGAACCTGGCAACGCCCGCGCCGCCGGTTATCGAGTTCGACGCAGACGGCAATGTGGTCAATTCGTGGGGAAACCGGGACCTGATGGCCAGGACCCAACATGGTTGCTTCATCGACAAAGAAGGTAACTTCTGGACTGCGGGCAACAATGATGGAATTGTTCAGAAGTACACGCACGATGGCAGCAAAATGCTGCTGCAGATAGGGACCAGGGGAGTCATGGACAGCGCGGACGGTACCGCCACCGGCAAAGGCTTGAATGCGAGCCACACTTCGCTCTTCAAGCCTACGCAGGTCGCGGTCGACCCGGGCAACGGCGATGTGTACGTATCCGACGGTTACGGGAACAAACGCGTCGTGGTCTTTGATCGGGAAGGGCACTACCTCCGTCAATGGGGTCGTCAGGCAACGCAGGCAGAGACTGACGCCGGGGTTGGCGGCGTATTCCTGAGCCCCGTGCACTGCGTGGTTATCGGGAACGACGGACTGGTCTACGTATGTGACCGCCTGGGCGATCGCGTTGAGGTTTTCGACAAGATGGGCAATTTCAAGAGGAACATCTGGATCAAAAGCAAGACCGCCCACCGCACAAACTCGGAAAATGCAGTCGGCACAGCGGGCTGGGTAGGCTTTTCACCAGACCCGGCGCAGAAGTTCATGTATGTCGCCAATGGTTCCGATAGCGTGATTCATATCCTGGACCGGACAACTGGAGAGGTGCTCTCAAAATTCGGGCGGCCGGGTAACCAAAGCGGCGATTTGACGGACCCGCATAGTATTGCAGTCGACTCGAAGGGCGACATCATTATCGGTGAGGTTCCCTACGGAGGAAAAATCCAGATGTGGCGGGCAGTCAGGAAGTAAGCAGGCCCATCTTCCCGCGCTCCTGCAGTAGCATGACGCCACCCCGTTGTTGCCTGATACCGGTCGGCTCGGCGCGTATCGGAGGAACGCTGCGCAATGTCTGCCCGTGATGACATATAATCGTCGCCACGGAGGCTTACATGAAGGCTTGCCTTGTGCCCCTTGCGGCCGCGGCGCTGGCGGTGACGCTGTCCGCTCCCGCCGTTGCCCAGTGGATCGACTACCCGACGCCGGGAATTCCCCGGTTGCCGGACGGCAAACCGAACCTTTCCGCGCCCGCGCCGCGGACGGCCGATGGCAAGCCGGACCTGTCCGGCATTTGGCAGGCCGGGCGGGCGGGCCAATACGGGTACGATTACAACGTCGCCCAAAACCTACCGGCGGGGAGCGTCACGCCCTGGGCCGAGTCCGTGCGTGAGCAGCGGGTCCAGGACTTCCGCAAAGACAGTCCGCTGGCGCAGTGTCGACCGGTGAGCATCCCGTTCCTCAATTTCCGCGGGCTGTCCAGGATCGTGCAGACGCCGGGAGTGATCGTGATCATTTACGAATCCCCAAACAGTCCACATCGAACCATCCTCACGGATGGCCGGGAACTTCCGAGGCAGATGAATCCCACGTGGCTGGGATACTCGGTCGGGCATTGGGAACAGGACACGCTCGTGGTGAATACGGCGGGGTTCAACGACAGGGGGTGGCTGGACGTGGGCGGGCTTCCCCAAACGGAATCGCTCAGGCTGACGGAACGCTACCGGCGGCGCGACTTTGGACATATGGAACTGGAAGTGACCTTCGAGGATCCGAAGACCTTTGCCAGACCGTTCACGCTGCGCATGGACAAGACGCTGACGCCGGATACCGAGATCATGGAGGACGTCTGCGAGAATGAGCGTGACAGTTCGCACCTGGAAAGCGGGGTCAAGTTGGCTCCAGAGGTCCTCGCGAAGTACGCGGGGATATACCAGTTCGGGACAGGACGGGAGGTTGTGGTCACGGCCCACGGCGACCAGTTGTCGATCGAGGACAGCGCGAATCCGCTGGATCGGCTGTTCGTGGCGCGTTCGGAGACGGTTTTCCTGTCCAGTGTGAGCCAGGCTACCGTCGAGTTCTTCCGGGATTCCCAGGGTGCCGTCACGCACTTTGTCCGGACGATTACAGACAAGGATGAGAAGGCGGTTCGGAAGGGCGGCCTTCCGAACCAGTCGGCGCAGGACCGGGCGGGCCGTCCGTGAAGTTTGAAAGCCTGCGATTGAGCCCGTGGCGGGGCCGTTAGCCAGCTAAGGGCTAACGAGGCGCGGGCTTCTTCTGCCTCCGGGATCATCGGGAACGCCCGCAGTGGGGTGACCTGATTCGATCAGGAGTGCACACGTCAGCCCCTTCTGCAGGTTTACTATAAGGATTTTCCCCGAGGGCAAATAATCAGGATGGCACTGACCGTACGGAACGCCGAATACTTCTACATCAGAATCGAGGACTCTCCGGAGAAAGCCTATGAGCTTCTCGCGCAGTTGGCGTCAGCAGAGGTCAATCTGCTCGCCTTCAGCGCGGTGCCTTTCGGCCCCAATCACCTCGAGCTGACCATCTTCCCGGACCGCAGCGATAACTTCATTCAGCTTGCCAAAAAGCTGGGGTGGGTGGTGGCCGGTCCGCAACATGCTTTTCTGGTCCAGGGCGACGATAATCTTGGCGCCCTGGCGGACATCCAGCGGATGCTCCTGGAGGCTGATGTTGAAATTTACGCCTCCAGCGGCGTCACCGATGGCAGCGGGCGCTATGGATATTTGATCTATTTCAAAGAAGAAGACAACGAGAGAGCTGCGAGGGCGCTTGGGGCGGTAACGGCCCCCCACGAGAGCCTGAATATCAGCAGCGCGGATCACTAAAAAGAGCATTCGATTGGGCGCGTGCAGCGTCAACCGGAGACTATTTTAGCGGAGCCTTGTTGTGAGTTATATGGTGCGCCCGGAGTGATTCGAACACCCGACCTTCTGGTTCGTAGCTAAGAACCAACGTATTTTCATAGACTTAGCACCAGGCACAACGGTTGCTATGCGTTGCCCATTGTTACGCGTTTTCAAAGGCATACACGCCCCTGCGGATGCGGCGCTAGTAAAGTTGAGCAACCGCTCTATGCGGGGTGTCGGCACAAAGGTGGGCACAGTCGAGTCTATCGGTTGTGACGGCATGGACCATGCGAAGGCCAAGGCAAATTACAGGTCGAAGAGCCCACACGTGGTCCGCGTGGCGGCAGTTGGCGTGCCGGCGATATCGCGTAGCCATTGCGGTGCGTCAGGGGTTGCGAAGACCACGTAGCTGTACGGTGGCAGCAGAACAGATAATGAGCGCCATCCGTGACATAAGACGGCGTCGAGATCCGGGTCCGGACTCTCTGGCTGCAGGACGGCATTCCAGTTCACATAAACGAGTAGATCGTATTCCCGGCAGCTGATGTTCCGAGCAGAATAGCGTGAGGCTTTCTCTTCAGACGCAGGCGAAATCATGTGAACGAGCGTTTCTCGCGTCAATACTTCGGGGTGAACATACGGCTCAATCAGATCTCCGATTTGTTGGGCGGCCGTTCGGCGTGCAGTCGTATCTCTCCATTCATCGTGCATCCTCCGACCGGGCGGCAAAACTACGGTGATCTCAAACAGAGTTCTGCCGAAGACGATGTCAGGTGGCTCCGTTCTGCTTGACACAATCTGGTCAGCCGTGAAGCCGACGCCTGCACATCTCAGGAATGCAGCACAGGTTCGCCTTTCCCGTTCTTGTTTCCTGGCACTGGTGAGCAACTCGACAGTATCCGCCGCTTCATCGCGCAGTGTCGCCAGCCACAACGCCTCAGATTCGCCATGAGACATCACGCTCAGTTTACCTGTCCATCAGACTCATTAGGAGTCCACACCAGAAATGGGACCCGGCGTACCTTCACGCGCAGCGCGGTTTTCCTCGTCTACCAGCGCCCCTCGTTTGCTCGACAGCCGGGGCGACGCTGGTTCCTGTTCGCATCGATACGCCTGAATCGGAAAACAAAGACATCTTGTCGTGTATTATTCGTTACGATTATACTGTCGGTAGTGGCGGAGTCGAAGATTTGCTCCATCTTCGGACACTCCCGTCAATGTAGTCGGTTGTGTGTTTATGCGCCGGCGGTCTAACGTTCTCGCCAACCTTCGCTGAAAGTCGAGCCTCCCGGTGTTCCTTGGCGACGCTGAAGGAGAGAAACGTATGAGCGCCACTCCAAATCAAGCGCGACCGCCATTTGATCCCTCGAAACTGCACTTTGAGTTTTCGATTCCGGATCGCAGCCACCGATTTGCTGAATTAATTTTGTACATCGCCGACCGCTGCGAAAGCGACCCGACGTTCTCAGCCGTAAAGCTGAACAAGATCCTTTTCTATTCTGACTTCGAGGCATTTGCACGTCTCGGAGTGCCTATCACCGGGGTGGCGTATCAGAAACTACCGCA
>Ga0187876_1001911_pt1 | contig 16480 bp, 10 predicted proteins | sample June2016WEW_17_4_FD_133000 | JGI IMG/M metagenome (GOLD analysis project Ga0187876, IMG submission 133000) | Peatland microbial communities from SPRUCE experiment site at the Marcell Experimental Forest, Minnesota, USA - June2016WEW_17_40 | ecosystem: Environmental > Terrestrial > Soil >...
CTGTTCAGGAAGGCGCTGTGGTCACGTGCGGCCATGCAGCCGTTGGCGGCCGCCGAAGGAACAACTTCAAGCTGCCGGCGGCGCTGCTCGACCCAGGCAGCCAGTCTAACGAAGTCCTGGATGGGGAGTTTTTCCACCGCCTGCTCAATTTCCTCGATGTTGCTCATGTTCCGTCACCTACCAAGGATTCTACGCCACTTCATGGGTCAACGCTACGGGCTTTTGAGCCCAGTCCGGCCGTCACGGGAGAAAGCGGGCACGATATTTCCTATTTTCTGTGGCCATCCTTCAGGGTCCCGAGCTTCACGCGGCGTCGTCGTTTGCCTGCCCGGCACCGGGTCACGGCCTCGGCTCGCTTGGGAACGACGAGGGATTACCGGTTTAATGGACGCGGATCGATCGCCGGGAGGTGGTTATGAGTTTCGGGGAGCAAGCGCGGACCTGTTTTTTAGGTCCGCGGCTTTTTGTTGTCGATGGGGGACGAACCGCTGGGGAAAAAACACGGGTAACGGGGTATGGGATATGGGGTACGGGAGGTGCGCATAGCCCCGCGCCACTCGCTGCCCCCCGATTTCTGATCATCATCCAGAATTCAAGAGAACAGTTCACAGTCCACAGTTTACAGTTCATAGTAAGAATCAAGAACGTCTTGACTGATAACCGTGGACTGTCAACTGTGAACCTTCATTCACTCTTCACAAATCTCTCCGCCCATGCGAATATTCCCCTCCAACCGCCATTACCGTGGTTCAAACCATGGCCAAGCCGCAACCCACTTAAGGACCTCACCACAGAGGCCACAGAGTTCACGGAGAAAATGCCCAGCGTTCTTCTCTGAGGTCTCTGTGTCCTCTGTGGTGCGGGCATTCCTTCGTTCCGCTCAGGACAGGCTCTGCCGGCGAGTTCTTGCAGCGGGCGGGACGCCCGCACCACAACGCCGGGCGATCACCGCTCAGGATGACGGATGGCGGGGGTTTTCGACCGCTGTCACTTCCGGCGGCCCCGTTACAGGCTGATCTCAAAGGTCCGGAGCCGCCACGGCTGAAGTGAGAAGTTCAGCTTACCGGCGGTCATGGAAACTTCCGCCGACTTCTTGCCAAGAAGATTGGTTTCCGAGGCGGCGGTCATGGGCAGGGCCAACTCGACGGAAGCGTCGCCTGTTTTGCCCTCAACCTCGACGAATCGGAGCTCGAGCCCTTTTTGCTCCTTGGCGCGCAAGACCATCAGGTGTGCACTCGAGGGTTGCACAGTAACGAAGCCTTTGCGCTGCGGCAGGTTGCCGCCGTGCGGCGGGCCCACCACCGTGGTCAGTTTTTGATCGAACTCTTCTGCCGCGCGCACGCGCTGAGCATTGGTGAAATTCGTCCCGTGGGGAAGCAAGGCGTGACGGTACTCCGAGTAGCGAGGCCAGCCGTACTCGCCGGTGAAGTACGACTCCCACTCCCGCATCACCAGGTTTGAAAACACTCCGTCACTGTCACGCTTGAAATACTGCGTTCCCGGGTGCAGCAGCAAGAGTCCGGCATCTTGACCCACGAGATCAACGAAGGTGCGGGCCTGAAAGACTTGGCGTTCGGTGGGTTCGATGCCCAGGGGGAAATCACGGACGAGCGAGACCGGAGCAAAGCCCGGCGCGAAGGTCAGCCAATAACCCTGCTTGATTTCGGCGGGAAAGCGATTGTCGGACCCCAGCGCGTCGGGTGCGGGAGGGATCTCTGCCAATACGCGGCTGGTGACCTCGACCCAAGGCACTCCTGCGCAAAGGCTGACGTAAGTCTCAAATTTCAGGAGCGGCCATTGGTGGCTGGTCTTGACGGTGGCGCGCAGCGGCCCCTGCTCGATCCAACGAATCGCGGAATTCGAAATGGCGCGCCAATCCGCTTCGCCGCTCGGAGCGCTGAGCTTCTCCGCGCCCTCGTAAGCCGCTTGCGAAGTCGAGCTGTCGAAAAGCGCAGGAATAGCGGTCGCCTGGCGGTGATACTTCGACTGGACGAAAACACTGCGCAAGCAATAGTCCTGATTGGGCGTGCCTTTGAAAATGGGAAAGGGGCCCTTCGCCGGGTCGAGCATTTCCCGCCCTGTCCGCTTGTCCACGAGGCTGACGATGGCCCCGTGTTTCGAGCTTAGCCTGACTTTCAGGAATTCATTCTCGAGCCCGAGTTGCGATTCATCAATGCGCAAATCTGTGGCGGCGGGCTCGGTTGATCCGGGAGTGAGTTCCAGGTAGTAAGTGTCATATCCCACGCTTGGAACTTTCTGACCCAGGAAAGCCACCTCGGCAACCACCAGGTTTCCCTGCGGGTCCTTGTCGCCCTTGATGATTTGAGACGGCACCACGCGGCCCGCACGGTCCCTGACCACAATGCCCTTGGCTTTCTCGCGAATCGGATAGATGCGGCCCGTGGTGGCGAGGCCGGTCCGCTCCCACGCACAGGGATTGAATACCGTAACCGCAAGCTGACCGTGCTTGCCTGATTCCGAGCCGATGTGGCTCACCACATGGCCCAGCGAGGCGTCCAGCGCCTCCTGAGCTTGCTTCCCGGCGGCGTCGAGATGCGTGTAGCCGATGGCGCCCCAGGTGAAATTGTGGTAGTCCTCGATACGATCCAGCGGCGCCATGCGGTCGCCTTGCCAGCGGGAGAACTCGCACAGGCCCACATCGTGGCTTTGAGAGGTGAGCAAGTGTTTCCAGGCCTGCTCGAGCGGCCGCGTCTGATTCTTCGCCTCCAAACCGGCGGCGATGGCATCGAAGCGCTCCGCCGCCAATAGTTTCGCCTCGACTTTGCGGTCCATGACGCGCAACTGGTCGCCGCCCAATCCCCAGGTCAACAGCTTTGTCCAGGCGTCCATGTTCAGGTAGGTGGACTGCGTGGCGCCGCTTCCGTACTGGTCGAGGTAATCTTTCAGAGTGACGAACTCGACCGGAGAGTCTTCCGCAAACTTCCTGTATTTCTCGGGAGTCTTCAGGTAGGCGGGCTCATCGGGCGGTTCCCATCCAAACTCCTCCCAGGTGAAGATGAGAGGCTTGCCGAGGGCCTGGAGTTTCTTGAAAGCTTCCGAGCCGGCGAGTTGCTTGAGGTCCGGAGAATAGCCGAAGAGCGAATTCTTGGGCGTGCTCAGGATCTCGCTGCCGTCCATGCCTTTCCACTGGAAGGCGTTGACTTCCAGGTAAGGGATGCCCGCCCGGCCCCAGGTGTCAACTTGCGCCAGGCTGGCATAGCGGTAGCCCGCTCCCAGCGCGATTTGCGGGATCTGCGGATGCGAGAACTCTTCCTCATCGAGAAAGGTCGCCACCTCATAATCGAGCGCTTTGCGAATGGTTTCCCGCCCATACACAAGCTGACGGATGTTTGATTCGCCGCTGAACATCGTCCCCATCGGCTGCCCATACGTGCCTCCGATTATTTCCACCTTGTCCTCGGCCAGGTACTTCTTCAGCCGGGCAGCAACTTCCGGGAACTTTTCCGCCATCAACTGATAAGCGAGCGCATCCATCTCGAGGCAGGTCTTCACGTGCGGGGCGCGATCGGCCATTCCCATGGCATCGACCGCCGACAGCACGCACGACTCGAGGCCCAACTGCCAGCCAATGCCGGTGTAGCTCCAATGGTTGCAGAGCGTGACGCAGATGCCCTGGCTGCTTCCCTCCGCGCTCCCTGCCGCCTTGGCGAGAATCCTCGCCGCGGGGAAGATAAAGGCCGCCCCCGCCCCGGTCTTGAGACCTGCCCCGAGAAAACGCCTGCGCGAAATGCTCTTTCCCATGACCGTGACTCCTGACCAACATTGAGCTTCTACGTGCCGCGAGAAAAAGATGCACCACCGAGGGCACAGCGCGGCAGAGCCGTAATTCAACATTCCAGATTCCAGATTCAAGAATCAAGAATCGTAGCCAGACGGAGATTACCAGGCAAGCAGAGGATTGCGCTCTTGATCAGCAGAGAACACAGAGGAGTATGGTTGTACTCTCCCCTGTGTTCTCCGCGTACTCTGTGGTGAATCTGCTTTTCGCCTGCGAATCGGCGGCGAGCGTCTAATCCAGCCCCTTCTCCGGGCGCGCCGTGAACGTGATGACGGAAAGACTATTTCTTGAGTTCCTTTTGTTTCCCTGGGCGCGCGGTTGTTGAGGCGTGATTGGGCGCCGCCCCGGGGTCGCGACGACTTTGGTGCTTCGAACGCCGTTGCCGACGGAAGTGCGTCCATCTTCGGCGCGAATCCGTTTCAGCGCCGCTGCCACTTCCTTTTTGCCGGGGAGCGAAATGTTCTTGCGCTTGCAATTCTCGGCGCAACTGCGGCAGCCTGGGATGCAGTCAAGAGGGCGCGCCACAACAGGTTTGCCCGTGGCGGGATCCCAATCGAAAACATTTGCGGGGCAAAAGTTAAGACATTCGAGATCGAGGAGGCAATCCTCTCCTTTGAGGGTGGGAAACCACGGAAACCGCTCTCTCTGACGGCCAGGCATTGACTCCTCATTCCCTCCTAGCAGGGCTGGGAACCGGACCGGTCCCCCGGGCGAGGCGGTCAATGGGGCTTTTCTCTGGTCTGGGCGTGATCGCGGAATTTGTCAGACAGCCGCTGGAGAATCTCACTATTTGTCGCGCCGCGAATATCCACCGCCAGATAGTGGTCCTGCCCGAAACCTGTCTTGCAAAAGAGCTTCTGGAATAGCCTGAGTTGAGCTTCCTGGTCGCACGCCCCTACGATGACGAAGGTGTCGGGGTCGTCTTCTGCCGAGCGGAGGATGTCCTCCATGAGCCTGTTCCCCCCCATCCCGCAAAGTTGCGGGTGCACGATAGCGTAATCCACATCCAGGTCGGATTCGATGTCGAAGGGAAGGGTATTCATGTCCGAGTTCTTGAAAGACGGGCACAAGCCCTTGCAGTTGCAAATGACCGCTTTGATTCGCATGGAGAAAAAGCCTGCTTCCCCCTCCACTCCCAAGCGGGGAAGAATGTGTCAAACACGGAGTCAAGCTTGACCAGACCTTGGCCGCTCCTCATCAGGCGGGGAGCACGAAACACTATCGCCTTTGAAATCAATCAACTTCTGCGCATCCGCCGCGAGTTCCGGGAAGAAGGGGACAATTTCGCTGAGGAATCTGCCCATAGGGTAGCTGAGAAACGGCGCGCGAGACAGCGAGTAGCAGATTCGGGTCCCCTGCCTCTCGGCGCGAACCAACTTCGCGGCACGCAAAATGGCGAGTTGCTGGGAAACCGTCGGTTGCGGGAGGCCTAAGACCACTTGCAGATCTCCAACGCATAGACTTTGGGTGCGCAAAAGGTTGATAAGACGCAGACGAGTTGCATCCGACAGAACCTTGAACAGATTCGTCAGTTCTTTCAAAGACAGTACCACGTCTGTTGCAGAGCATACGTATTGCCATAAAACCGAGTCATTTGCCGCACATTCGAGTTGATGGCTACAACCTTTCCCCTTTATACTTCATTACTCCGTCGGCGAAAGCCAGCGACTAAGGCGTGTCGGGGGCGGCCCTTGTGTCCGCCTTGAGGCAATGGGTTGCAGCTAGGGTGTGGGGCTCGAAAACGAGGTTGATCTCAATTTCGGCCGGGAGCATGTGTCGCAATGACAGAGAAGTCAAGGCCCGCCAGCACAATTCGCACCGAAGAGGTATGCCGGCATTTTCAGATGGGTGACTCCGTTATCCGGGCAGTTGACGGAGTCTCGCTGGAAGTGAAAGGGGGCGAGTTCGTGGCGTTGCTGGGCAGTTCGGGCTCCGGAAAGTCGTCTTTGTTGAACTTGATAGCCGGGCTTGATCGGCCGACCTCCGGTGCGGTTATCGTGAACGGAGAGAGCTTGGCTAAGATGTCAAGCGAAGGACTCTCTCGATACCGGAGGCACAGTGTGGGAATGGTCTTCCAAGCCTTTAACCTGGTGGGCACGATGACGGTGCTTGAAAACGTCGAACTGCCCATGCGTTTCGCAGAGGCGGAGCGTGGTGACCGTTTGGCGCGAGCGCGAGAGGCCTTGCAACGCGTCGGCCTGGGCGGGCGCTTGACTCATCGCCCGGGCCAACTCTCCGGCGGCGAACAGCAACGTGCGGCGCTGGCGCGTGCCTTGGCGAACCGCCCCGGCCTGCTTCTGGCCGACGAGCCTACAGGCAATCTCGATAGCCGCACAGGAAGCGAAATCCTGGACTTGCTCAGGGAGTGCAACCAGCAGCTTGGAATGACCCTGGTGATGGTGACCCACGAGCGCTCCCTGGCTGACCGCTACGCCCAGCGCCTGATCTTCTTGGCCGACGGCAAGGTGGTCGGGGAGCAGGCTGGGACCGGGGGCTGGGGGCAGAGCAGTTGACAACGGGCGCTGGGCGCAACCGAGGGAGTGTTCTCCGTAAACCGTAGCACGAGAAAGGGACCGGCAGTGAAGGCAAACGACTTGGTGGATTTGGCAGCACGCAACTTGCGCGAATCCTCCCTTCGCAATTCGCTCACTACTCTTGGCATCGGCGTGGGCGTGGCGTCCCTTGTCGCCATGCTCTCGCTGGGGATCGGCTTGCAACGGCTGGCGGACCGGCGGCTCGAGAGGTCCGGACTTTTTGACGCTATCGTCGTCACCTCCGGCCGCAACCTGCGGGGTTTTGGCCGCGTCGAAAACCGTGACCTGACGCCTCCCGCGGAGAGCCGGCCTCTTGACGAAGCAGCTCGAATCGAGATGGCGCGCCTACCGAACGTTCTCGAGGCGGTGCCCGACCTGCGCTTCGTCAGCGAAATTCGCTACGAAGGGAAACCACATTTCGCCATGGTGGCCGGCCTCCCGCCCTCGGGTCGTGACAAAGAGGCGTTTGAGGGCATGCAGGGCAAGTTCTTCTCTTCAGATACAGCCGACGAGGCCATCCTGCAAATCCAGTTCGCGGACGAACTCCTGGGCATACGTCCGAAGTACGGCGAATCGAGCTCAGGGCTGAATGGCCAGACGCAGTCGTTGATTGGAAAGGAAGTGACTCTGCGCTATGCAGAGCGCTCCGTGGCGGCAACCCCCGCACCCTCGCCAGCTTCCTCTAAGCCCGCAACTACGATCGGCGAGGGCCGCTACGGCGGTATGTTTTCGGTCCTTGAGCGCGAAAAGAAATTGCGTATCGTCGCGGTCACCGATCAGGATCCCGAGGGCATGCGCGGCATCTCGGGAGCGCGCGTGTTCGTTCCGCTCCAGACACTGGAGAACCTCCACATGCTGCTGCCTTCCGGCCCGCGCGGCGGCGAAATGGACTTTTCGAATTCGCCGGCTTATCCCAGCCTCAGCGTTCGCGTAAGAGATCCGAGCCAAATCGAGCTGGTGCAGGACGCCATCCGCAAAATGGGGTTCAACACCTTCTCGATTCTCGATGCCACGCGGGGGTTGCGGCGCTTCTTCGCCGTGCTCGACCTGTTTCTCGGCATCTTCGGCAGCCTTGCCCTGGCGGTGGCCGCGCTAGGCATCGTCAACACGCTCGTGATGGCCATCCTCGAGCGCCGCCGCGAGATCGGCATCATGAAAGCCATTGGGGCCAGCGATGGGGACGTTAAGAAGCTTTTCCTTGCCGAGGCCGCCGTGATGGGCTTGGCCGGCGGAGCGCTGGGAGTGGCGCTAGGCTGGGTGATTGGCCGCCTCATCAACGTCGGCACGAACTTCTATCTCCGCCGCCAGAACCTGCCTCCCGAAAACCTCTGGGCGGTTCCGTGGTGGCTGGTGGGCGGAGCCATCGCCTTCGCCATTGTGATCAGCATGGTTTCCGGACTCTATCCCGCCGCGCGAGCCGCCAAGTTGGATCCCGTGCAAGCGCTTCGCTACGAGTAACTAATCGACGCGGAAAAAAGAAAGGCCCGGATCCGATGGTCCAGGCCTTTTCCTGCTTAAGCTGTTTGCGGCAGTCGAGCCGCCTCGGGCAGTCGCTGCCTAAGTTGTGAGACTAACGGTCGTCGTATGAGTCTTACCTCCGCCGACGCCAGTTATCGTGATGGTGTACGTACCGGTGGCCGCACGCCTTGACACCGTAATCCTCATTGTCGATGTCCCGGAACCTGGGGCGGGAATAGTCGAAGGAGTGAAGCTAATACTGACACCAGACGGCGCTCCGGTCGCCGACAACGAGACCGAGGAGCTAAAACCGCCCGAGGCAGCTGTGGTGACCGTGACATTGCCTGACCTTCCCCGGTTCACTGTGAGCGCGGTGGGTGACGCGCTGATGCTGAAGTCAGGGTTGCCCGCGGCCGTCACCGTCAGAGATACAGTGGTGGTGCGAGTCAGACCGCCGCCAGTGCCAGTGACGGTAATCGTGTAGGTGCCGGTCGCGGTGCTCGAGGCCACGGCCATGGTCATCGTTGATGTTCCCGATCCCGGCGCCGCGATGGAGGTGGGATTGAAGGTCACGCCCACACCGGTGGGTTGGCCTGAGGCGGAGAGGGCAATCGCCGCGTTAAACGCTCCCGATATGGATGCCGTGATCGTCGAAGTCCCATTGTTCCCCTGTACCACGGAGACCGAACCGGGTGAGGCAGAGAGGCTGAAATTGGGCGACGAGGACGTTCCGGCAAGGGCATTGAGCAAGCCAGCCCCGTTGGGACTGCCCCAGCCCGTCACCAAATCGTACCCCTTCACTGCCGAAAACCCGTTGCTGCCACTGGTAATGTCGTGGAAATCGGAGTTGTAGTTTGAACTCACCCCGATGGGGTAAATGAGCGGGTTAATGAACCCGAGCAGCGCATTGCCATTAGCGATAGCCTGTTGATTGACCAGCGCAAGGTAGCCAGCCCACATGGGCGCGGCAAAGCTGGTCCCGCCGTATTCGTTTGCCGTGCAGGTGGTCTGGTCCGCACAGACGTAAAAGGTAAAATTCGCGTTGGCTGCTACGTCAGGGCCGTTTCGATAGGTCGTTGACCCCCCATTGCTCGAGTTGATCACGCCCGAGAGCTGTTGCCAGGAAGGAATGGGAATACTGTCCGGGGAAATCCCGCCGCCGCTGTAAGGCGACCAGGCAACTTCTGAGGCCCAGGGTCCACCCGCGCTGCTGGTGGTTAAGTCCGTGCCGCCCACTGCAACGACATTCGCATCGTCAGCGGGGTAAGGGTAATTGTTCTTGGTCCATTTGTCACTATCCCCGGCCGCCACGAAGAAGTTCTGGCCCTGTGCGGCCATCTTCTGGTAGTACGGGTCGTCAGTGCCGGGATCCGCCGGGCTCCAACCCCATGAACAGCCTATCTGCGCGGGCAGCGGAGTATGCGTGGTGATGGAACCGAGAATGGCCGTATCGGTAGACCCCACGTATACATAGAGCGTGCTTATGCCCGGGGCCATGCCCAGCGCCTGGGTCATGTCGAGAGTCTGTTCAGTATCATCGCAGCTCGGATAAACGCAGTTCAAGCTCGTTCCATCAGTCGAGATGCCGGTGACAGTCGCAGTTCTCGTCTGATGCGCATTCGTGTAGTAGGTGTTCAAGTCCGCGATATCGTACCCGGAGTACTCGAATAACCCGATGTTTTGTCCGCTGCCAGTGAGAGATCCGCCGTAGTAGGCTCCTCGCATGTCGCTCCCTAGGAACGAGGCCGAGGGTCCGGAACCGGTAGTTGCGGCGGGCTGCGCGCCCGGTTTTCTATGCACGAGAGCAGGATGTGGGATCGAGAAGTTGTCTAAACCCGAGATATGCCAAAGCGGGAATCCGAGAGGCACGGAGGGCTCTCGATCCGGAGCGTAAAAGGTACGGTCTTCTGTGGGGTGCTGATAGACCGCCATGGACACGTTGAGGGCAGCCTCAATGACCGTTACTGAACCTTCGACCTGCACGTCCATGCCATCGCGGGAGCCGCCTACCACGTTGAAGCCGCGGCTTTTGGCAAAGGTGACCACCGCGTCATAATCCTCTTGGGTGGGGCCAAACCGCTCGGTGAATTCCGGCACCGTAAGGAAGTGCCTGTAAATCGGGCTGGTAGGATCGTAGACCTCTTTCAGAAAGCTATCCAGCCCAGCTTGATCGCGCAACGGCAGAACAATGTCGAGGCGCAAGATCTGAGTGCCAGGCAGCCGGTTCACGAACTTCGCCTGGCCGCTGGTCACTTCCAGGCGCGCATGCCGCGTCATCATGGATTGTCCCTGCGCAATACCCGCCGCAACAAACATCAGCGTTGCCGCAGCAGACAGTACTCGCCACACACTTGCCTGACTCATTGCACGGAATCGCATCGTGGTGAACTCCTTTGGAGGTTGTTGAATTGGATCTTCGTATACTACCGTCGAGAAGAGCAAGGTACACTTCCTGGCGAATTTAGTCAATAACCTTTTGGCCGATGGAAGAAGAGGTACCTAACGAAGGAAGTGAGAGGGACACCTTGGCTCTGATCCTGGTTGCTGCTGAATGCCGTCCAACCTGTGGACGGGGGGAGGCCGCCTTGTCGTGCAGTCACACAACCCCTCTAATCGGCGATATCGGCAGTTCTCGCCAAGACTTTAGCGAATTCTGCCGCTCTCCTTCTTTGCAGTTACAAACCCCCTTGATCGGCGATATCGGCAGTTCTCGCCAAGACTTTAGCGAATTCTGCCTCTCTCCCTCTTTGCAGTTACACAACCCCTGCTATCGGCGATATCGGCAGTTCTCGCCAAGACTTTAGCGAATTCTGCCTCTCTCCCTCTTTGCAGTTACAAACCCCCTCAATCGGAGGTATCGGCAATTCTCGCCAGAACTTTAGCGAATTCTGCCGCTCTCCCTCTTGGCGGTTTGAAAATCGCAGCTTTCATAGGCTCTTCTTATTATTCGAAATTCCAGTTAAGATAAAGAAGAAGGTGCGCAATTGTCAGTGGGTCCCGCGCTTCTGCCCATGGGCACAGTCTATTGCTGCTGGATCGTGGCGGGGGAAGTGTAGGGCACAGTGGGAGGACTTGGATGGAACCTGCGGACGTAGGATCAAACATGACGAACTTGGCTGAGCTTTTCACTGGGCCGGACCATCCGCCGGCCCAGACCTTGGAAGAGCGCGCGCAGCGCGAGGACCCTGCGCTCCTAAGGAAGCTGCTCGAGCAGATGCTCCTGATTCGTCGTTTCGAGGAGAAAGCGGCGGAGCTTTACACGCTGGGAAAGATCGGGGGCTTCTGTCACCTGTACATCGGCCAGGAAGCGGTGGCGGTAGGGGCAATCTCGACCCTCGATCCGGACGACTACATCCTGACCTCCTACCGCGAGCACGGGCACGCCCTGGTACGAGGGATGGACCCGGGCGAGGTGATGGCGGAGTTATACGGAAAGCAGAGCGGCGTCTCGAAGGGCAAAGGCGGCTCGATGCACCTGTTCGACAAACGGCGCAACTTCCTGGGCGGCCATGCGATTGTGGGGGGCCAGATCCCACTGGCCGCTGGGACGGCGTTTGCTTCCAAGTACCTCAAACAATCGCGCGTCACGCTGGGCTTTTTTGGCGAGGCAGCGGTCAACATCGGGGCTTTCCACGAATCGCTGAATTTGGCCGCGCTGTGGAAGCTGCCGGTGGTGTTCATTTGCGAGAACAACCGGTTTGGGATGGGGACACCGATCGAGCGCGCATCATCTCTCTACGACCTGTCACAGAAGGCCTGTGCGTACAACATGGCGCGCACCTGGGTAGACGGAATGGACGTTCTGGCGGTTCGAGAAGCGCTTAAGGAAGCCGTCGACCGCGCCCGGAAGGAGAGCGCTCCCACGCTCATCGAAGCTCGCACTTACCGCTTCATGGGCCATTCGATGTCCGATCCGGCGCACGGCCACTACCGTACCAAGTCGGAAGTGGAGGCGCAGCGGCGCCACGACCCGATCAAGAATCTGAGTGCGGCGCTCGAAACGGTCGGGGTTGTCAATACCGAATTTATGGAAGAGCTGGATCAGAAGCTCCGCGATATCGTCGAGGAAGCGGTCGCCTTCGCGGAACGCAGTCCGGAGCCGGAGCCGCAGGAGTTATATACCGATATTTACGTGGGGTAAGAGCTGTCAGCTCTCAGCTTTCAGCTATCAGCAAGCCAATCGTTGCCGGAGGCTTGCTGAAAGCTGACAGCTGACGGCTGATAGCTGAAGCTCGAGGAGATTTCATGTCGATTCTAACTTACCGTGAAGCGTTGAATCAGGCCATGAGTGAAGAGATGAGGCGTGATGAGACGATCGTTCTAATGGGAGAAGAGGTCGGCTTTTACAATGGGGCGTATAAGGTCAGCAAGGGGATGCTCGAGGAATTTGGGCCGATGCGAGTCTTGGACACGCCGATTACCGAGCTGGGATTTACGGGCCTGGGAGTTGGCGCCGCCATGGCGGGCTTGCGGCCCATCGTGGAAATGATGACCTTTAACTTTGCCATCTTGGCTCTCGACCAGATCGTCAACAGCGCGGCCAAAATGCTTTACATGTCGGGTGGGCAATTCCCCATCCCGATGGTGATTCGCGGGCCCGGCGGGTCAGCCCACCAGCTTGCAGCGCAACACTCGCAATCGCTGGAATCGTGGTTTTGTTACGTGCCCGGGTTGAAGGTGGTTATGCCTTCCACGCCCGCGGACGCCAAAGGACTGCTGAAGACGGCGATTCGCGACGACAATCCTGTGGTTTTTATCGAGTCGGAAGTGCTTTACGGGACGCGTGGCGAAATTCCCGAAGGCGAGCATCTCATTCCCTTAGGTGTCGCGGATATCAAACGACCGGGCAAAGACGTAACTCTGATCGCGCACTCCAAGATGGTGTTCGTGGCGCTCGAGGCTGCTGCCGAGTTGGCGAAAGAGGGCATTGAGGCGGAGGTAGTCGACCCGAGAACGCTTCGCCCCCTCGACAGCGCGACCCTGGTGGAATCGGTGAAGAAGACGAACCGGGCAGTGATTGTGGAAGAGGGATGGCCGTTTTGTGGCGTAGGAGCTCAAATTGTGGACACCCTCCAGTCGCATGCTTTCGATTACCTCGACGCACCCATTTTGCGGGTAACCGGCGCGGATGTGCCCACGCCCTACGCGAAGAACCTCGAGCACTTGGCCTTTCCAGACAAACAGAAAGTGATCGACGCTGTGAACAAGGTGCTTTACCGGACGTAGGCGAACGGCTTTCTATTTACAGGGTGTAGGGGGACGGCTTGCCGTCCCCTGGCGGGGTAGGGCAAGCCCTACCCCTACAGGCGAGCCGACAGTGGGGATTAACCATGGTCAAGGTACTCATGCCGAAAGGCAGCGATACGATGACAGAGGGCAAGGTCCTGAAATGGGTCAAGAAGGAAGGGGACCAGGTCTCGGCCGGAGATGCGGTGGTCGAGATCGAGACCGATAAGGTCGACATGGAAGTGGAGGCGATGGGCGGGGGAGTATTGCGCAAGATTCTCGTTCAGTCCGGGAAGGTCGTTCCCGTGGGTGAGTTGCTAGCGCTCATCGCCAAGCCGGATGAGGACATCTCCGCGCTGCTCAAAGGAGAAGGCGCGGCGGCGACCCCGGCACCCGCGCCTGCCCCCTCTTCGCATCCGCCTGCCATCGGTTCGCCGGCACCGGTCGTTGCGCCGATCCCCCCCAGCGCGGGGCCGGCACTTGCCACTCCATCTCCTGCGACGGCAGCTTCGGGGCAGGCGCTGAAGGACGCGAACGCACCCTCTGCGCGTCAGCCAGAAGACGGCGGGCGGGTTCTGGCTTCGCCGCTGGCGCGAAGAATGGCCCATGAAATGGGCCTGGATCTTAATCGCATTACGGGCACGGGCCCCGCCGGGAGGGTTGTGCGCCAAGACGTGGAGCGCACTGCAATGCTGTCCGGCGGGGCGCGAACGGTGCGCCTTGAGGAGGCCAAGCCGGCGGCGCAGCAACCTGCCGAATTGCCGCGGCGACCGGCGCCTGTCCCGACCGGCCCGGATTTCTACGACGAACCCCTGAGCGCGATGCGCAAAGTCATTGCCACTCGTCTTGTGCAAAGTAAAGCCCCTGTGCCGCATTTCTACCTGACGATCGAAGTGGACATGGGCCGCGCCAAAGAGTTGCGCGAATCGGCGAAGGTTCTGAACCCGGATCTGAGCTTTTCTTATAATGATCTGATCCTGAAAGCCTGCGCGGCGGCGCTCCAGTTGCATCCGCACGTGAATGCGCCGGTGGACGAGGGCGGATTGATCACGCCGGTCATACGTAACTGTGAGAGCAAGACGCTGCAGGAGATCGCGCGAGAAGCGAAGGATCTGGTCGCCCGGGCGCGCAACCGCAAGCTGAACCCGGATGAGTACGTCGGCGCAACCTTCTCCGTGTCCAACCTCGGCATGATGGGGATTGAAGAATTCTCCGCCGTGATCAACCCACCCGAGGGCGCGATCCTGGCGGTGGGCGAGGTGGCGGAGAAGCCCGTGGTGGTGAAGGGCCAGATCCAAGTGGGTCTCCGCTGCCGCATGACGCTCTCCTGCGATCATCGGGTGGTGGATGGGGCCACGGGCGCGAAGTTCCTCCAAACGCTCAAACAAATCCTCGAAACCCCGGTTTTTCTGGCGTTTTAGAAAAGTCAACAATCGACAGTTGATAGTACACGGTTGTGCGCACATTAACAGCAAATCTGATCCGAGGCAGGCAGACGCAAGCGTTGACCGGCGTTGCCTTCCTGGCGGGCCTGCTGTCGTGTGCATTTGGCCTGGGCACTGAGCCGGCTGGATGCCCGGGGCGCGTTGTTCACATCAGGGTTACGGATAGGGAGATTGCGCAAATTGAAGAAGGCATGGCGCAGGGCCATCAGCCCTGGCGCAGCAATCCGTACGTAGTGGCGGAGACGGCCTTAGGACGGGTCGAGTCAGGCCTAAACCCAGGCACGATGGATTCGATTCCTTACAAACGCACTATTCTTTCACCCGCTAGTCAGCTCTTCAGGTTTGAGTTGATCGACTCCCATCACCTCGATGAGATTTCAGTACGGCGGCTTCGTTGGCATAATCCCCGAACGGGGAAAGTGGGGTTGACCGGCGCGTGGTGGGCTACCAAAGCCGTGATCTCCAATTGTGCGATTGTGGCGCGGATTGCTCCTCGCGCCTCCCACCCGTGCCGCGAAAAATCTGCAGGGGGAGGGCTTGCCGTCCCCGCATTTCCGCTGGTCCGGACGCGGGTAGGGCAAGCCCTGCCCTTGCAACCGCGCCGGATTACTGTGCTCCAGCGGCCACTCGTTTCGTAGCGGTAACTTTGCCGGCCCCAGAGTAAGGAATCCAAACCACCATAGCTCCCGGCAGCCGATTACCCCAAGCGTAATAGGGGACGAAGGTCAGATTGACCTCCTGGGTTTCGCCTCGCGAGGTGCTTTCCAAGGTGCGGTAGAGCGGCTCTTCGGAATTAGGCTTGGAGGCAGCCACGCCTTTATGCTGCAGCATCACGACTCCACCCAAGAGATCGGAGCGAAACTCCGAGGTAAATCCGCCGTTCGGAGCAGAGCTTGCTGACAAAGCGACATCGAACAGCGACGCTTTGTCCTCCTGATCGAGCTGCTCCAGGCAATACACCAGGGGGCCGCGCTGCACCGCAACTTTTCCGTAATCCTCCGGCACGCGAGGATTGGCTTGCACCAGCCGCGGGGTCATGTCCAACTGCAGTTGAACGGTGTCCTCGCCCTGCCAAGCGCGATGAATGGCGAAGTACTTGCCCGCTTTTGGTTTGCCGGCGGCGGGCTTGCCGTCCACTGTGACCGTTGCCTTGCTCGACCAGCCCGGAATGCGCAGGTAGAGCGTGAATGTCGCTGCTTTGGCGGGGCTAACCTTGAGGGTGATGCCACCATCCCAAGGGTACTTGGTGCGCTGGACGACTTTAAGTCCGGTGCCGTCCTCCAGGTGCCAATCCAGCGTGGAAGTGTGGTAAAGGTTGACATACACTCCAGCCGGGCTGGTCGAGTAGAGATAGCCGGGGATCGCCGCAAAGGTCCGCTCCAAATTCGGGGGGCAGCAGGTCGTGTCGTACCAGGGCTGGCGAGGGTCCTCGCTGCCTCGTGACTCAAGCGGATTGCGATAGCAGTAGAGTGTCCCGGAAAGTGACATGCCGGAATTGATCCCGTTGTAAAGCGCCTCTTCCATGACGTCGGCATAGGGGGCGGTCGCCTTCGCCGCCAGCATTCGCCAATTCCACATCAGGTTGGCAATGGCCGCACAGCTTTCCGCGTAGGCGCGCTCATTCGGCAGGTCATAGGCCATGCCCACTGCTTCCCCCTCCGCGTACGATCCGACTCCGCCGGTGATGTACATTTTCCGATCCACCAGGTCTTTCCAAAGCCGGTCGAGGGTCTCGCCGTAGTCCGCGTCGCCTGTCTCAAGGTAGTAATCCGCAGCCCCGCTGCATGCATAGAGAGCCCGCACCGCATGGCCTTCAAGTTGGGTGCGCGAAATGAAGGGTATTCCACTGAACAAGTACGTCACCTGATCGTCGGTGAGCTGCAGTCGCAGCTTCTCTCCGGTGAATAGGTAGTTGACGAATTCCAGATAGCGTTTGTCGCCGGTGGTGCGGTAAAGCTCCACCAGCGCCATTTCAAATTCCGGGTGCCCCGTGAGGGCGGGCTTCTTTTCGGGCCCCA
>Ga0187876_1001915_pt1 | contig 16450 bp, 15 predicted proteins | sample June2016WEW_17_4_FD_133000 | JGI IMG/M metagenome (GOLD analysis project Ga0187876, IMG submission 133000) | Peatland microbial communities from SPRUCE experiment site at the Marcell Experimental Forest, Minnesota, USA - June2016WEW_17_40 | ecosystem: Environmental > Terrestrial > Soil >...
ACCTGTGCCGTGACAGGCTTGGCATTCGTTATCGTCCTTAGTTTCTTTGTCGCTCATGACTCTGTGCATCCTAGCCAGCTGGTAAGTCGTTTAGATGGTGCTCTTGTCAACCGCAAATTAGGACACTGCATCCCGCAAAATCAGGACAGAAGCCTCGGAATTAGGACAGCACCCGCAAACACACGCTCCGCCAATTGAACGTTACAGCGGGCACACCCCCATGAGTGCAAACGTTTGTATCTCTGGGCGTCGGTCCCTGGTCATGTTTGCTAAACCTCTTGCGGAATTTCAGATTGCCTTGCGGCAAGCATAGCAGGCCCGAACCGATTTGGGCTCTCGTTCGTCCGGGTCTTAGGCCTTGAGGTTTGGAACATGCTGCCGAATGACCTGGATGCCGTTCCGCAATGTGAATCTTTGGTCTGGATAGGACGCAATCGCCGCATCCAATGCGGCGTGTCCATACGAATTGCCGTTATCATAGCGGACGTGGACCTATGAAAATGTAGTAATCGCCATGGCCGGGTTTGGCCTGAATGACCTTTGGTCGGAATCCCGTGCTAGTCAGAATTTCCAAGATTTTTTCGGCCGCTTTCGACGGATTATTTAAATCCATTAGCGCGACCATAACGCCAGTTTGGTCAATCCCACCTGTGGCTTCGTCGCCCGCAGTTACAGGTACTTGTGCCCGGTCAAAGAGGGGCAACAAACTATTGCGGTAGCCAAAAGCTTCATTGTGAGCACCAGCTCGGAGTATAGGGACTTGGCCCAATATATCTCTAGCATCGGCCAACTCTTGAACTAGCGCGCGTTCCCTTTCGCGGGTAAGTGGAGGGTAATCGTTGAGATTTTCAGCCGGGTTAGGTGTTTGTGAGGTTGGCGGCTGTGATGTTTTGTTGGCATCTCGTCCTTGAAGCGCGCGCACGGCAGCATCTCGCTCTTGGCGAGCCGCATCACGTTCACGGGTCAACGAACTAAGCTGTGATTGAAGATTTGAAATTACTGGATTTTTAGGTGGCTCGTGATTTTCAAGATAAAAGAAAGCGTAAGCGCAAATTCCAACATAGAGCAAAACAAGCAATATAATTGAATTGCGGAATGCCCCTTTGCGTTTGAAATTAAGCCAATCCCGACTTTCAATGACGGCGAGGATTGCGAGCGCGACAATAAATGTTGCCGCCCTTACGATAATGGGAGAATCCTCAATGAATTTTAGTGTGGTCCACTCCAAGCCCATTACCGCTCCCACGCGAAGGGCATGGATGATAACGGGCACAAAAACTGAGGTTCTGTCCGTGTAGCGGGCTGGTGGGATATAAAGGACTGGTGGCAATGGCATGGTTGCCCCTCTGGGGGCATTGTATCCCTATTCTCCGGTGGGGCATGACCATTTGATTCACGTCAAGGCGACTTGACAAATATGAGTCGTAGGTAGGTAGATGATAGTTGTGCAACCTGTGATTCATCGGGGTAGCCATGCCAACCAACAAACTGGCACTGTTCGCCGCCGCCCTCTTTATGGCCGTGGCATTCGGCGGCTGGACACACGGCAGTGCGCCGACCTTTGAAGGTGCGAATTGGCATGAAGTACTAGAAAAGGTACCATGTCAGTACGTGACGAAAGTCGGCAAGGATTTGAAAATAGCTGTGACGCTCGTTGTTGACGGCAAAACCTTTAAAAATCCAACAATTACGGAAGAAGATAGAATCAAGGAGCTTGAGAAGAGGTGTTTTCCAAAACACTGATGCCCATAGCTAAAATCAGTCTTTTAGGCAGATTACGCATTCAACAAACTCCATCTTCGAACTCAGTAAGTGGGCGCTTATTTCGCGTTCTTTGTGCTGCGCGGATAGGCGCGTGATTCGGAGCCACTGCTTTCAGTGGGCTGGGAGTGCCTGTACGTACTTACGAATTGCTCTTCGTTCCAGTGTTGGAGATGCGGCCCTTTCGATAATGTGTTCTCGTCGATAAACAAACCATTCCAAAAATTATGCAGAGCGACTGCAACTCTATTCGCCAGCCATTCGTTATGTCGGTAATATTTTTCCAGAACATTCACTGCCTGTCTAATGTGTTCACATGTAATTTTACCGCCGCCAGTGAGGTCATATCCTGTAGGAACTGCGTACCGTTGCCAGGTATCCCACACCACTTTAACTCGCCGAAAAAAAGTAGGATATGTATGATTCGTGAGGAGTTCTTCTGTTATAAAATGGTGAAGGGTACAATGGAAATATAGCAAATAAATTTAAGGACGTAACAATCATCTTGAAGATATCATCGATGAACAAACGTCGAAATAGAACGGGGAGACGCAGTCCTGGTTCTCGCCCAAGTGCTTGTTCGACATGCTGACCGTAAAGTCGTTCGTCAATGCAGATAATGTGCGAGTGGTTCAATATCGGAACGGCATGCATCGAACTGATTACGGTGCCCCATGTTTCGCTGACGTGCTTGAATAGTTCTTTCTCCGCTTCGGCGCATTCCCGGATTTCAAGCCCTGGCGCAATTTTGCACACCGAAAACCCCAGTTTAAAAGGAAGTGCGACACCCAGGGGTACGGTATGTCGGATGGCCGAGAACTCTGCAGCCGAATCGAATGGAGCGCTCATAACGAAGATGTACTCCAAAACGTGAACGCGGTCCCGACAACTATTGCTGCGGCGTATAAAATCGTTGCCGGAGAAGTCCATAAACTTCGTTTTGATATAGAACTCCCTCCATCCAGTTCGGTCGCCAATTTGAACCGCCCTCCGCCTCTCGGCGGCCCTTGAGAACCTCATCCCACGCGAACCGCTCGAATTCCTGCAAATCTTCCTGCTGTTCCATGCGGCGCAATTCCCTCACAGCCGAAAGCAGGGGCAAATTCGCTTCGCGGCGAATCGTGTTACGCTGGGCGATTTCTGCAAGCCTCCAAGCCGTTGCCACGCAAACATTCAACGCCGGAACAGGGGATGGCGACGACAATGGTTGGACCGCCACAGCAGGGTTGACGGCTTCGCCACACTGCATCCCCCGCACAACGCTCGCCGCTGGTAGGGCCGCCGCTGCGTTTGCAACTGAGGCACCTGCGACAGGCTGTCGCTGAACAACATTTTGAACATAGACGCGGCTCGAAAGGTGCTGAAAATAGGAAGCCTCTCAATACAGGAGGCTTCCGTGTCAAAATATATCACGGTAGTCAATCGCCCCAATCGAATTGCGACCATACATGCTGCAAACTGCGTTTACTTAGGACCAGAGCCTTGTGCTCATACCGTGAGCGCGGACCGGACTGAATTTGAAGATGGGTTAGAGGCGCTTTCCGCCGCCAGAGAGGCAATGCCAAAAAACTTCGGATTCTGCGGACATTGCTTGCCCCACCTCCGGTGGCTCAGAGCGAGTTAAGCACACTCGGCTCGGAATTAGGGGACCTCGCCACATTGCCCCTCAGCGGCCCTTCCGCTCGTATTTTGCCTTAAGGCCCTCAGTCGGCGGATATCCCCGCTTGCAGAGGGCCATTTCAAGGCGACGCAGTCAAAGTTAAGGGCATACCCGTTCTACGGAGACCACCCTTTGTAGTATGGTCCCGTAACGAGCGGGCGATGCGAAAAACCCATCAAATCGCGGTGCTGTTTTGGTTCGGCACACTTGCGGCAGCAATTGCCTTAAGTGCGGTTTCGTTGTTGTTTCCTGATGCTTCCCGCAACATCTTGTGGGCCTGTTTCCTGGGCGGAACTGCTACGGCCATCATGTTAGTGGTCTCGGCGGTAGTAGTTGCATTTCGAGACAGGGATGAATTGGACGCACAAAAGTTTCCGAGGAAACTTCTAATCGGAATGATTGTTACGGGCATTGGCGTCATCGTCTTAACAATCATAGTTTTTTGGCCAAGCGACGCATTCGATTCCCCAATGTCAGGGTTTTCCAACTACTCCGTTGTTAGGGTATTTGATACGCCGGACTTCAAGAGGACGTATCTATTCGACTATCAAACACCGGAAGGGGCGAAGGTTTCGTTTTATATATCTGCTTCCGATATTTTTACGCTTTCTGCCACCGACATACGTGGTGAGAGTTACCCTCTGGAAATCCCCATCGACAGCGGCAAAATTCCACTTACCAGTTATGTTGTTCTATTCTGCGAAATTGGCTTCACGAAAGACAGCACCATCTTGCGCGTCGTAGTAAACAAGGCGGAGGTGCAGAGACGAACGTTGCACTTCGCCATTAATCTTGGAAGCCAGAATTGGAGCGCCGGGACATTTGGCGGTGTTCCGATTCGCGTAATTGAATGGGGCAATTACAATAAAGCCTTGACAAATGATGACATAAACAAATTGGTCGACAACGTCCGTCAATACGTCAAACTTCCGCTTCACTAATACTATAACAGGCTGTGCGAGCAGCGACCGGGCTTAAGGGTCCGCCATTCGAGCGCGCCAGACATCGTATGAAAGAGCCGACGTCCATCAGCCAAGTTGCTGAGATAGCTGACCCAATCCGCATCTTAACCATCCATCAAATATGATGTTTACCGTAGAAAAGTGCGCGATTAGGGTTTCTGGGTGCGACAGTCTAGAAATCCAGAGCGTCGTAGAACGCACCGTCGGCCCCTATTCGTAGAGGGAACGATTAGCTTTGCGGGGCGATACCGTTTGAAGTGTATGGTCCAAAACCTCTCACAAACGGGCGCAAAGCTGGCGTTTCACAAGGTCACCGATGCTCCGGGTGAATTCACCTTGAACGTTTTCCTTGGGGGCAGGGAGGCTCGATACCTAGCACGCACGAAACGGCGTAGGAACCGTTTAGTCGGTGTGGAATTCGTGCGCCCGTGCCAACCATGACAAATGCCGTGTCGCTTCGCGATTACATCCAAACCCAGGTAATCTAAGGTTCAGATGCTGTCCTCCGCAAAATTAGGACACGCCCTGCAACAGATGCCTACCATCCTGGACTTGGTCCGAAAGTTCAGAGATTTCCTAAAGGACGAGTCGGCAGCCGCCACGATTGAGTATATCGCCCTCTCTGCGGGTATTGCCGTGGCTGTACTCACGGCGGTTAAGCCTGCCAAGCTCTCACCTGCTTGCCAAACCTGCGGCCGTCACATGCGCTTTGTGAGAGCAATTTCCAAGTTTCGTCGTCATCCTGAATTGCGGATTTATGAATGCGACCAATGCAGGGAGACCGTCGTGGAAGAGTGGCGGCCACGGGAAAATGCAGGAAGGCAACTGCCGAATTCACGAGAAGGGGCCAGAACCTTGGCGGCGGGACTAATGGTTCTGAGGAAAGAGTGGGGAATGCGCAATTTCGATATCGCGGTTATCCTCGCAACATGGGCTGGAAGTATAGCTTTTGGATGGAAGCAGCAACCGTATTGGCTTGTCGTGCCGTTGGTTGTTTGCGTTGCCTACGTGATTTCTTTAATTGGCCGCCATAGCACATGGGCAGTGAAAGTGCTTGGTATAGGAAGACGAAAAGTATTTGAGATGTGGATGTCTGTGAGAGCCGCTAGCTTGGCACTATTTAAATTGCTGGGAACTTGGCGGTGGGCCGGCGTAGGGATACGCTATCGGAAGAAACAAGACGAGTTTCGGCGCCGCGATTTGGCGCTTGAGACGGTTTGCCCGGAAGCGCCCCTGTTATTTTCTGCGGACCAAATGAATAGTCTTCTTATCCACTGGGGCTAAAGCCCGCCTTACGCGATATTCCGTTCGCCGGGCGCAACATCCTTATCCGCTGCTAGAACCAAGGCCGTCTCCCGGAGCATTTTACAGAATATTGGCAAGAAGCTTCATGTAAAGTGGAAAGACGCAACCAATTTGGAGGCAGTTGGCTCATGTCAACTTCCCCGCTACTCGCCTCCACTATCACGACCACTTTTGGTTTGGTGGGGCTTGCATTCGTCGCATCCCGAAAAGGATATCAGGTCTTGGCCGCATTTTTGGCAGCGGTTGTTTGGCTGTTTATCGCCTTTAACTATGTGCTTTGGCGCTGGTCATAAAGGCAAGGATTTTCAGAACAACAATTGGTAGCGTGAAGTTCGTGGCTAAGACGGATGCCTGGGAACATGCTCACGGATGACTTGTAGCTCCATTTGCGTTGAGGTGAGCCCTCCCGCCTGTAGGAGGGACCAAGGAGGCCGGGGGTTAGTTGTCGCGCCTAACCCGGTTGGCGGAAGGGCTCAACTCAGAATAGCATAGGCTGCTGGTAACGCCAATCAGTAGAACGCCGCAACCAAGCGGGCCACGAAATCATCGCCTCACCGAATACGGGTTGGGAAAAACGCCTGAAAGTTATTTTAGCTCAATGAAAGGCTCTTGCCGGGTTGGAAGTCGTAACCCACTGAGTTTGCTCAATTGCAGCACATCGCCCCTGGGCACCACCGCTATTGTAATTATTTGATACCGCGCGAGATCGCGACGCGGTTTACGTATACCGGCAAAATCCCGGGTTCACCCGTTTGCTGCCTGATGCACTTTTCGTCAGCCCGGTCCGCAAAAGCTTTCGGCTACCAGAGCGGAATGCGATCGTTCACGCGGCGTTCCAGGTTATCGCCAAATATTCAGCGTCGGCGGCGCGAAGACCCTAGCGCAAGCCCAAGCGCACCCTGCTAAGCTGGCAAAAAGAAGCGGGAAGTGGGGGAATGCGGGGATGGCCGAGGTACCGAGCCTGCAGTGCCAGGAGATCGACCGCTCGTTCGGCGGGTTGAAGGCACTGAAGGACATTTCGCTCGCCATCGCGCCGGGCCAGATCTTCGGACTGGTCGGCCCCAACGGCAGCGGCAAGACCACCCTGGTCAATGCCATCACCGGCTTCTACCAGCCGCAGCGCGGCCGCATTCTCTATGAAGGGCGCGACATCACCGGGGCCAAGCCGCATCTCGTGGCGCGCCTCGGCATCGCCCGTACCTTTCAGAACCTCGCTCTGTTCCGCGGCATGAGCGTGCTCGACAACATCCTCATGGGGCGGCACATCTACATGCGGCCGAGCGCGCTCGCCACCTTCCTCTACTGGTGGTGGGCCGAGCGCGACGAGATTGCCCAGCGCCGCCGCGTCGAGGAAATCATCGACTTCCTCCAGCTCGAAGATGTCCGCGGCGAACCGATCGATGCGGTGCCGCTCGGCCTGCAGAAGCGGGTTGAGCTCGCCCGCGCGCTCGCCGCCGAACCGCGCCTGCTCATCCTCGACGAACCCATGGCCGGCATGAACCAGGAAGAAAAGGAGTATATGGCGCGCTTCATCCTCGACACCCGCGAGGAGCACGGCACCACCATCCTGCTGATCGAGCATCACATGGACGTGGTCGCCAGCATTTGCGACCGCATGGTGGTTTTGAGCTATGGCGAGCTGATCGCCGAAGGCGAGCCGCGCAGCGTGCTCACCGATCCCCGCGTCGTCGCGGCATATCTCGGCAAGACGGCGCGCCATGCCGCCTGAGGCACTCGCGCTTGAAGAGCCGCCGCAGCTCCTGGCCGCGCCCGCCGCCCAGACGCTGCTCACGCTGCTGGCGAAGAACGCCACCGAGCATGCCGGCGAGATCGCGCTGCGCGAGCGCGCTCTCGGCATTTGGCAGGAATACAGCTGGCGAAATTATCTCGATCAGGTGCTGGCGCTGGCCGCCGGCCTCGAGGCGCTCGGCTTCCCGCCCGGCGAGCCGCTTGTTGTCATCGGCGACAATCGCGCGCGGCTTTATGTGGCCATGCTGGCGGCCGCGATGCTGCGGGGCCATCCGGCGCCGGTCTATGCCGAGATGCCGCCGGAGGAGTTGCAGCATTTCGCGCGCGGCGGCCAGGCCCGCTTCGCGGTGGCCGAGGATCAGGAGCAGGTGGACAAGCTCCTGGAGTTGCGCCAACGCACCGGCGCCCCGGCGCACATTGTCTATGACGACCCCCGCGGCGTCGCCAACTATGGCGCGCCGGGTCTTATCAGCCTCGAGGCCGTGGCCGCGCGCGGCCAAGCGCGGCTCGACGGCGAGCCAGGCCTTGCGGCGGCGCTCATCGCCCGCGCCGGCCCGGACGACGGCGCCGTCCTTCTTCACTCCTCCGGCACCACCGGACGGCCCAAGGGCATCCTGCTCAGGCATCGCCAGTTGACGGCGGCGGTGGCCAATGCCGCGGCGGCGGATTATTTCCGTGTCGGCGAGGAGTATGTGGCCTATCTGCCCATCGCCTGGGTCGGCGACTTCGTCTTCTCGGTGGCCGCCGCCGTCGCCATGCGCTTCACTGTCAGCATTCCCGAGCGCCAGGAAACGGTGCTGCGGGATCTGCGCGAGGCCGCACCGACGCTGTATTTCGCCTCGGCGCGCAGCTGGGACAATCTGCTGACGCGCCTGCAAGTCGGCGTCGCCGAGTCGACGCCGCTGAAGCGCCGACTGTTCAATTATTTCATGACGCTCGCCGTCGACACGGAGCGCCGACGGCTTGCCGGCGAAACGCCGCGCTTCGGACGCCGCGCGCTCCGCGCGCTGGGCGAAGCGCTGGTCTACGGCCCGACGCGTGATCAACTGGGCCTGAGCCACGCGCAACGCGCCTATACCGCGGGCGAGGCGATCGGCGAGGATACCTTTCTGTTCTTTCGTGCGCTCGGCCTCGACTTGAAGCAGTTTTATGGCCAGACGGAGAATTGCGCGCTCACCGTGGCACAGTCGAGCGACAGCGTGCGATTGCAGACGGTGGGCCGCCCGCTCCCCGGCGTCGAGATCAAGATCGATGACAGCGGCGAAATCCTGGTGCGCGCCGCCAGCCTCTTCGACGGCTATATGGGCGACGCCGAGGCGACGGCGCGCGCGCTGGTCGACGGCTGGCTGCATACCGGCGATGCCGGATATCTCGAGGCCGACGGACAGCTCGTCGTGCTCGGCCGCGTCAGCGAGGTGGTCTATATCAAAGCCGGCGAACGCTTTATTGCGAACTATGTGGAGAACCGCATCAAGTTCAGCTCTTATGTGCGCGATGTGGCCGTGCTCGGCGCCGGTCGCGATTTCCTCGCCGCCATCGTTTGCATCGATCCGGACGCGGTCGGCCACTGGGCGCAAGTCAACAGCGTCGCCTACAGCTCCTATGCGGATTTGTCGCAGAAGCCGGAAGTGGCGACGCTGGTGGCGGGCGTGCTGCACCATGTCAACGAGCTTTTGCCGGCGCCGCTTCGCCTCAAGCGCTTCGTCAACCTGCACAAGGAGTTCGACCCGGACGACGGCGAGGTGACGCGGACGCGCAAGCTGCGCCGCAACGTCATCGAGCAGCACTACGCCGCGGTCATCGCCGCGATCTATGAGGGTGCCGCCGAGGTCGCCTTCGAGGCGCAGATCACCTATGAGAGCGGCGGCACCGGCGTGCTGCGCCGCCGGCTGGCGGTGTGCGAGGTGCAACAGTGAGTTATTTCGCCGAGCTCGCCATCAACGGCGCTCTGGTCGGCCTCATGTACGCGCTCACCGCGCTCGGCATCGTGCTCGTGTTCAAGACCTCGGGCGTGGCCAACCTGGCGCAAGGCGCGCTGGCGATGGTCGGCGGCTATGTGATGTGGTGGTTCGCGGCCGCATTGGGAGCGCCGCTCTGGCTCGCCATCCCGTTGAGCCTGGTCGTCATGTTCGGCGTCGGCCGCGGCATCGAGCGCGTGGCGCTGCGGCGCATGGTCGGGCAGCCGGTGATTATGATCATCATGCTGACGCTCGGCGTCGAAATCCTGCTGCGCGGCGCGGCGCCGGCGCTGTGGGGTGCGGTGGTCAAGCGTCTCGACATCGGCATCGCGCAGCGGCCGATCGTGCTCGGCGACATGCTCATCAACCGCGCCTATTTCTGGGGCGGCCTGGTCGCGCTGGTGCTCATCGGCCTCTCGCTTCTGTTCTTCACCTCGCGCCAGGGCGTGGTGCTGCGCGCCGTCGCCGACGACCAGACGGCCTCCTGGGCGGTCGGCATCCGCGTCGAGCGCGCCATTGGCCTGTCCTGGGGCCTCGCCGGGGTTGCCGCCGGTTGCGCCGGCATCCTGTGGGGCTCGGTGCAGGGGGTCGATTGGACGCTGTCGCTTCTGCTCATCAAGGCGCTTGCCGTCGCCATCCTCGGCGGGCTCGACAGCATCGGCGGCGTGCTGGTGGCGGGCGTCGCCGTCGGCGTCTTGGAGAACGTCATCCCCGGCTATGTCGATCCGCTGGTCGGCGGCGGCACACGCGATCTCGTCGCCGCGACTGTGATCCTGCTCACCATCCTGGTGCGCCCGTTCGGCCTGTTCGGCCGTGAAGACATCGAGCGGGTGTGAAGCGATGTTTTACCGCCTCGCCGGCATCCGCCACACCAGCTACTCCGCCGACCGCGCGCTCTGGCCGGTGCCGGTCGACCGCGTGCAGATCGCCGCTCTGCTGCTGCTCGCTTTGCTCGCGCCCTTCGTGCTGCCCAACCTTTATCTCAGCAGCTATCTCCTGCCCTGGATCATCTGGAGCACGGCGGCGCTTGGGCTCAATCTGCTGATGGGCTGGGCTGGGCAGATCCATCTCGGCTATGCGGCGGTGATGGCGATCGGCGCCTATGGCGCCATTCATTTGGTCCGCGCCGGCGTGCCGTTCGAGCTCGCCGTCATCCTCGGAGGAGTCCTCAGCGCCGCGATCGGCCTCGTTTTTGGTTTCGCCGCGCTCCGCGTCAAAGGCCTCTATCTCGCCATCAGCACGCTCGCTATGCAGTATCTGGTCGACTGGATCATCTCGCATGTGCCGGCGATCAGCGGCGGCAGCCAGGCCACCTTGCAGGCGCCCACCTTCCGCGTCCTCGGCATCCCCATCGCCGACGACCGCGCACGCTATTACGTGGCGCTCGCCATCTGCCTCATGGTCACGGCGTTCCTGCTCAATGTCGGCCGCACCAGCTTCGGCCGCGCCCTGGCGGCGGTCCGCGAGAAGGATTTCGCCGCTGCCGTCATCGGCGTCAATCCCTACCGCTTCAAGCTCTTGGCCTTCTGGTGCAGCTCGTTCCTGGGCGGGATCGCCGGGGCGGTGCTCGCCTTCTGCTATTACCGCGCCGTAACCCCCGAGCAGTTCGATCTCGACGTATCAATCCAGGCGGTAGCGATGGTCATTGTCGGCGGCATGGCCAGCGTCATCGGCAGCTATCTCGGCGCGGCGCTGGTGCTCTTGGCGCCGATCGTGCTCAACAATCTGGTGGACTCGCTGGCGCACGCGCTCGGCCTGTCGCTCAGCGCCGACGTGATATCGCACATTCCGCTCATTCTCTATGGCGGACTCATCATCGGATTCCTCTTGATCGAGCCGCTCGGCCTTGCCAAGGTCTACGACAATCTGCGCAACTATTTCCTGGTGTGGCCGTTCCGCCATGCCCGGCGCTAAATCAAGCTTTCATAGGGGAGGCGATCCATGAAGAAGACCACCATCATATGTGCCGCCCTGGCCGCGCTCTGCGCCGCCGGCATCGGCCCAGCCGCGGCGCAGGACAAGGCGCCGATCAAGATCGGCACCGCGCTCGACTTCACCACGGTCTATACGTTCGTCACCGCCGAATACTCGCAGGGGCAGCGCGACTACGCCGCGCTGGTCAACGCCCGCGGCGGCATCCTCGGCCATCCGATCGAGATCGATGTGGTCGACACCGGCAACCAGCCGCAGCGCGGCATTGCCGCCTATGAGCGCTTCAAGGACGAGGGCGCGGTGCTGTGCGACTTCCTCAGCACGCCGGTGTCGCGGGCCGTGGTGCCGCGGGCGCTCGCCGACGGCATGAACGTGATCACCATGTTCCACGGCCGCTCCGATGCCGCCGACGGCAAGGTGTTCCCTACCATCTTCCCCATGACCCCGGCCTACTGGTCGCAAGCGACCACCATCATCAAATACATCGACGATCAGGAGAAGGGCGATCTCAAGGGCAAGAAGATCGCGCTGGTCATGATCGACTCGCCATTCGGGCGCGAGCCGCTGCCGGTGTTCCAGGAGCTGGCGAAGCGCCTGGGATACGAGTTCCAAGCGTTTCCCTATCCCTCGCCCGGCAACGAGCAATCCGCGGCCTGGACGCAGGTGCGCCGCTTCAAACCGGACTGGACCATTTTGTGGGGCGCCGGCGGCGGCCAGCCGGTCTCGGTACGCGACGCCATCGGCAACGGCATCGCCCCGGATCATCTCGCGTCGGTGATCTGGATTTCGGAGACCGACACCAACATCATCGGGGCCGAGCAGACCAAGGGGCTGCTGCGCTTCGAAGGCGTCGCCTATGGCAAGGACGTGCCGGCGATCAAGGCGATCGAGCAGCAAGTCATCGCCAAGGGCAAGGGCGCCGGCCCCGCCGAGAAGGCGGGTGGCACCTATTACAATATCGGCGCCGCCAGCCTTGCGCTCGTCGCCGAGGGCGCGCGCATTGCGCTCAGCAAGGAGGGCGAGCCGCTGACGCCGGCCAAGCTCAAGGCCGGTCTCGAGAGCATCAAGGATTTTACCGGCGAAGGCCTGCTGCCGCCGGTCACCATCACCGCCGACGACCATCAGGGCGGCGGCCGCGGCCGCGTCGATGCCTGGGACGGCAGCAAATGGGTGCCGAAGAGCCAGTGGGCGGCCGCTTATCAGGATATCGTCTGGGACCTCATCCATAAGAGCGCCGAGGAGTTCAAGGCGTCCGGCAAGTGATGCTCTCGCTCGGCAATGTCGAGGTCGTCTACGACCGCGTCTTCCTGGCCATCAAGGGCGTGTCGATCGAGGTGCCTGAGGGGGGAATGGTTGCGCTGCTCGGCGCCAACGGCGCCGGCAAGAGCACCACGCTGAAATCGATCAGCGGCCTCCTTGCGCCCGAGCGCGGGGAGGTGACGCGGGGCGAGGTCCGCTTCAAGGGCGAGGACGTGGTGCGGCTCGATCCGCCCGAACGGGTGCGGCTCGGCATCGCCCATGTGCTCGAAGGGCGCCGCGTGTTCGAGCACCTGACGCCGGACGAGAACCTGGTCGCGGCCACCTCGATGCATCGCGACCGCCGCCGCATCGCCGCGCTCAAGGATACGGTCTACGGCTATTTCCCGCGGCTCAAGGAGCGGCTCGGCGCCCAGGCCGGCTATCTCTCGGGCGGCGAGCAGCAGATGCTGGCGATCGGCCGGGCGCTGATGACGGAGCCGAAGCTCTTGATGCTCGACGAGCCGAGCCTCGGGTTGGCGCCCTATCTGGTCGAGGAGATTTTCGCCATCATCGCCCAGCTCAACCGCGACGGCGTCGGCATCCTGCTGGTCGAGCAGAATGCCACCGCGGCGCTCGACATCGTCGCCCATGCCTATCTCATCGAGAACGGCCGCATCGTCATGAGCGGCACCGCGGCGGCGCTGAAGCAGAATCCGGATATCCAGGAATTTTATCTCGGCGGCGCCGAGCACAAGGACTATCGCGCGGTGAAGCACTATCGCCGCCGCAAGCGCTGGCTCGCATAGCGGCTGCGCGGCTGCGCGGGCTTCCGATGACCACGCAAGAGTCCCTGGGCACCGCCGCTTTCCTATGAAATAATTTCGGCTGCTGGGCTCTGGTTATCGATCTCGCGATCACAAGGGTTCACTGATGGCCCGCGAACAATCGCAAGCGCGTGTCGTCGTTGCGAAGAACGGCCCCTACATCGTCACCGGCGGCGTGCCGCTGTCGAAGCAGACGATCGGCGCGGATGCGGAAGGCAATTCGCAGGCGTGGCAGGAGAGCGGCACTTTTCCGCCGGCGGAGCAATACGCGCTGTGCCGGTGCGGGCATTCGCACCACAAGCCGTTCTGCGACGGCACCCATGCCAAGATCGGCTTCGACGGCAGCGAGACGGCGAGCCGTGCGCCTTATCTCGAGCAGGCAAAGGCCACCGAAGGGCCGGCAATGGTGCTGACGGATGCGGACAGCCTCTGCGCCTTTGCCCGCTTCTGCGATCCGAACGGAAAAGTGTGGGCGCAAGTGTCGCGCACCGACGATCCAAAAATCCGCGCCATGTTTCTGCGGCAAGTCAACGAATGTCCGTCCGGGCGCCTCGTGGCCTGGGACAAGGCGACCCGAACGCCGCTTGAGCACGAACTGCCGGTTTCGATCGGATTGATCGAAGATCCCGCAGAAGACTGCAGCGGACCAATCTGGCTGCGCGGCGGGATCACCCTGATCGCCGCCGACGGCTTTGAGTACGAGACGCGCAATCGGGTGACGCTGTGCCGTTGCGGTCAATCGCAAAACAAGCCGTTCTGCGACGGCACTCACGCCGCGATCAAATTCCGCTCCGATCGGTAGCTAACTCCCCGCCACCTCGATCTGGACATCGACGTTGCCGCGGGTGGCGTGCGAGTAGGGACAGATTTTTTCGTGCGCCTCTTTCGCGAGTTCTGCGAGCTCGGCCTGCGGCAGCGACTTGTCCTCGACGCGCAATGTGACGGCGAGACCGAAACCGCCGCCCTCGCGCGGGCCGATCGACACCGAGCAAACGATCGTGGCCTTGGTCGCGTCCTTCTTTTTCTGCTTGCCGACAAAATCGAGCGCACCGCCGTAGCAGGCGGCGTAGCCGGCCGCGAACAGATGCTCGGGCGTGGTCGTGCCTGGCTTGCCCGGTCCGCCCATGGCTTTCGGCACCGACAGATCGGCCTTCACCGTCCCGTCATTGGCCTCGGTATGTCCGTTGCGCCCGCCGGTCGCGGTTGCGGTCGCGGTGAAAAGCGGCTTGATCTTGTCCATGATGAAATCTCCACGTGGGACTTGCAGGGTGAAATTAGTCGGCGGCCGGGTCAAGAGGCACTACTAAGCCGCGCCCCGCCGCGCCGGCTCTAAGTTCTTGGTTCATCGCGCGCCCGGACGGAAAACCGGTTTCCACTTTTCCTGGACGCGCTCCAGCGCGACGCGCGCGAAGGTCGTCATGATGCGGGCGCCGGCGCGGAGCGAACCGCGCAGCGAGCCGGCGACCTTGGATTGCCCGCCGATGCGGCGGCGATAGGCCACCGGCAATTCCAGAACGCGCAAGCCGGCGCGCGCCACCCGCATCTGCATTTCGAGATTCCAGCCGTAGGTCAGTTCGCGCATGCCGAGCGCCAGCAAGGTGTCGCGCCGGATCGCGCGATAGGCGCACATGTCGGTATAGCGCACGCCGTAAATGAGTCCGATCAACGCGCCGGCGACGAGGCCGGCGAGAATTTGATGGCTCGCCATGCTGCCGTGCTCGCGCTCGCCACGCGCACGCGAGCCGATGACAAAGTCGTAGTGGCCGGAGCGGAGCGCGGCGACCATGTTGGCAATCGCCGCCGGATCGTCGGCGCCGTCGCCGTCCATGAAGACGATAATATCGGCGTCATCGGCCGCTTGCGCGCCGGCGAGGCAGGCGCGGCCATAGCCGCGGCCGGCTGCGATCGTTTCCGCGCCGGCGCGGCGCGCTTGCACGATGGTGTCGTCGGTGCTGCCGCCGTCGGCGACGATCACCCGGTCGACGATAGGGCGCGGCAGGCCGGCAACGACCGCGGCGATCGATTCGCTTTCGTTGAGCGTCGGAATGACGACGGCGACGCCGCCGGCCTGGCGCGGCATCGCTACAGACTCCAGCGCAAGCCGCAGCTGGCGCAGGCGCCCGGCGGCTTGTCCGACAAGAGCGCCTGGCGGAAATCGCGGTAGGCTTCGCCGGTCCAGATTTCGCGCAAGCTCTGTTGGGTGGCGTCGCCGAGCGTGTAGTTCTCATAGCCGCGCTGCGAGAACGGCGCGATGCAGCACGGCAGCGCGCGGCCGTTGGCGGTGAAATACATGACGGTCCACGGCCGGCGGCAGAGCGACCACGGCGAGCCATTGTCGTTGCGCTTGAGGCTCATGCCGGGCTCGCTGGCGGCGCCCGACGCGTTGAAAGTGACGCCGAGCGATTTTGCGAGCGCCGCGGCGCGGTCGATATAGACCGCCTCCTCGGCCGAGAGCCGCTCGTAGAGCGCCTGGTCCGGCCGCGCCTTGCCGATGGCGTTCTCCGCGAAGAAGACCAGCCGCTGCAGATAGACCTCGCGCACCCCGGTCTCCGCCGCGACCCGCACGAAGTCGGGCAATTGCTCGACGGTCTCGCGCAAGCCGGTCAGCCACGCCGACACCCGCGGTTTGCTGCGCCCCTCGCGCTCCTGCATGTCGCGGAAGGCGCGCACGTTCTTGAGGATGCGATGGAAATAATTTCTACCGCGAATGGCACGGTAGGATTCGGCGTTCGCCGCATCGAAGGAAACCCGCAGCTCGTCGAGCTCGGCTTCGATCAGCGCGCGGCCGTTCTTCTCGTTGAGCACGGTGCCGTTGGTGTTGAACAGCACGTAGGTGCCGCGGTCCTTCAGATAACGCACCATGCGCGGCAGATGCTTCACCAGCATCGGCTCGCCGACGCCGTGCAGCACCGCGCGTTGCAGCTTGGGGATCTGGTCGACGATCGAGCGGAAAAGCTCCCAGCTCATGTCGGCCGGCGGCTCGAGCTCCTCATAGGTGCGCGGGCACGTGGTGCACAACAGATTGCAGCGGTTGGTGGTCTCCAGATAGAGGCAGACCGG
>Ga0187876_1001921_pt1 | contig 16376 bp, 14 predicted proteins | sample June2016WEW_17_4_FD_133000 | JGI IMG/M metagenome (GOLD analysis project Ga0187876, IMG submission 133000) | Peatland microbial communities from SPRUCE experiment site at the Marcell Experimental Forest, Minnesota, USA - June2016WEW_17_40 | ecosystem: Environmental > Terrestrial > Soil >...
CTCCCCGAACAAGATGAGTTTCGACAGGCATTCCTGTTTCACCGATCTCACCCAGCGTTCCGCATAGGCGTTCAAATTTGGACTCCGAGCTGGTAGGGGCATGGTTTTCACTCTGCCAGCCTCGATCAGTTGACGGAACGAGAGGCAGAACTTGCTGTCCCGATCATGCAGTAGATATCTGCTGTTGGCCAGAAATCCCCACTTCTGCATCGTCACGTTGCGCCCCATCTGTTCCATCCACTGCTGGTCCGGATGGGGCGTGATTCCGGCCAGACAAACCCTCCGACTCTCCAACTGGATAAAGAACAACACGTAGTAGGTAACCAGCCCTTTGAGCGTAAGCACTTCCACCGTGAAGAAATCTGTTCCCACCAGAACACCCATATGCGCGCGGATGAATGCTTTCCAGCTGGTCGTGTGCTTTCGTTTGGGAGCAGGAGGGACTCCGTGCCGACGCAGGATGTTGCCCACCGTCTGGTCCGATAGCCGCTGGCCAAGATTGGCCAAGGCCCCCACGATGCGATCATAGCCCCAGGTGGGATTCTCCTTCGCCATCTGCACCACTAAACCCTCTGTCTCCTCATCGACTCTGGGCCGTCCGGCGGAACGACGGAATCCGGACCCGTCGAACTTGTTGGCAATCAGCTTGCGATACCAGCCCAGAATGGTATCCGGCATGGCCGCGGCCGCTACTTCCTCCAGCGCCTTACGCCCTAGGCGGTGAGCGATCTCCGCGAGCGTGGCCTTGTCAGCTTCCGACAGGAGCAGTCGGCCCTTGATCTGGGCTTTCAGGATACGGTTCTCCGCAGCCAGATATTCGTTCCGCAACAGCAGTTCTTGATCGACGGTGCCGGTGATGTAGGCCAGCATGCGAGCCCAAACCATTTTGTTCCTCTTGGTTGATCGAGTTAGGGGAAAGCTGAATTGTAGGCCTTATCGAGACGGTGAAGAAAACAATCCGCAGAGACTTGGCGAGGCTGCAAGCCTCGCCTTTTCAAACCGTTCGATTTTTTTGACCATACGGGGAATCGAATCCGACTCCGATCGCCAGTACCTGTCTGAAGTCGAGCACGAGGAAGGCGATCAACTGAAAGCGATTCTCCAATCGCACCGCTTTTCCGATAGCGATCTCTCCTACTAAAGCTCGCAAAGCGGCACCCGCTTGACTTCCACGCCGGGGCGGGCATAAGAGTAGGGCTGGTGGATCTCTACAGCGTATTGCAATACGTGTTGTTTGTGGCCATCGTCACCATCCTGGTGAAGCCCTTGGGCGGGTACATGGAACGGGTCTTCTCCAGGAAACGGACCCTCCTTGATCGTTTATGTCTCCCGGTTGAGCGGCTCATCTATCGCCTCACTACGGTTGATCCCAATGTGGAGATGACCTTCAAGCAGTACGCGGCGTGTTTCGTACTCTTTAGCTTGGCCGGCACGCTTTTGCTGTATGCCATTCTCCGAATGCAGCATTTCCTTCCCTGGTATTTTCCCCGTTACCACACGACGCCGCTGTCCCCAGACCTGGCTGCGAATACGGCAATCAGCTTCTCGACGACCACCACTTGGCAGGCCTACGCGGGCGAGAACACGATGAGCTATTTCAGCCAGATGGTGGGACTGTGCGCGCAGAACTTCCTGGCTGGCGCTGCGGGGTTAGCCGTGGGCATCGCGTTTATCCGCGGCCTTGCCCGGCAACTCTCCGATACGCTCGGCAACTTTTGGGTTGATCTCACCCGCGCCCTGCTCTGGGTCCTGTTGCCGGGAGCGTTGCTGGGCGCCTTGCTGCTCGTGGGGCAAGGCGTTCCGATGAACTTCCGCCCCTATGCGGTCGCCACCACCCTCGAGCGCGCCCAGCAGGTCATACCGCAGGGTCCGGTGGCCGCGCTGGAGATCATCAAGAATCTCGGCACCAATGGCGGGGGCTTCTTTAACGCGAATGGGGCCCATCCGTATGAGAACCCCACGCCGCTGACCAACTTTCTCGAAATGTTGGCTATCGCGCTTCTGCCTGCGGCCTTGACGAATACCTTCGGCAGGATGGTTGGCCAGCCTCGACAAGGATGGCTTTTGTACTGCGTGATGATGCTTCTGTTCGGCTGCGGACTGGTCTTCGTACATCACTTTGAACAACGGGGAGATCGCCAACTCGCGGGTGTGGATTTCCGCAATAGTCGCGTCCAGTCTGGCGGCAACATGGAAGGCAAGGAGGTGCGCTTCGGCATCGGCGGTTCCACCCTCACGGCTGTAGTTACATCCAACACCGCCACCGGATCCTACAACTCGATGGACGACAGCTACACCTCGCTCGGTGGCATGGTTTTGCTGGTCAACATGCTGCTCGGAGAGGTCGTATTCGGAGGTTTGGGGACTGGTCTTTACAGCATGGTCATGGCCGCAGCGATCGCTGTATTTCTGGCGGGGCTTATGGTTGGGCGCACGCCTGAATACCTGGGGAAGAAGATCGGCTCCGCAGAGAACAAAATGATCATGCTGTACGCTTTGGCCGCGCCCCTGTTCGTCCTCCCACTCACGGCGATTGCCGTGAGCACCAGGATGGGACTGTCGGGGTTGACGACCAACGGCGGCCCGCATGGTTTTACTGAGATTCTGTTTGCCTATACTTCGTGCCTCGCTAACAACGGCCAAAACTTTGCCGGGCTGAGTGCAAACACCCCGTTTTACAACCTCACCACAGCGTTAGCGATGATGGTGGGTAGGTTTGGCCTAGCCATTCCTGCATTGGCGCTGGCATCTCTACTGGGGCATCAGAGAATTACGCCTTCTTCGTCGGGAACTCTTCCGACCCATTCTTTTTCGTTCGGCGTCCTACTCATAACCTGTCTGATAACGATTGTGGCCCTGAGTTATCTCCCTGCCTTGGCCCTCGGCCCCGTGCTGGGACGATTGCTCTTCGGAAGATAGGGGCCTCCTCCTGTGGCGTCGGCGATCAATGGGCCGCATCGTCGCCTATCACGCGCGGGCTACCCCAGGACAGCGCGTTTGACGGCCAAGTGCGGAAAGCATGAGTGAGAGAGCGGTCCAAATCAGGCATTGGCCACGCAATCAACTCAAGGGAACGGAAGAAATTCAGCTTGGCGGCGTAATGGCACACATGTTGGTCTTTGACGAAGCCCAGCATCTGTCGATTGAGTGCCTGGAAACCCTACGGGAACTGTTGGATCAACCGCCACACTGCGGGTTGCTGTTCGCCGGCACCCACGAGCTGGAGGAAATCTTCACCCGCCAGGCCTTGGAACTGGAGCAATGGCGTTCCCGGTTTCATGCCGGCCAGGCCTTGCCCGGCATATCGGAAGAAGAAGCAGCCACTATCGTGCACTCGGAGCTAGAGTTGGGACTGTCGCAGCGAAAGATCCAAAAGCTGATCGCGAAATCCCGGATCACGGACCTGCGCAACGGTGGCCAGCACAGCTATGTCTCGGCCCGGCGGCTGTTCTGGGTGATTCGCGAGTTGCAGGCCGTCGTCAGCGGAGAATCAATCCGCCCTCGTCATCAATAATGAAGGGCTATCCTGTAGGCATGGGCGGAGGCCCAATTATGCTCGAGATCAAGTCGGTTCGCACGGAATTTTCGGCCGATACCAACAAAATTTGTGGCCAATCACATTTCATCTGAGACGCCTTTGATAGCAGAGAGTTTCGTATGTGTTTCTTACTTTCTGACACTGCTGCGACGGACCGGGGGCACCCGCACACCATAAGCCTGAAACTGCGCGACACGAACCAGCTTTTCAATTCGATGGACCCTTCTCCGTTCATTGAAAAGGATCTGGACGATGACGCGGAAGAATTCATCGTAAGCTGGGCCCAAGAATTCTCTCCTAGCGCTCCGATCAAATTGCGTATCCACTTGGAACAGTGGCCGGCCGAGGACCCCAAAGAACTGATCAAGACGGCCGTCCACAACCATTTTGCTCATCGTGCCAAAATCACTGACTTGGAGTTTAAGCGCCTCCTAAGACAAGGCCGCACCAGTCTTTTCATCGGGCTGCTGTTCTTGGCTGCGTGTCTATTCCTCAGCAAGATGTTGTTAGGTCATGAGGCTGGCACTTGGGCTGCCGTCGTGCGGGAGAGCCTTACGATTGCCGGGTGGGTCGCCATGTGGCGACCGATGCAGATCTATCTTTATGATTGGTGGCCTCTCCTACGACTGCGTCGGGTTTTTACCAAGCTGAGCCACATGCCCGTGGAACTCGTTCAAAAGGGCAAAAGTTGAGTAGCCACGGCCTTGGGTAGTCCGCGGCAACCGAGCACTTCGGCTTCGCCCGATGGCAGGGGCCCTGTGACCTCAATAGCGTCCTGTCTTGGTTTGCTAACAGACCTCTGAGGGTTGGAATTGCGGCGGTCGCCACAGGTTCGGCACGGACGGGTCGCGTGGAAGCTGGTGTGTGAACGTCACCGCGATAACTTGTGTAATGGGGATATTTCAACAACTATCCGAAGATCAGCAGGAACAAGCCAGTTTCTGTATTGCCGACAAGTACGAGCGACCAACGCAAATCAAACATGACTGCAATTGAATTCCAACAATTCCAACAACTGGCTACTGACAACTGTTGTTGTGCAGTGTAGAATCCAGCCAGAAACGGTTTTAAGGTGATCTTGTGAAAAAAGTCACAGCTTGTGTCTTGTTTGTTCTTCTCGCTCTGGCGCTCGCCGGGCCGACCGTTGCTCATGCCCGGACGAATTCCACGCAAACCGAGGCACAGAAGAACTCGCAGAAAAACTGGAAGAAAGCTAACAAGGAACAAGCCAAAGCGCAGAAGAAACAACAAAAGGCCCAAAAGAAGGCGGCGAAGAAGTACAACAAGAATCACCCGACCAGGACCACGACAACGTAGAATGCCTTAGAACGAACTCCGAGGAAAAGCTTCTGTACCCCGGCCTTTGTGCAGATCGGCCCGCCCAGTACCCTCCCCTACACATCCCTCAACTGCTCTTCCGTCATTCCGAAGTAGTGTCCGAACTCGTGGATGACGGTCAGTCGAACTTGTTTGCGCACCGCGGCCTCGTTGGGACAGATCGCCTCGATATTCTTCTGGTAGAGCACGATGTAGTCCGGACCCGTCCCCAGATGGAAAACACTCTTGTGGGTCATGGGCACGCCGTGAAAGAGACCCAGACGTAAGCGCCTCGGTTTGCCCGGCTCGGGTGGTTCCTGGCCCGGAGGCAGGTCCTCGACCAGAACGGCGACGTTCCGGATCCGGCTGCGAAACTCCTTCGGCAGAGAATCCAGCACCTCTTCGACCAGCTTGGTGAACTCTTCGCGCTTCATGCTCCACGACACAATCTACAATAGAACCCAGCAATGAAACTGGAAACTCGAAACTTGAAACTCATCCCTCTGAGGGCCTCCGGCTCATCACTGTGCTGCGTGACTAACTGGCTTGGCCTGGCATACTTCTCGCCGTACAATGAGCGTGGACGGGATGCCTGAGAATTGTGTCCGGCGAAGCTCCAGGCGTAGCCGTCCAGATCGGGGCTGTGTGGCTCGACCTAAGGGTTGGTCTTTGAACTGGCTGCTATCCAGAGTTTTCCCCACCCGAACCGGTTTTCGCCTTCTCCACTTAGCGGTTAAATCCTTATTTTGCAATATTTTGCCTCTAAGTCTTTTGAGGGCAATATTTTGCGCGGAAAAATTGTATTTGTTCCTGTGTTTTCAATATTTTGCAATGATGGGGGGAGGGGGGAGGGGGACCCTAGAGAGACTGTGCCGCGACCTGGTATCGGTTTGCCACAATGGAATGAAGCAAGCAAAACCAGCCCCGAATGGGGCGAACGAGCTTAGCCCAGCGCTTCAGCGCTGGGTAGAGTGGGAAATAAGGCCAAGTCCCGTAGGGACGGCAGAGGTTGCAACACGCTCTCTAGAACCCCACCGAAGACGCTGCTCGTCTCATATTCCGTGTTCTGAGTCCAATACCGTGGCGTTGCTCGTTCCCGTAGTTCTTCTCTTTATGACCTCACAGCTTATGACCCAGCAAGCCGTCGCACAGCAGATGTTAAATCCGCCGCAAGCCATCACCGACCCCACCAAGCTCCAGAGCAAGACCGTCGCTGACATGCAGGTGTTCTCCATCGAGAAGCTGTACATGACGCGCGCGATCGGCGACTCAACGTGGTCGCCCGATGGCAAGCAGATCGCCTTCATCTCCAACATCAGCGGGCGCAACAATCTCTGGCTGGTGCCAGCGAGCGGCGGATGGCCGACGCAGTTAACCATCAGCGATCAGCGGCAGGCGCAGCCGGTGTGGTCGCCCGACGGGACGTGGATTGCCTACATCTCCGACCACGATGGCGATGAGCAGTGGGACATCTTCCTGGTTTCGCCCAAGACCGGCGACGTGGTCAACCTGACGACTTCTCCGGACAGCGCGGAAGAAGAACCGGCGTGGTCGCCCGACGGGCGGCAGATCGCCTACATCACCAAGCCCAAGACCGGCTCGACCTTTGAGATCGAGCTGATGGACGTCGCCACGCGTCACGTTCGCCATCTCACCAGGAACACGCCCAAGGAGTTGAGCAACTGGAAGCCTATTTTTTCGCGCGACGGCGAGTTCCTGGTTTACACGCAGTCGCACGCCGGCGGCAGGGATTCGAACATTTTCGCGCTCGACCTCACCAGTGGCCAGAGCACAAACCTGACGCAACATGAGGGTGAGTACACCTACGAAGCGCAGGACATCTCGTCAGACGGCAAGAAGATCCTCATCACTTCGGACGCGCAGAACGGCTATGACAATGTCGGCCTGCTCGACATCGCAAGCAAGAAGATTGATTGGCTGACTGCAGAGAAATGGCGGCTCAGGGCCGGAACGTTTTCGCCCAATGGCAAATCGCTGACGTGGACGGCCAATGTTGACGGCAACACCAACATCTATCTGTACGACATGGCGAGCCGGCGCGCCGACGCGTTGCCGCTGAAGCAGGGTGTGAACTCGCTCGGCGGCAATCCGCTGCCTTACAGCCGCGATGGGTCAAAGCTTTTGTACTACCACAACGGCGCGGACGCTCCCAGCGATGTCTGGGTCTATGACATCGCGTCGAAGCAGTCGCAGCAGGTGACGCACTCGCTGGTCGCCGGTGTGAACAGCGCCGATATGGTCGAGCCCTACCTGGTGCATTATCCCAGCCGCGACGGCAAGTGGACGCTCTCGGCGTTTGTCTATGTGCCAAACAATATCCAGCGCAACGGCAAGTTTCCGGCGATCGTGTACATTCACGGCGGACCGGCCGTGCAGACGGTCAACTCGTTCAACCGCTTCATCCAGTACATCGTGAACCAGGGATATCTCGTGATCGCGCCGAACTATCGCGGGTCAACCGGATACGGCAAGGAGTTCACTGACGCCAACCGCGGCGACGCTGGAGGCGGCGAGTTGCACGACGTGCTCGACGCGGCCCAGTGGATCAAGAAAAGCGGCTTCGTTGATCCCAAGAAGCTGATTGTCATGGGCGGCAGCTATGGCGGCTACCTGAGCATGATGGCGGTCACTAAGGCCCCGGACATGTGGGCCGCAGGCGTGCCTATTGTGCCGTTTGTAAACTGGGCCACCGAGATCGCCAACGAAGACCCACTGCTGCGCGAGTATGACCTGGCGACCATGGGCGATCCGGTGAAGAACAAAGCGCTGTACGCAGATCGCTCGCCGATCAACTTCGTGGACCAGATCAAAGCTCCGCTGCTGCTGCTGGCCGGCGCGAACGATCCCCGGTGTCCGCACGAAGAGGCGCAACAGGTGGCTGATGCCATCAAGAAGCGCGGCGGGTCAGTGCAGCTAAAGATTTACGAAAACGAAGGCCACGGCTTCGCGCGGGTGGAGAACCAGATTGACGCGTACCAGCGCGTGTCGGACTTCCTGAAGGTACATGTGCCGTCGCCGGGATGCGGGTGCTCGATTTATGAGTAGCTGTCAGCCGTCAGCGCCTTTCCCCGCGCGCCACGAATCCGATTTCTCTCTTCGACGATCGCCGCGACCAGGCCTGGAATGGTGTACTCCTTCGCTTCGATGTCCACGGGCAATCCGAACTCACGCAGCGTGGCGGAGGTTACGGGACCGATGGATGCTGTATGCACGCCATGGTAGTGCGCCGGCTTCTTCAAGGCGGCACGCGCGCTGCGCAATCCCAGCAACTCGACGAAGTTCTTCACGGTGGACGAACTGGTAAAGGTGATAGCGTGCGGTCGCAGTGTTCGGTTGGCCAGCAGGGCCCGCAGACGCTTCTCAGAAGACTTGGGCGCCACCGTCTCGTAGGCTTCGACCACATCGACGGCTGCACCGGCGTTGCGCAATTCCCGCGGGATGACATCGCGCGCAATCTTGGCTCGCACCAGCAGCACCCGCTTCCCTTTCACCTTACGCTGCAGCGATGCGACGACTGACTCGGCTACGTATTCCTTCGGCGTGATCGCCACTCGCAGGCCATGTTGCTCGATCACTTTTCTGGTTGCAGGCCCGATGGCGGCAATCTTCACATGCGCCAGCGCTGAGGCATCGACCTGCTTCTTTGCCAGCCGTGCGAACATCGCTTCAACGCCATTCACGCTGGTGAGAATTAACCAATCGTAAGTGGCAAGGTTCTGCAATGCTGAATCCAGCGGCTGGTAGGAGCTGGGCTTACGAATCTCGATGAAGGGAATCTCGATAACCCGGCAGCCCAGTTCGCGCAGCGCCGAAGAAAGAGCGCCCGCCTGCTTCTTCGCGCGCGAGACCAGAACGCGGCATCCAGCCAGGGGCAAGACGCTCCGTGAAATGTTTGTACGGGGATTGTTTGCCAAAGTAGGGGTCCTTCGACTCCGGCGTCGCAAAACCAGCGCCACCTCCGCTCCGTCGAAAATCATTCACCACGGAGAGCACGGAGGACACGGAGTCTTGGTTTCTATCGAGTCTTCTCCGTGATCTCCCTGATCTCTGTGGTTGATTTTCATCTCGATGAGGGCAGCAGAGAGAACTGTGCCGTCCCTACGGGACTCAGACTCATTTCTCAACCCTACCCAGCACTCCGCCTGCGGCTGCGTGTTGGGCTAAACTATGTCGCGCCTACGGCGCTGGATTTTCCGCCAGCACAATCCACTGGCAAATACCACGGTTCGTTCGCACACACACTTAGTAGGCCCATGTGACGCTCAGGATGACATGATGACCGCCCTAGTGCGACCTGACTACTGACGACTGGCTACTGACAACTGCTTCTTACGGCTGCTGGGGCGCGACTGCCGCCGCACCATACACGTCTTCAAGAATCCTGGTGGCGCCCCGGCGCAGCAGCGTGTCGCCAACTTTTTCGCCCAGCGTGACCGGGTCGCTGCCGCTCTGCTGCTCGCGCAGAACCTCAGTGCCATCCGGGCGCGCAACAATCGCGGTTAGCTGCAGCTTGCCATCCTTCATCTCAGCGAACGCACCAATCGGGACCTGGCATCCGCCCCCCAGCTTGTTCAGCAACGCGCGCTCGCAAGTCGTAGCTGCGTGGGCCGCGGAGTCGTCGAGAAACGCGAGATGTTCGCGCATCTCCACATCGCCTTCTCGGATCTCGATGCCGAGCGCGCCCTGTCCTGCCGCCGGGCACATGAACTCTTCCGACAGGACTTCCTTCACCAGTTCGGTTTTGCCGAGCCGCGTAAGTCCGGCGGCAGCCAGAATGATGGCGTCGTATTCGCCTTCCTCCAGCTTGCGCATGCGCGTGTCAACATTGCCCCGCAGTGGATGGATCACCAGGTCGGGCCGTGAGGCCTTCAACTGCGCCTGGCGGCGCAGGCTGCTGGTACCTACGCGCGCTCCATGGGGCAGCGCTTTGACGCTGTTGTACTTGACGGAGAGAAACACGTCGCGCGGATTGACTCGCGTGGTGATGGCGACCAGTTCGAAACCGGATGGCAGCCGAGTAGGCAGGTCCTTAAGGCTGTGCACCGCGAGATCAACCCGGCCTTCCGCCAGCGCCTCTTCGATCTCCTTGGTGAACATGCCCTTGGTGCCGACCTGGGCAAGAGCCACGTCGGTGATTTTGTCGCCGGTGGTCTTGATGATCTCGAGCTCGACTTCATGGCCGCGCTCGCGCAGCAGCGCTGAAATGTGATTGGCCTGCCAGAGAGCCAGTTGTGATCCGCGGGAACCAATCCGGAGGCGCGCCATCAGTTTCGCGCTCCCGGTTTTCCGCTGCTCACGGTGGTGGCATCCTCGTCGGCGGCTTTCCGGGGTTCCCGCAGGCCGAAGAGCTTGCGCACCAGATCGACCACGGTGGTGGCTTCCGAGGATTCGCGTGCCGCACTCTTGAGAGTAGTAATGGGCGTATGCATGATTTTGTTGATGATGCCGCGCGACAGCGCTTCCACCGCCAGTTCCTGTTCCGGCGAGAGCGTGCCCAGCCGGCCGCGTACGCGGTCAATCTCGGCCTGGCGGACCGTTTCCAGGTGCTCCTGCAGCGAAACGATGGTGGGCACGACATCGAGCGTTTGCAGCCGCGATTCGAACTTGTCCACCTCCAGTTGCACGATGGCTTCGGCGCGGTCAGCTTCGGTCCTGCGATCGGCAATGTGCGATGAAACCACCTGCTGCAGGTCATCGATGTCGTAGACAAAGATGCCGTCCAGCTTGTTCAGCTCAGGATCGATATCGCGTGGGACCGCGATGTCGATGAAGAACATGGGACGGTTGCGGCGCTGGTGCAGGAATCTTTCGCCGTGCTCCTTGCGGAAGATAGCGTGCGGCGCGCCCGTGGAGCTGATAACGATGTCGGCATTGGGAACGGTCTCGTAGAGCCGTTCGAATGGAATCGCCTGACCGTTGAACTTTTTCGCCAGCGCCGCAGCACGCTCGAAGGTGCGGTTGGCAACGTAGATCTGGTTGGCGCCATGCGCCAGCAAATGGCGCGCCGCCAGTTCGCACATCTTCCCCGCGCCCACCAGGTAAACGCTCTTGCCTTGTAAGTTGCCGAAAATCTTCTTGGCCAGGTCCACGGCCACCGACGCGATGGACACCGCTGAGGTGGCAACCGCGGTCTCGTTCCTGACGCGCTTGGCGACGGCGAAGGAGCGGGTCAGCAAAGCGTCGAGTTGCGAGCTGACCGCGCCAACGGCGCGCGCCGTGGCATAGGCTTCCTTGACCTGCCCCAGGATTTGGGGCTCGCCCACAATCATGGAATCGAGGCTGGAGGCCACGCGAAAAATATGACGCACCGCATCGCGCGCGCGATGTTCGTACAAATATTTGCGATAGGGTTCGGGATCGAAGCCGTAAAACTGGCGCAAGAAACCTTGCAGATCGGCGGAACCGTTGGTGGTGCGGGCCAACATCTCCACCCGGTTGCAAGTGGAGACGATCATGCCCTCCTCGATGCCGGGATAGGTCGCCAGCGACTTCACCGCTTCCGGCAGCCGCGCCTCGGAAATGGCAAACTGCTCACGCACTTCGACCGGTGCGGTTTGGTGGTTCACGCCGATGACCACGAAGTTCATGAAAGAAACCTGTGGGTACGGCTGAAACTATTCGCCGCCCAGGCGCCTAAGGCGATGATGAAGGCAAAGGTCGCCAGAAACGCCGCGCGGCGGCCGCGCCATCCAGAACTCCAGCGGGTGTACAGCAGCAGCATGTACACCGCCCACATGGTGAACGACAACAAGATCTTCGGATCGTAAAAGAACAGCGGGCCATACTTGTCGATGGCAAGCACGGAACCCGCGATTAGCCCCAGCGTCATAAACGGGAAACCGAAGAGCAACGAGCGATAGCAGATTTCGTCGATGGTCTGCAACGGAGGCAACCAGGTCAGCAGCGGCGCCGGGCGCTTGGACTTCAACGCCCGCTCCTGCACCAGGTAGAGCAAACTGGCGCCAAAGCTGAGGAACAGCCCGGCGTAGCCGGTGAAGATGAGCACCACATGCACGAAGATCCAACCACTGCGCAGCAGCGGCGACGTCAACGTGACTGGCTTCTGCCCAATCGCGGACGCGAACGTCAGAATGAAGACGATGGGGAAGATCACGACGCCCGGCGAGACGGTGCGATAGCCCACGAAGAACACGAAAAACACCACCATCGCCAGGAACGCCAGGATGGATTCCGAGTAGTGGATCGTAGCCAGGGAAAGATGACCGATTGCTACGGTGGACTCGACCAGAGAAACGAAGTGGAAGATAAGCCCCAGTCCCACGGCCGGCTCTACCACCTTAGCCAGAACGTTGCCCTGCTTGCTGAGCAGGAGGAGCGAATAGAGCAGCCCCACGCCATAACAAACCACCGCGACTCGGAGCCAGATTAAAGGCATAAACCCCACGAATATAAGGCTTCAGCTCAATTGCTTCTTCTAGGTTAAGTATAACGGGGTGGCCTGGAAGAAGGAGTGTAGTTATCACGTCCGCCTGTGATTTGCGTCACAAGAGGGTCGGCAACTGCATGAGGCACGAAGGCAGAAGCGCCCCCCTAGCTGGGATAGTGGAAGTACACGATGTGCTGCGAGGCGATGGTGACCCCATCCTTCGAGGCCGGCCGGAAGTGCCAGCGCGGCAGCACGGAAAGAACTTTTTGCTCAATGCCGTATCCGATGCCTTGCAGCAGCTTGGTTTGGACCACGTTTCCTTGCGCGTCAATCGTGACCTCGACGATCACGTCGCCCTGGACGCCCGCAGGTATGTCGGAGCGCGAGACCGGAGGATCGGGGAAGACTTCCGGCAGCGCGGGCACAACTTCATCTCCGGTAAGCGGTGAACCCGGCACGCGTCCGTAAGCAGAACCGCCGCGCGCGGTCTGCTCCGGCGCATCGTTCCGCGTGGCTTGATCCGTTTGCCGAATCCTCGTATCAGACTTGCGCGGGTTCGGCTTGGGTGTCAGCGCAGCACGAAGTTCTGGCCGTTGCTCGTTCGGCGGTGGTTGCGTCTTCTCTGGTCCCACCGGCGCAAGGTAAACGATGGAGATCGAGCCGGATGATCCCTTAATTCCCAGATCGACGTCAGAAGGCGCGACGAAAATCGCAGCGCCGCGATGGCTGAGCAGAAACAACAGCAGACAGTGCACCGCGAAGGAAGCGAGCAAAGCACGATTCCATCGCTGACGCCCAGACCACTGAATCTGCGTGAACATCAGAAATCCCCACCCTCGGAAACTAGCGCCTCTCCGCGCTAAGGCTTCGTCCGCCCCATCTTCTGCTCGATTGGCCGCAAGCGACCAGAAGGGGTTAGCTGCAACGATTGTAGCGCTATTCCACTCCGATGGAGTCCAGCAATATGGGCAGTTCGTGTACCTCCAGGCGCAAGCGGCGTCCGTGGTTAAGCATGTCGGGAATCTCGTCGAAGGCTTGCATCAGGCGCAACTTCACGGCAGCGTACTGTTCCGACTCGCTGAGCGTGCGCCCCCGGCTCACCGCCCAGGCGGAGAGCGCCTCCGGATGCAGAAAGATACTGACGGCGAAGATTGTCTTGCGGTCCGAGGTCACGTCGAAGATGAACTCGGTGGAGGGAGCTTCGGGATCGCTGCCGAGCGCCGCCCGCTTGCCGACGAAGTAGTACTGGTAAACGTAGCCGGTCTGTCCGGTATAGGTCTTGACGCGGCGGATGGTCATACGTGGGTCGCTACCGAAGAATATTCTAGTCCGGGCGCGGCTACCGCTCCGTCGGCCGCTCGCGCAGCATGGCCGCCGCCGTCTCCGAGCTGACAGGCGAGTAATACACCTCTTTGAAGGTGTACGACTTTGCCTTGGCGGCGAGGATGGGCAAGATCTCGATGTGCCAGTGGTAGTCGTCCTGTATGGTCTTCCAAAACCCGAGCGTCTCCGAGCGGTGCATGGTGTTGGGCGAAGTATGTAGCACCATGTGGAAGCCATCGGCGATGGTGCGAATGCGGTAAAGGGTGCGCCGCAGCAGGGCCGCCAGGTCGCGCATGGCTCCGGACTTCAGCGCCATGCGCTCGAAGTAGGCTTCGTGGGTGTGGGGAGCGACCCAGGTTTCGTACGGCACACGCGGAGCGTAAGGACAGCAGGCGATGTAGTCGCCGCGGACTTCGATGACGCGCAGCTTCTGTTCCTGCTCCTGCCGCAGAATGTCGCAAAAGACGCAGCGCTCCTTCACCTGGTAGTGTTGCCGCGCCGCCCGCAACTCGTACAGAACGCGCCGCGGAACAAAGGTAGTGGCCACGACCTCCGAGGTAGGATGGTCAAACTCCTGCCCCGACTGGGCACCGAAATTCTTGAAGACGCTGACGTATTTGAAGCGGACATCGCCCTTCAGGTCCTGAATACGCTGGGCGCAGAGCGCCAGGTATTCCTCGATTTCGCGGTCGTCGGCATTCCACAAATGCCGGTCGTGGCGGGCATTTTCGACAATCACTTCGTGGGCGCCAACCGGGCGCATTTTATCGTAGAGACCGTTGCCCACTCGACCCGGATCGCCATCGATGCCATACAGCGGATGAGGATGGACCACGGCGCGCGCCGACCAGGGAGTGCCATTCACGGTCGGCGCGGTAGCGACCACCTGCAGCGGCAGGCCGGACTCGGGGCAGAAGGGGCAGAAGGAGTCAGGCGCAGGGCTAGCTTCGGGCTCGTCGCCACAAATGACCCAGGAGCGCGTAATAGGGTCCTTGCGTAATTCCATCGTTCCTTTACTTTACGTCTGGGGGCGGGAAGCAAGCAATGAGCAATGCTGGCTGCTGCTAGAATGAGACATCGTGCCGCGCTCCATACGCCTCATCGCCATCGACCTGGATGGCACCCTGCTGGACTCCAATGTCCAGATCTCTGAAGCCAATCGGAAGGCGTTGCGCCGGGCCCATGAAGCCGGCATTGAAATCGTGCTGGTTACGGGACGCAGGCACCGATTCGCCTTGCCCATGGCGGAGTCGCTGGGCTTCGACCTGTGGCTGATGAGTTCGAATGGGGCGGTGACCCGTTCCACGCGCGGAGAGCTATTCCACCAGGACCTGTTGCCCAAGGAAACGGCCATCAAGCTTTGCCAGCACATGGCCGAGTATCGCAACCACATGGTCCTCACCTTCGACCGTGAAGGCATGGGAGCAATTGTGTGCGAAAATCGCGAGCGTTTGTACGACGTCATCCAGCGCTGGATGGAGAAGAATGCGCCCTATATCGAATACGTCAGTCCAATTGCACAGGCGCTAACGGAAGACCCCATCCAGGCGATGTTCTGCGGCCCGGTCGAACTGATGCAGCAGGCGCAGCAAGCGCTGCTGTCCTGCGATTTCGCCCGGGATTTCACCATGCTGCGCACGCAATATGATGTGCGCAACTTGTGCATCGTTGACATCCTCAACGCGGGTTGCTCGAAGGGGCACGCGCTGGAGCGTTGGGCCAATTATCGCGGCATCGATCGCTCCGAGGTAATGGCCATCGGCGACAATTACAATGACATCGAGATGTTGACCTTCTCCGGCCATCCGGTCATCATGGGAAATGCATCGGACGACTTGAAGCAGAACGGCTGGACCATCACCCTGCATAATGACCAAAGCGGAGTGGCGGCGGCCATCGAACAGGTACTCGACGCCAATACAGCGAGCGTGAATGCGTAAGTTCTTACAACTCGGTTTCTTGGGCTTGCTGATGGCGTCGCAGATGTACGCTGCCGAAATTGCCAACTTGCGCAACGGTTTCAGCATTCGCCACGAACGTCATGAGGTGGTCGGCGACACCACGCGCCTGTACCTGAGCGCGGAACCGAGCAGTGGATATGTCGACGTGCCCAGCGCCCAGATCGAGAACTTTGAGCCGGCGCCGCCCGAACCGCAAGCGGTCACGTCGCAGGCGCCGGTGGACTTGAGCGCCATCGTCAGCGAGGCCAGCACGCGTAGCCAGGTGGACGCCGACTTCATTGCCAGCGTCATCCGGGCCGAGAGCGGCAACAATCCGCGCGCAATCTCGCGCAAAGGCGCGCAGGGATTGATGCAACTCATGCCTGGTACCGCCGGCAAGCTGGGAGTGAAGAACAGCTTCGATCCGGCGGAGAATGTCGATGGTGGAGCGCGTTACCTTCGCGAACTGCTGCTGCTTTACAACAACGATATGGTCAAAGCGCTGGCTGCGTACAATGCTGGTCCGCAACGCGTCCAGCAGTACAAGGGCGTGCCGCCTTACCACGAGACCCACGCTTACGTGGCACGGGTGATCAACGATTACAACCGCAAGAAGCTGGCCCAGCGCAAGCGCCAGCGGAAGCCACCGGTGCAAGGCGCGGCTGCCGGCAAGCCAGAAATTGCCCAAAGCGCGACCGGTCCCGCAGCGGGCACCGAATAGCTCCGGGTAGTCTTTTCTAATCGAAGAATGAGCCTGAAGGAAGCCTGAGCGGGTGGCCGAGGAAAGCTCCTTTCAGGGTTTGAATTTAAAAAACAGTCTAGCAGTCGTCGAGGCGGTGGGAATGTGGGA
>Ga0187876_1001940_pt1 | contig 16287 bp, 10 predicted proteins | sample June2016WEW_17_4_FD_133000 | JGI IMG/M metagenome (GOLD analysis project Ga0187876, IMG submission 133000) | Peatland microbial communities from SPRUCE experiment site at the Marcell Experimental Forest, Minnesota, USA - June2016WEW_17_40 | ecosystem: Environmental > Terrestrial > Soil >...
GAACGTGGAGAATCTTGCCCATGCAGATCCTTGTTGTGGACGACTCGCCTGTTTATCGGCAGCTCTTGACATCTCATCTGCAAGAATGGAGCTTTCCTTTCACAATCGCGGAAAATGGCACTAAAGCCTGGACGCTTCTGCAGCGCCCAGATTGTCCGAAGCTGGTTTTGCTGGATTGGGTGTTGCCAGACATCGACGGGGTTGAGTTGTGCCGCAGAATCCGGCGGGCGGGCATGGGGAACTCGTACTCGTACATCATTCTCTTGACCGGAAAAGACGGCAAGAAAGACATGCTGGAGGCGATGCAGGCTGGAGCGGATGACTACCTGGTTAAACCCTTCGATCAACTGGAATTGAAGGCCCGTCTTCTGGTGGGCAAGCGCATTGTCGGTCTGCATGAAGAACTGGTGTCTGTCAGGGAGTCTATGCGTTACGCCGCCACGCATGACTCCTTGACCGGACTAATGAATCGCGGGGAAACCCTTGATTTCCTTAATCGCGAATCAGAGCGGGCCAAGCGCAGCGGGAAACCGCTCAGCGTCATATTGGCTGATGTCGACCACTTCAAAAAAGTGAACGACACACTGGGGCATCTTTATGGAGACGAGGCTCTGAAGGAAGTCGCAAGAAGGCTTCGCTCAAAGCTGCGTGTATACGATTGGCGTGGGTCGATACGGCGGCGAGGAATTTCTGATGATTCTAGCCGACTGCGACTTGATGGCAGCTTTGATGAGAGCAGACGATCTTCGGGCATACGTTGGCACTGAGCCGATAGTTTCTTCCAGTGCGTCGACAAACATCACCCTAAGCATGGGAGTGGCCGTTTCAACCGACCATCCCAACGGCGACATTGGCTCGCTGCTGAACCAAGCCGACCGGGGCCTGTACTCGGCGAAGCAAAATGGCCGGAATCGCGTGGAGCACGTCGACGACATGCGGCCGATGTTACGACCCGATATGGAGAGGCCTAATGCCCTCGAATAATTGGTGGATGTCTCAACCCGACAGCGGGTTTCCATCAAACCCCAGACTGTCAAGACAAATTGGGTTCAGTGAAGTTGTCGTTCGCCAAAATTCTGTGGGGCCGCGAAATCAATAGCTTACATAGCCTCCTCAACCGGTGCATCTGCTATAACCTCGGCCATGTTCCGCTCCTTCCGATTCTCATTCGGAGTCATGGTTCGCCTCTTTCGCCGCCATGGCAGTTTGGTGCTGGAGAACCTCGTCCTTCGGCAACAGGTCTCTGTCCTCAAACGAAAGAATCGACGACCGATTCCCGCGCGCAGTGAAAGATTCAAAGATTCGAAAGGGCGGCGAATTCGAAAAATGGGGGGCGCGTGGTGGCACGGGTTCATACCGGTGGAGCTTTGGCGGACTACAGCTGCAGAATGCAGTGTTCGGGCACCACGCGGCCCTCGGCTGCCACATGGCCAATGGGTCCTCCTTCAGGAGCAAACTAGTGCCGCGACCGCATGATTGTTACTCCTGTCGATGAAAGCTTGTTATGGAAGGCCGGGTCTCCCCCCACCTGGACGGGCGAGACGCCCGTCCCTCCAGCGTATGATTCATAACGCGGTCACGGTACTAGTGGGGCTGAACGTGCGGGCAAACTAGAACTACACCAGGATGTTCAATGTGTAGAAATTGATAGGCGCTTGCGGCGGGTCGCAGAGCAGCCGTGACCTACCTGGCGCAGTTGCGTAATACTCGATTGTGCCATCGGCTGCCTCAAATGGACCGAGCCTCGCCGTATAAACACTGCGTCCAGCATGGGCGGCTGCCGAACTCTGCCATGGATGCGTGCCTTGGCTGCGCGTGAGCAGCTTGACCTCGACGACTTCCTCCTGGCCCGGAGCAACGATGAAGATACGGAGTGATTCGCCGGGTTTGAGAAGCGACGGCCTGGTGGGGATGAACAGACGAGGTCGATTGGCGGCCTCAGGTGAGATGGCCACCGCATAGGCTTGATCCATTTCGGGTGGCAACTCACCTACAAACTCTTTGATGGAGAGGCGAAGGCGCTCCAGCGAAATTCGAACGAACTTGTTCTGCATGGACGCGAGCTGGCCCTGGTCGTTGCGCGTCGCGATCACCTCCTGATATTCAATCATGGCCTCTCGCACCAGTGGCGCCATCGCCAGCCACAGCGGGATGCCGCTTTGCGCAACTTGCGCGCGCGCTTCGTCCTGCTTACCCGCGGCCCTGAGCTCCACTGCATGCTGTAACACAGCGTCGAGCTTGTGAGCTGTCTCATAGGCGTCGCAGTAGGGAACCATGAAGCCGACAAAGCCTGCGAAGTAGCCTATCCGGTCGCGTTCAAGGGGTGATGCAGCTCGGGATACGAGTTGGCGGAAGCGCTCGGCCGCATCGCGCTGCCTAAGCAAACCGGAGAGCTCAGGTTCATTTTCCGCATAGTTGAAGGCTTCGCTGTAGTCGCCGGTGAGTTCGATGCGATTCGCGAATCCTGCCTCATCGTAACTGCCCAGAAACGTCGATGAGATCGCGTGATTCCGGTCGCAATCGTCAAACAGAGTTGCCAGCTCGGCGGCACGCGCACCGGAAGCCTGTGCGGCGCAAAAGCTACGGTAGTGCGCTGTTGCCGTAAGCTGGCTGTCCCAACTGGCGCGTGCAAGGTAGGTAGCGGTGGGATCGATGACGCGGTGCCGCCAGTGAATTCCGAGCACGCCCTGGCAACCGAAATCCTGGGCCCGCTTCATGTCGGTCTCAAAGCGGCTGGCGCGAAACTGAGGAAACCACATGGACGGGTCGTCTTCAATCCAGGGAATAGGCCAGCGCTCACGGCTCCCCAACTTGCCGAAGGCTTCATTGACAGGATCCCATCCCAGCGTGTCGCTCAATGCGGAGAAGACTACGTCTTCGGGCAGCCGCTGATGCAGGGACTCGAAATACCGGGTCACGCCGCCCCACCCGGCCAGCACCAGCCGCTTGTTGGGGGCATGCCGTTTCAGGAAGTCGTGGGCCTGAGTGAAGGGCGTAGTCGAGAGTGGTATGTTCTTCTTGCGGCTCTCCCAGTTCGCGCCCTCGTCTTGCCAGAGCCAGACATCATCCACCCTCGGATAACGCTCCAGCAGGTCGGCGAGCCGGCGCTCAAGCAGGTCGCGCGCAGTATTCGACTCGATGAAACCGCCTGGATGCGAAAGGGCTTCCGGAGGCAGGGCGCGAACGATTTCCGCCGGGTTCTGATAGGGTTCAAAGCCAATCCCGGTGCGAATTCCAAGCTCTCCAGCAAAGCTGAAGGCGGCGCGCATCATCGCAGTCGTACGGCTGGCGATGTCCCAAGTGTCTCCGCCGAGGCGCGTGGCATCAGCCCCGAAAGTTTCAGTGTCGAAAAACTGCGCCGCACCCATCTTGAAGGTAGAAGTGCGCTGGGGCAGATATCCCCAACTCGTTACCGTCGTGTCTTCGAGTGCCGCCCGGTGGCCGCTGCCGGCAAAGTCAAACGACAAGTAGGGCTCCGCTAGAGGCCCCGGCTCATTTTGCGTGTACACATGCATGCCAAACATGTTGAAGCGCATGCGCAACATGGCCGCGAAGTATGCCTTAAAATCCTCGTCGTTATAAACGCTGATGCAATTGAGAAAATCGGGCCACGGCAGGAGTCCGCGCACAGCAAAGCGTGGGGAAGCCGTCCAGGGCTGACCTGGTTTGGGCAGATTCAATCCGGCAGGACGATCAATGGGCACCGTCGTGCCATCTATACCGAAGACAAGACCCTGCCGTTCCAGGAAGTCGAAGACTCCATAAAGGAGCGCCTGTTCGCCGGCGGCGCGAAGGGCAACGCCCTGGCCTGACACGGCGATTTCATAGTCTTCTGTCTTCTTGAAGCGCGAAGCATCGAGCGCAAGTGTCAGTAGCGTTGCACCTGCAACGGTATCGTCATTGGTCTGTGTCACCTCGGCCGCAGACTGCATCGTGCGCAGTCCGTTCAACAGCTCTCGTGTTGCAAGCCGCGTCTTTACGCTATCTGGTGTTTGTGTGCGAATAGTGATTCGTGCCGGCACCATCATTTGCGCTGAAGCATAACTGCGGTCGAGCAAACTGCTGGCCGAGGCCAGCGCACTCGTCTTCAAAAAGTCTCTGCGATCCATCATCGAGGAGATCCTGGTTGACCGGAATTTCCTTTTAGACCTTGAGAACAGCGCAATTGTATGTTCATCCCGGCTGTTCGCGACATTGTGAAACGATTTTTCATAAGAAGAGTACCCCCAGCGATGTGGCCATCCGTACCGGCAAACCCGGAATCGCTCCATTTTGCGCCTGTTCTTGCAACACTCCTCCTCGTACAGCATCTGGTAAGACCGATTTCCGACGCAGACTCGACCAGCCTATCTCTCTATCCCGCCGGCACCGGTAGTCGTGCGATCCGGCCCAGCATCGCCGCGAATCGCCGCCGGTTCAGATGCCCTTCCACCAGGAGAAGCCAGCAATACCGCGCATGCTTCACCAGCCGTCCTCCGGTCTTCACCAGCCGTTGCTGCAGACTCGTCGGCGGCCAGTTCTCGATTCCTCGGGGCAGCGCTAGCCGACGCCACAAATTCCCCAGGCTGTAGACCAGCAGGCTCAGTGCCAACCGCACTTGGTTCGAGCAAAGACGATGACAAGAGAGGCGGGTCATCTTTACCGCCTGCTTCCCCTCCTTGATCCATTGCTCCGCCGTGCCCCGATTGTTGTAGAACCGTAATACGACCCGGCTCGGCGTCTCCAGGTTCGTCACGATGAACCCGACCCGCGGAAACAACTCCTCGACATGGTACTCCACCTTCGCCACTACTCGTCGTGCGGTCAGCCCATGATAGAATGCGCCGAAATGCCGGCGCTGATCTTGCGCTGTGGTGGTTATGGCCGGCATGTTCCCGGAGGACTTCGCCAATGGAAACTCACCACGTTCTGCGAGTAAGTCTGCTAATTCTCGGAGTGGCCATGCTACTCTCGGCTGTTGCCGCCCAGGATGTGCGGGCTCAGGCCGCTTACCCCGTTTTGCCGAAACGACTGATTGCCGACTACGGTTATTGGAGCAAGTATCAAGATCCGCCCTACAGCTCCGCCCAGATTCCTTTCCACAAGGTCACGCATGTGCTCCACGCCGGGGTCGGCCTCGATGCCGCCGCTGATGGCACGCTCGACGTCCCCGATGGTTTCCTCGAACCGGATCTCATTGCCAGGGCGCACAAAGCGGACGTCAAAGTGCTCATCCTTCTGGGCGGCGACCCGAGCGTGTTCTCCACCGTTGCAGCCAATCTCGATCTTCGGAACGCTCTCGCGGCGAATTTGTGGGATTTCGCCCAGAGACACGGTTATGACGGCGTCGACATCGACTGGGAGTATCCCGGTACGACCGATGCTCACGGTTATTTCGAGTTGATGAACACCCTCCGAGATTTCTTCCCAGCGCCGACGTACCAGCTTTCCGCCGACATAGCTCCCTGGGGAGGAGAGGGATACAACCTTCACCGCGTCGTGCCGGTGGTCGACTTTCTCAACATTATGAGCTACGACTGTGCTGGACCGTGGACCGACGACGCGCAACTGAATTCACCAATTTTCTGGGATCCGCATGATCCCGAACCGTGGGAGTGCCAGCCTGGGGGCAGCGTGCAGGAGGCGATCGACGCCTTCCTCAGAGTGGCGCCCGCCGACAAGCTAAACATCGGCACTCCCTTCTACGGCTACTTCTACGAAAACGTAAGCCAGCTCTGGGGAAGTTGCACGAACTGCGCTAACACCGTACTGACGGAATACTACGGAACCTTCATCAAGAAGCGAGTCAATCGCTGGGGTTGGGTACGCAGCTACGATCCTTACGCTGGCGTGCCGTACCTGCTTAGGGCGAATGGAAAGCCCGGGTTTATCACCTACGACGATCCCGCCTCCACCTACCTTCGGGTTTGGTATACAGATTGGGATCGTGGTCTCGGCGGCACGTTCATGTGGGCCATCGACGAGGACTACGATGGACATTCCCAGGATTTGATGAACGCCATGTACAGCGCCACGCTCGATTCCCCCGGCGGCGCCAGCCAGTAGCCGCACGCCCGCGCCGGCTGGTTGCAAATGAAAAACCCTGGCTCCGCCGGAGCCGGGGTTTATTTTTCGTTTCGGGGCGAGGCTAGAAAACAAACTTCAACCCAAGCTGCATGATCCGCGGATCGTACGCGCCGGACGGACGCAAGAAACTTTAGGCCACAATGCCATCAGCGGCGCTGCCCAGAACGCAGGCCGGGTCTCCCGCGCAGTGAGCGTGCCCGCAATCCGAATCGGATCATCCGAATCGGATCAATGGGTCAACTCCACAACGTGCTCTCCCCGCGATACTCCGAAGCTGGCTGCTCCCTCGCTCACCTTGACCTGCCGGACGCTCTTGCCGTCAATCGCCACCTTCACGGGCCCGGCGTCGAATTCGCTGATCGCAAGGTGGAGATCACGCTCGCTCTTCAGTCTCATCGATACACGACTTGGAGATCTCTCGTAGCTTCGCACCACAATTCCCGCGTCTGCTTGCAAGCGCACTTTCCCATCGCGCTCGACCTCAGTCTTGTTGGGTCCAACCGTTACGCCGTAGATGTGATTCTGCCAGGTGGCGCGATACAGATGGCCTTCGGTGCCGGGATTTAACGCCCCAAATCGCAGCCCATCCCACGGATTCGCGTCCATAAATTGCTCGAGCCCAAGAAGGCACAACAAAGCTCCCCAGGTGTAGTGGATATCGCCGCCACCGCTGCCGCCCCAGGCGTGGTAAAGCTCGTTGTCGTGCTGGTTAATTTTCCAGTCGTCCATGAAGAGGGCATAACTTTTCTGGGCAAATTCCAGCGCGGCCTGGTCGAAGCCATAACGATCAATGGCGTGGTAGAGGAGATAGTTCGTGGGCCCCCAGATGCTTCCACGCCAGTAGTACTGGTCGGCAAATCCCGGATCGCTGCGCGAAGTCGTTGGCACAACATAATCCCCCCAGAATTCCTTGGGATTGAGCAGGTGCTCCTGCACCATCCTCTCTGCTTGTTCCGGCGTAGCGATGCCGGCAAGCATGGGATAGAAGTTGCTCGGGGAAAGCCGCTTCGAGAACTCGCCATTCCAGAACCGGTTCTCATAGATCCCGTCACTGTCGTTCCACAGCTTCTCCCGCACCAGCCGTTTCATCTTCTCGTAGTCGGCCAGGAAGGTTTGCCGGTCGTCCTCTTTGCCGAGTTGCGCGGCCAGTGCTGCCAGACTTTCCGCGTCCAGCGCATACAAGGAGTTCAACCCCACATCATCGAGGTCCATCGTGTAGGTATGCGGGTCGTAGTGGACGTCATCCCACATCGGATTGTCATCCATCCCCGATTCCCATTTGGCATGCATCAGGAAGCCGCGGCCGCCGCCCGATCCACCCGATCCCCGGTTGCTGCCCCACTCGAGCAGTCCATCCCGGTTGCCATCGCGCCACGGCTGTCCGTCACCGCGATCCTTGAACCACCACTCGTGCCACTTCTTGAGCCGGGGATATGCCCACCTCAGCATTTCGTCGTCGGGATACCGCTGCAGCACTTTCCAGACGCAATACGCCCCCACCGGGGGTTGTGAACGATCCGGCGTATCGCCTCCTCCGGTAACGCCATTGGGAATGAATCCGCTCTCCGTTTGAGCCAGCAGAAGCGCTCGAATCGTGGCCAGGGTTTGGTCTTTGTCCTCCAAACTTGTCAGCAGCGATCCGAAAAAGCCGTCCCACTCTCCCAGCAACCATCCCGCGCCGTGAGCCCACTTCCGGCTGATACTGGGAAACACGAGATCGGGCTGCGGCGCGTACAGCGTGTTCCAGAACATGTTGTTGCCGATCGCGTCCGGGGCGCCTGCAAACAGGCCTTCCGCCGCGGGTCGCCGGCGTGCGTACGCTTCGGACCTTTCCTTGAGCATGGCATCGATCTTCCCGGGCGCGAGCAATCCGTGGGCTCGCTCGAGAAGTTCCTGTTTGTTCCATCCCAGAGTGGCCACAAAGTGCGCCGTGCGCGACTGCCCCGTCACGAACTGGAGCCCTGCCGCGTTCCTCGACGGGTCGCTGTCAATCGAATCGACCAGGACACCAGCATTTTTCATCGTGTCCCGCAATTGATCGAGGGAAGGATATGTGCCGCTTCCCATCGTCGGCCGATCGATCATCGCCACAAATTGGCTGGAGAGTCCGAAAACGCCGTCAAAATAGCGCTCGCCCACAATCGCCTGTTTATTCGCCTCCGCCGCATACACGCCCGGCAAACCCCAGGAACTCCCTGCCAGGGGAATATAGGTTTCGAGAACAATTTGGAAATCAGAGTCAGCGGTGATCGTTCCCACCACCGTAGTCTCGTCAATCCGTGACCATTCGAGCGTGATCGGCGCATTGCGCGGGAGAACTGCCCACGACATGCGGCAGTAGGACGCATCCGGAGCATGTGGCCCGACTTCCCGGACGGTATCGAAGATGGCGGGTCCATCGATGAAGGTTTGGCTGAACGATCCGAATCTGAACGCAAAGTCGGAGTGCTGTTGGAACGCCCGCGCCGCGAAAACCACTCCGTTCCAGGCATCGGCATCGAGGGCGTCAACATGGATTCTGTCAAACTTGGGTGTGCCCCGGTGTGCCTCGGCTCCCGCCATCGACGAAGCCGGGACCAACAGAAAAGCGCAACTGAGAAGCAACGGCATGCAAGAGATCTTTCTGCCGGTCAACCATTGCATATGGACTCCTCGCTGCTAAGGAAGGCGATCGTGCGAAGCTTACCATTTGTCTACTAAAAACAGGAGGCTGTTTTTACCCTCGCATTCCAGACGGGATAGATGGCAGATGACCAACATGGTCACATCGGCGATAACTCCAGGCATAGGCCGTGGTTCCCAGCCAGGCGATGCACGCAAAACGCACACAGTGTATTTGCGGCCATGAACAAAATTCGCGGGCTACTCCGCATCCTGAACACAACGGAAACTAAGTCCACCGGAACGATCCAGGCTCGGTGCCGTCAACAGGAGTTTGCCGTGTTCGTTGAGCTTATAGGTCCGAGGGAAATACCATATCGAGCCCTGCGGTTGATAGTATTCGCCTCCGCGCAGAATGCCGCTGCGCGTGTGGTCGTCCGTGAACTCATCCGTCCATTGCCACACATTGCCGACGAGGTCCATCACGCCGAAAGGACTCTTACCTTGTGGATGCGCATCCACTGCATCCGGCCCACGCATGGTGCGGCTCTTGTCCGGCACGGGCACCGCGCTTGCATTCCAGTCATTCCCCCAGGGATAGGTGCGGCCATCACTGCCTTGCGCCGCGTACTGCCACTCCCACTCATGCGGCAGACGCTTGCCAGCCCATGCCGCATAAGCCCGCGCATCTTCCAAAGAAACCCAAGTTACAGGCCTGTCTTCCCAACCGGCAGGGAAGCTTCCGTCTTTCCAATCGCGCAGAAAGTTCAAGTCATCCTGTGGATGATAGTGAGAGCTGTCCAGAAACTTTTTGAATTCCGCGTTGGTGACTGGATATTTATCGATCCAGAATGACTTCACCTGCATGCGCTGTTCGTGGAAACGCCGCGGAGAATCTTCCCAGGGATATTGCACGTCCACGCCGATGTCATTGAAACCTTCAATCTCAATTCCTTGCACCCTAAAGGCAAAGTCTCCGGCGGGAATCTTTACCATGCCGGCCGGGGATGCCGAGGGCGGCTTAGTCGGAGTTATGGGCACAATCTGCTGCGGTAATACTGTCCACTCATGCGAATAACTCGCCAAAGGTTTGGCGGTCATTTCTTTCATCTTCGACATGAGCGCCTGGATGCCTGCATTTGGAGCCGTTTTCGTAGCCAGCAACGCTCCGTAGCCATGCGCTTCGACATCGAAGCTAAGCACGGTCTTGCCATCCGGGTCACGGTCAGGCTTCAGTTCAGTCCCATGATAAAGATCGAAATAGCGCATTCCCTCTTCTGGTTGAAGTTCGATCTCGCGACCTTCTACGCCATACTCGTTGCGATTCACGATGGTCCAGACAGTCCGGTCATTCAAAGGCCAACGGCTGGCAAAGATTCCGTAGCGCAGCATCGGGATGAGCGGTTCCCATTCCGTGCTGATCAGAAATGGGGCAACGGCACGCTCGATGGTGGCGACTCGGCGAGTTGCTTCGGCGTCGCGCGGCGTGATCCCGTTCCAGATTCCCCAAACGTTTTCCCAGCTCTCCCAACCGGCACCATTGAAGAAAGCAAACTGCAGATCGTTGGTCTTGTCACGACTCCAGCGATCGGAAATGTTCACCATGTGTCGCGGTTCCAGCCACTTGTACTTGTCAACCACAGGGACAAACGGAAAGCTGTATTGTCCCCATGTCATGACATTCCACGCCAAGGCCTCATCGGAAGGCCCTTCTTCCGGCTCAAAGGCCAACGGATGTCCAACTTTATCGGCTGCCGCTGAAAATGCAAGCGGCACCCCATCTTGTGTATCGCCGTTGACGCCGTCGGCTCCGACTTCCGCCATCAGTTCAGCAATCGCCTGCGGCCAAGGTTTGCCGGGATCGCGGGTACCCTGGTCCCACATCATCATCGGAAACAACACACGCACACCGCGCTTGTGAAAGTCCGCGATCATCTGCCGCACCCCCGCAACTCCTCCCGGCATGCTGCGAATCAGGTCAAGCTGATTCCGGTCGTCGATGCCCATGTTCGGATAGGTCGGCCAGATCAGCACCGCGTCAATGCCCCCGTAGCGTTTTTCCAGATCATTGAGATAACGATCGACGGTGTAGCGGTGCGCGACCGGGTCATAGAAATAGCGGTCTTGCACCATCATCTGCGGCTGGAAGAAACTGGACTGCGTCCACTTAAGCTCGGGCCGGTCGTAGCGCGATCCATCGTAGCCAATGCGAATCCAGCGCTCACTGCGCCAATGCCGGATGTCGGCGAGCCACGCATCATGATCTTCCTGGGTACAGGGTTTCCCTCCAGGCTCCCCTATCGCTTTCATAACCAGACAATCCGGTGCGGGAATCTGTTGATGGTCGGGTTCAAAATTCGTGTCCTGGGCGGACATCATGCTGGAAAGAGCCAGCACAATCGAAATAGTAAGTTGTGTTATGTTCAGATGCATGATCGCATTCTCTGTGGACGCCAGTGTCAGGTCGTCGCAAATCTAGAAAGTTCAGACGATACAAATGCCTGTAACTACTACCGGGCGCGAATGTTCCCACGGATCACAACTACCGATGCTGCCGGTAATTCGTAAGTTGTGTCGGCGCTGACATCCTGCTCGGCGTGCAAGACCGGTCCATCGGGATCGGCCCTGCCGAAGGTCTCCGCTACCACCGAAGGTTCAGCCGGGTATTCGGCATGTCCCACGTAACGGGTGTGCCCCGGATGCCACTGATACTGACCTTTCCCGAACGTGGAGATCTCAACCGGCCCGAAAAAGGAAGCGCTCTCCCGGCTGCTCTGGTTTTGAAACTCGATCCGCGCGCGGTGCGCATTCTGTTGATCGCGATTCACCACCAGCAGAGACCACTGTCCATCGGGACGTTTCAGTGCATAAGCCGTTACCAGCGCGTGTCCCGCGCCATCGTCGATGTCACTCCTGGCGGGAAATACATCGTGCTGTTTCTCGCCCGGCGCGACCCACTCCAAATTAATGAGCTGCGACGCAAAAAACTGCGCCAGAGGCTGCTGAATCTTGTACTGGGCGTCGACGCTCAGCATTCCGTACGTTCCCGGAGAATCGTTGCAACCGTGTTCCATGAGCAGTGGCAGATAGTGGAAGTAATAGACTCCGTTTCCACCCGCGGTCAAGAATGAACCAATGTAATCGGCGAGCCACAGCCCCGAAAATAGGTCCATCGACGTTTCGCTCGCGGCCGAGGAGAGGTTCGATTCCGTAATGAACATGGGAATATTCGCCGGCACTCCGTCGTCGCGCCAGACTTGCATGATGTGGCTTACGAGTTGAGTCTCGTCATAAAGGCTGCTCCAGGGAATTCTGCAACCGTCGTAGGGATAGTGTTCGAACGAAAAAAATGCCAGATCGCGCATGTGGCCGTGCTGTTTCAGATAGTCGATGAAACGGGTTACCCACGATGCTTTGCCGTTCGCAGCGGGCCAGGTTTCGAGATCTTCAAGTCCGCCCCCAAGCCCCGGTCCGCCCAGTTTGAGAGTGGGGTCGAGACGGTGAAGCGCGGTGGCCCATTGAATGTAAAGCGCGCCATAGTCCTCGGGACTCAAATATTGGCCGTCCATTTCTTCACCCATCTCGATGTAGGCGATGGGATAGTTGCGTCCCTTGAGATAGGCGATTTCGGCGACGGCACTTTCCGGCGTGTCGTAAACCAAAGCGATCGGCAGCATGGCGGGAAGACCACGCGTAATACCACTGGTGAAGAACAAATCAAAGCCCACCTGCGCTTGATGAGTTGTCCCCAGATCGGAAGCTTCGTGCCACGGGTCCACCGAAGAGCAATAGGTCGTAGTCTGTTCCTGATCTTGTGTGTGCCGCAGAATATCGTGAAACTCGCCGTCCGCGGACGTCGTTCCCAGGTAGATCTCGTTGATCGCGTAACCGACGCAGGCTCGTGGGTCGGTGGAGGCTTCGCCTGCTGCGCAGGTGTTGGAAGACTCCGTCATCAGGATGCGCAGGAAGCGTACCGGAAGAGGACTAGCATTGAGACGAAGGATGTCCGATCCGCCGTGACCGTGCTCAATGGCGCCCAGCGGAAAGGTTTGCCACACTCCGTGAGTGGGCGCGTGCATGGGGTCATCCCCGATCCAGTGCTGTACCAAGAATCGCGTGGCGTAGGGCTCCGCCCATTTGATGCGGATGCTGTCGACTTGTTGCACTTGGGACAGATCGATTACTACCCATTGTGGATGCAAAGAGTCGCTTTCTCCCGTGAAACGTTGAGTAAGATAGGGATTGCTCTTCCAATAACTGTTGTCATCGCCATCCGTGATGCGAGAAAAACCAGCGTTGGGCGTACCATCATTCCGCGTAAAACCACGATGGGGCAGCGAATATCCATAGGAGTAACGGATGGGTTCGGCGGGAGTTGCCGAGCCGGTAAAGTACCCTTTTTGGCCGGGTTCGCTCCAGGTGCCCTGCGGATTCCAATGCCAGGCTTCGATGGATAGCTCGGTATTGTTTCGATAGCTGACAGGTTGCCAGCCGGAAGCCAGCGCTCTGCCTAAATTTGGTTGGGCCAATCCGCTGTCGATTGCTTCCGAGGGGATGCGATCAATACCGGCGCCGAGGGTCTCATTGGGCCGGAAGTGATTGGTGGAGTGCGCTGGAGTGATATCGACCTGGATGGTCTGCGCCGCGGACAGAGTTAAGAGAACGATGCATGTAGAAAAGCATCCGAAAAACGGGACTATTTTCTCCAAGAAATGACTCCTTCGACTTAGGGTGCCTCGCGCTCCACATCATCATCATGACTTCTGATTTGCTCGGAGATGGTCTTGAGCAACTTCCCATCTGGAGTATCGCCACTCAGTTCCCAGATCATTACTCCACCCAGAGCTTGCTGGCTCGCATACTTAAGTTTTGCGCCGATGGACATTTCGTCGTCAAAAGTCCAGAACGTACTCCCGTCGAACAGCCATGGCGCCATCGACTTGGGGTCCCGATACGTTGTTAATTTGCTTTGGATGGAAACGATGTAGTTATAAGGGGAATCGTTGCGCGAGGGTTCTCCCAACTGAAACAACCCGTGATTGGCCTCCGAAACTTGACTCCAGGAGTAGGCGTAGAAGGGAAGGCCGAGCAGCATTTTGGATGCTGGGACGCCTGCGTTTTTATAGCCTCGAATAGTGGAATCCACGTCCCCGCCTTTTTCCAGGTCTCCCGGCGAGCTGTAGAGTGGAGCGATCAGGCCGGTTCTCTTACTCCAAGGCCCACTGTAGTCGTAGTTCATGACTCCGACCTCGTTGACGTAAAGGGCGACCGCTTTCATGTCCAGATGCTGATAAGCGATGCGGTTGTCGCCCATGGCGACGGTCAACAAAAGATTCGGGCCGGCCGCATTGAGCTGGCGGCGAAATTCTCCCAGTAGAGCGATGAAGTTGAATTTGTCGGCCTCTTCGGGATACTCCCAGTCAACATCAATGCCATCGAATAAACCCGGAGCCTCGATCCCGTCGGCAAAATTACCCTTGATAAATCTTTGAATGCAGGAGGCCACGAAGCTATGACGATTCACGGGTTGCGCCGCCTCGACAAACACGTCCGCGGTTCCTTCGAGAGAGATCAGGATCTTGATGTGAGGGTAGAGGCGTTTGAGTTCCTGCAATTGATGAAAGTTCCCCCGCAGTGCCATCTGCGGCGTATCGGCTGTACCATCCACGCTATCGTCCGCGGAGAATGTGTAATTGAGGTCCGCGTTCGGGTCGGCGATCACGCACTGACTGCCGGCAACGTTTCCCTGCGAGTAATTGATCTGGTCAAGTATGGAGGTCGCGCCTTGCGAGAGCAGATTCTTGAGGAAGAATTGCCGCCGCATGCTATCCCCGCGGAAGTAGCCCACTACGAGTGGGTGCTTCGCGGCAACATTCTCTTGTGCCGTGGAGAGCAATGCATAAAAACAGAAACTAACCGTTATCAAAAATCGAAATCGTCGCATCATTCCTATCCAATCCAAACGACTATTTCGCGGCATTTCCAGGGCCTCCCACCGGATAAAGTCGGGGAAGGCGTTGTTCAACCGCAGGCAGTGGAGGAAATGCGGCATGGGGTTCTTTCTGGTACCAATAGGCGACGGAAAAGATGTTGTCGGAGCGATGATTGGCATGGCCGTGTTCAATCGTCGCTCGGAGAGACTTGGTGAAAGGGATGGGCGAATCGAGATGAAAGCGATATACGGAAGAACGGCTGCCCGCAAGCTCCGCGCCTTTCACCGGCGCCCCGAATAGAGCATAAGAGAAAGGCTGTTCTCCGAAATCCCATGCGCCGAGAAAATAGTCTTCCGATCCGGTGCCGTTGATGGAGGGGGTCTTTTCTCCGTCGACAAAAAACATGTCGTCGCCTTCACCCCACCAGCCGTCCTGATTCTGAAGAATGGACATGGTCACGCCCACAAAGTGTCCTTGTCCACTTGCTTCCAGCCACACGTAGTTATTTTCTCCGTCAAGATTCTTCTTTGCGGTCACGGCTGGGGTATCATTCGATTCCCACTGATTAGTCCAGCCTTTGGCGGGCGTTGCTTGACGGTACTGGGCATGGAAATACATTGTGTCGGCGGGAAGGTCCTTATTCAACGCTTGGTAGTCGATGTTGAAATAAAACGAGTCGACATCTTCCTTTCCTTCATTGGTGATTGTGATCCGTGCTCGCTTCCGGAAGGGCATCGGAAAGAAACAGTTCAGTGCTTTATCCGGGGCCACAACCAGGGGTATAGATTCAAATTGGAAATAGTCTCCCAAGCCGAGGCCGAAGAAGTCGCCAAGTGGAGCCTCCACGCTCGCCGAGGTTTCGTCGTCCCAATACATGCGTAGAACCAGCTTCTTCAAGTGATATCTCTCCGACGAGCCGATTCCGATCCAAATGTGGGTAATGATTGCCGGGCCGGAATCGTCGAGTACGGTAAGAGTATTTCCCGGGGCAATCTTGCGGAAGTCATCGTTGCCGCCGGTGCGGTCATAACTCGAAGCCCGCTTCTGGACATAGTTATGCGGTGAGATAAGGCCGGAGAGCAGCGCGCTCTGACCGCCATCGGACTGGGCCGAGACGGAGACGGACATCATCAAGCACATCACTAGACAGGCCAGTGCGCTGCCAATGAAAAGGGCATTTACTCGGGTATGATTCATCGGGAAACTCGCGCGATGTAGACCGAGAATGGGTCCAAAGCGACCTGATCCAACTGACCGCTCGCAGCTGCGGCCGAAGTCGTGAGCAGGGTTGTGGTTTTTGCGGAAGGAAAGCCGTCTTCGGAGAGATTGAGGCTAACCTGCTGCGCGGTTGCCGACATATTGAGAACGACCAGCACGGCTTCATCCTTGTAACGGCGAAGGTAGGAAAGGACGTTGGGATTGTCTTGATTTAGGGCGACATAATCGCCGTCTAGCAAGGCGTGCTCCCGATGCCGAAGCGCCAGTAAGTGCTTGTAAAATTCTAGAACCGAGCCAGGGTCTTCCAATTCGCTGGCCACATTGTGAGTCTTGTAACTGGCTGGAACCGGCAACCATGGCGTCGCTTGGCTGAATCCGGCATTGGGCGAATCATTCCACTGCATGGGCGTACGCTCACCATCGCGGCCTTTTTCCTTAGGCCATCCGGCGATGCCAATTGGGTCTTTCA
>Ga0187876_1001945_pt1 | contig 16267 bp, 19 predicted proteins | sample June2016WEW_17_4_FD_133000 | JGI IMG/M metagenome (GOLD analysis project Ga0187876, IMG submission 133000) | Peatland microbial communities from SPRUCE experiment site at the Marcell Experimental Forest, Minnesota, USA - June2016WEW_17_40 | ecosystem: Environmental > Terrestrial > Soil >...
CGTCTCAAACGACGAAATGAAAAGCCTCAACATCCAACGCGCCGATTTCCACGGCGAATGGAACTATACGATCGCTCCTTCAGCCCAATTACGTGAAGCGTTTGTTTCCTGACGGGCGCTAAGCAGCCGGCCAGCGCCGAAGGCGTGCCCTTATGTTTCGATGAAAATATCGAGCTATTTTCACGGCAGAGTTCCGCGCGGGGCAAGCCACGCTAGTCTGCGCAGGGAGTATCAGGCCACGGATCGCCGCCGTGGCGCCGCCGGGGCTTGACGCCAGCCGGCCACCGCTGCCTCGATCGGAAGCGAGGTCTGTGTGTTGATCCAATTGTTTTCAACCCAACGGCATAAGAACGGCAGCGTATAGGTGCCGGAATGATCTTCGCAAAGAAGCTGAACCGCTTCGTCCCCGGGCGGCATGCGATCATTGATAAATTGCGCGAGCCGGCTCGCCCTATCCGCCATAATCGTTACCTTCCCAAGTCATGGTCTTCTCAAGTCATGCACGTTCATGAACATATTGGAAATTTAATGCAAAATTGGTAAGCGGGCGCCATGTAGACACCCCGCATTAAACCGTGCGGCTTTGAGCTGCCTGCTCTTCAAGCTCGCCCGGACGCTTTTGTTTCATACGCGCCGTTTAAACGATAAACAAGCGGAAGCGGGCTTTTCAACTTTCGGAAGTCCAGCGTCTTAAAGCCGGGCCTCGTCGGTACGCTGCGAAATGATCGCGGCATTATTTATTAAAAATTTATTACGAGTTTCTTTGCCCTGGTGTCGCGATGTTTTCGATGTCAGGAGGCTTAATGACGAGATAATTTCGATAAAATCGGTCTAGACGCCTTTCGTCCGCTTTACCTTGGTTCACGGAGGAGTATTATCCGCGCCGATGTCATGTTTTCCCAAAATCCCATCTCCAGCCCTCACGCGCCGCGCTGTTCTTGCCGGCACGGCGGCGGTGCTTGCTTCGTCGCGTGCCTTGGCCGCGCCCGGTCTTGTCTTCAAACTCGGAACTCTGCCGCTCGGCACGGCCTCGTGGGAGGCGGAAGCGATTAGCCGTAATGGCTTGGATGCGGCGTCGGGCTTCAAGCTCGAGGTCATCAAGCTCGCGTCGAACGAAGCGGCGCGCATTGCTTTTGTGTCGGGCAGTGTCGATACGATCGTCAGCGATTTGATTTTTGCGGCGCGTTTGAGAGCGGAGGGCAAAAAAGTCCGCTTTCTTCCGTTTTCGTCGTCCGAGGGCGGCGTGATGGTCGCGGCGGGCTCGCCCGTGACCACCATCGAGGGACTTGCCGGCAAAACGATCGGAGTGTCGGGCGGACCGCTCGACAAGAGCTGGATCCTTCTGCGTGCGGCGGCGCTTCAACAGGCGAAGCTCGACCTTCAGAAGGATGCCAATCCGGTGTTCGGCGCGCCGCCTCTGCTGTCCTCCAAACTCGAGCGCGGCGAAATCGACGCGGCTCTTCTGTTTTGGAATTTTTGCGCGCGCCTTCAAGCGAAAGGCTTCCGGCAATTGACGAGCACACAGGAGATCACGGCTTCCCTCGGAATCCCCGGCAAGGTGGCTTTGCTCGGCTATCTCGTCCATGAGGATGCCGATCCTGCCGCCTTAGCCGGATTTGCCAAGGCCTCGCGCGCGGCGAAAGTGCTGCTCGCAAGTCAGCCCGAGGCTTGGACCGGCCTCCGGCCCCTGATGGAGGCGCCGGATCAAGCGGCTTTCGAGGCGTTGAAGCAAGCCTTTATCTCGGGCATTCCGAATCGCCCGCGGGAGGTCGAGATCGCGGATGCGGCGGCTCTCTTCGCGCTGCTCGCCAAACTCGGCGGCGAAAGTCTCACGGGCTCCGCGAAAAGCCTTCCGGAGGGGCTTTACGTGGATCAGGCTTTGTACGGCTGAGCGCGCTCATGCGTTTGCCGCGATTTGCCGCGTCGCTTGCGGCCCTGGTCGTCTTTTGGGGGATCGCCGCCGCCGTCGCGCATTCGAGCACGCTGCCATCGCCGGCGTCGGTCTTTCTCTTCATCGTGCAAGATTGTCTGCATGGCGGCATGCTCGTGAACATAGGCATGACGCTCTGGCGCGTCGCCGCCTCTTTTGTTTTGGCGATGGTTGTTGGCTCCGCGATCGGTCTCGTTCTCGGCCGGGGGCGCTTTTTGGACGAAGCATTCTCGCCGTGGATGCTCACTTTGTTGAATACGCCGGCGCTCGTGATCACGGCTTTGTGTTATATTTGGCTAGGTCTGAACGAGTTCGCCGCGATCTTTGCCGTCGCTCTCAATAAGATCCCCAATGTCGCGGTGCTGCTGCGCGAGGGCGTGCGCTCGTTCGATCCGGCCTTGGACGATATGAGCAAGGTCTATCGTTTCAGTGCTTGGAAGCGGCTTCGCCATATCTTTATTCCGCAGCTCATGCCGTTTATGATTGGCGCGGCGCGGTCTGGCCTTGCGCTGGTTTGGAAGATCGTGCTTGTCGTGGAGCTGCTTGGCCGCCCCGACGGCGTGGGCTATGCCATCGCATATTATTTTCAGCTTTTCGACGTTCGCGCGGTTCTCGGCTACAGTGTCGCGTTTTCGCTGGTGATGCTGGCGATCGAATTTGTGGTGCTCCAGCCCCTGGATGAATATGCGCGACGCTGGCGAACCGCCGCTTCTTGAGGTCAATATCGCGAACAAGCGATATCGGGGCGCGGGCCGCGTCGACCTTGAGGTGATCAAGGATTTGCGATTCTCGCTGCGCCGGGGAGCGGTGACTTGCCTGATCGGCCCGTCCGGCTGCGGAAAGACGACGGCGTTGCGAATCATTTTGGGGCTCGACCGGCGCTTCGAGGGCGCGGTTACGCCGCCAGTCGATTCCTTGAAGCTCGGGGTCGTGTTTCAAGATCCCCGGCTTTTGCCCTGGCGGACGGTAGAGGAAAACATCCGCCTGGCGGCGCCTTCGATCAGTCCGTCCGACCTCGAGGAAATCCTGCGAAGCCTCGGTCTATCGGAATGGCGCACCCACCGACCAGGTGAATTGTCGGTAGGCATGGCCCGGCGTGCCGCGGTTGCGCGCGCTCTGAGTGTGAAGCCCGAATTGCTCGTGCTTGACGAAGCCTTCGTATCGCTCGACGAGCGCGGCGCGAGTCTATTGCGGCACTATGTGTTCGGCGAGGCGCGGGCGCATGGAACGGCTATTTTGATGGTCACGCATAATATCGAGGAGGCCTTGCGCCATAGCGACCGGATTCTCGTTCTGGCGCCGCGCCCCACGCATGTCTTGGAAACGTTTGAGTTTGAAACCCCTCTGCCGGCGCGCGACGCGGCATGGATGGAAACCCAGCGCCGCCGCTTCGAACATGTCGTCGAGCGGACGGGCCTGGCTTACAGCCCATTGGTCGTCAGGCCTGGCGAAACGCGTAAATAATTTTTCTGAAAATAAAAATATTTTTTACTGAAGGGAACAATTTTTCTGGATCCCATTCAATCCGCGATATTACGATTTTCTGACACGATTTTTTTGTTCAAAAGTTTCGGAAGTGCGAAAAAAAAGAGCAATTTTAAGCATTTGTCCGGAACCCCTTTTTGGTGCGCTGCAATATCCGCCTGAAAACAATGCAAAATGGCGGAGCGGTTTTTTCTTCTAACTAAAGACATAGGAGAAAGACATGAGCGTTCTCTAAGAATCGTCTTGCGAAGAATCCTAAGCTTGGTAGTGTCCAGCCGTCTCCAGTGGCGACTAAACGTAATGCGGAGGATCTGGGCGGCCGTCATAAACATGAAGAAGAGCGGCTGCTGCTGGAGTGCCTGGTTCCTTATTTCAATATCCCATGAAACACGGCGTTGGACGGCTTGAGCGGCAAAGACTCACGCACGATCCATCGTTTTGGAGGAAGCCCCACATGAAGTATATTGGCTTGGCTGCGGCCACCGCCTGTCTTTTGTCCTATTCTGCACCGGTTTTCGCGGCCTCGGATCTCGACGGACTGATCGCGAACCCGAGCAATTGGGCAATCCCGACGGGCGACTACGCGAACACGCGTTATTCGAAGCTCGATCAAATCAACGCCGGCAACGTCAAGAAGCTGCAAGTCGCGTGGACCTTCTCGACCGGCGTTCTTCGCGGTCACGAGGGTGCGCCTCTCGTCATCGGCGATGTCATGTATTTCAGCACGCCGTTCCCGAACATTGTTTACGCCCTCGATCTCAACAACGACGGTCGTATCCTTTGGAAGTACGAGCCTAAGCAGGATCCGAGCGTGATCCCGGTCATGTGCTGCGACACGGTGAACCGTGGCGTTGCTTATGACAGCGGCAAGGTTTTCCTCTATCAAGCCGATACCAATGTCGTCGCGCTCGACGCGAAGACCGGTAAGGAACTTTGGAAGACGAAGAATGGCGACCCGTCCAAGGGTTCGACCGGCACGAGCACCGTGATGCCCGTCAAGGGTAAGATCATCGTCGGTATTTCCGGTGGTGAATTCGGCGTGCAGGGCTCTATAACCGCGTACGATCAAGAGACCGGCAAGCTGGTGTGGCGCGGCTATTCCGAAGGTCCGGACGACCAGACCCTGATCGATCCCGTGAAGACCACCTCCCTCGGCAAGCCAGTTGGTCCCGATTCCAGCGTCAAGACCTGGCAGGGCGACCAATGGAAGACCGGCGGTGGCGCGACTTGGGGTTGGTATTCCTACGATGCGAAGCTCGACCTGATCTATTACGGGTCCGGCAATCCTTCGACCTGGAACCCCAAGCAGCGTCCGGGCGACAACAAATGGTCCATGACCGTTTGGGCCCGTAACCCCGATACCGGTGCGGCGAAGTGGGTGTACCAGATGACCCCGCACGACGAGTGGGATTATGACGGCATCAACGAAATGCCGCTGGTCGATCAGAAGATCGATGGCAAAGAGCGCAAGCTCCTCGTCCATTTCGATCGTAACGGTTACGGCTACACGCTCGACCGCGAAACGGGTGAGCTTCTCGTCGCGCAACATTACGACCCGGCCGTCAACTGGTCCGACAAGGTCGAAATGGACAAGGCCTCGCCGATGTACGGCCGTCCCTATGTCAATGCCAAATACTCCACCGAGCATGGCGGCGAAGACGTGAATACGAAGGGCATCTGCCCGGCGGCTCTCGGCTCCAAGGACGAGCAGCCTTCGGCTTTCTCGCCCAAGACCGGCCTGTTCTACGTGCCGACGAACCATGTCTGCATGGACTACGAGCCCTTCAAGGTGAGCTACACCCCCGGTCAACCCTACGTCGGTGCGACCCTCTCGATGTATCCCGCGCCGAACAGCCATGGCGGCATGGGTAACTTCATCGCTTGGGACGCCACCAAGGGTAAGATCGTCTGGTCCGATCCGGAACAATTCTCGGTTTGGTCCGGCGCTCTCGCGACCGCTGGCGACGTCGTGTTCTACGGCACGCTCGAAGGTTATCTGAAGGCTGTCGACGCCAAGACGGGTAAGGAACTGTTCAAGTTCAAGACCCCGTCGGGCATCATCGGCAACGTCATGACCTACGAGCACAAGGGCAAGCAATACGTTGCAGTGCTCTCGGGTGTTGGTGGTTGGGCCGGTATCGGTCTCGCTGCTGGTCTGACCGATCCGACCGCTGGTCTGGGTGCTGTCGGTGGCTATGCCGCCCTCAACAACTACACCGCTCTCGGCGGCTCGCTCACCGTCTTCTCGCTGCCGAGCAACTAAGTTCTGCCTGCGGCATGATGTAAAAGAGCCAGCGCGCATCTAGCGCGCTGGTTTTTTTTTTGTTAGGACGTCGAACGTAAAAAACAGAGCATTGCCCAATTCTTGAGAGCGATGCCCAAAAGAAGCCTTAGAGGAAGCGCCGTGGCCTATGTAACGAAGTCAGTTATTCGTTTTGTCGCAACTTTGTTTGTGTCAGGATTCATCGCGGGGTCTGCATCCCTCGCTTTTGCCGATGATGCGGCCGATGCCAATTTCAAACCGGGCGGCAAGGCGGTCAGCATGCAAGAGAATGGCATGTGGGTCGATGCGGATGGGAATCCCACCGATCATATCAACAATGACGGCACGCTCGATTTTTTCGCCTTTTCCGGCTATCGCCGGTATCATTCCGAATGTCACGTCTGCCATGGTCCCGATGGTATGGGTTCTAGCTACGCGCCGGCTCTAAAAGACTCCGTGAAAGTCATGAGCTATGCCGAGTTTCTGGGGACCGTCGCGGCGGGCCGTACCAATGTGACGACCTCGCAAAGCAACGTCATGCCGTCGTTTGGCAATAATAAAAACGTGATGTGCTACATCAACGACATTTACGTTTATCTCCGGGCCCGTTCCAATGGCGATCTCGATCGCACGCGGCCTGACAAGCATCTGCCCAAGCCAAAAAGCTACGCGGATGCGGAGACTGCTTGCATTGGGTTCTGATATGAGCCGTATATGCTTTCATATGGCGGCCGCGTTCCTCGTGGCCGCCACGCTTCCGGTTTCAGCGCAAGTCGTACCCGACATGGTGTCGCGAACGGCGTTGCGGGTTTGCGAAGATCCCGCAAACATGCCGTTTGCCAACCGCGCTGGCGAGGGGTTCGAGAATAAGATCGCGGAAATCGTCGCCAGCGAAGTCAAGCTACCGGTGCGTTATTTCTGGGCACCGTCGGGGCCTGGTTTCATTCGCAACACGCTTCAGAGCGATTTTTGCGATCTTGTGATCGGCTATGCTGCGGGGGCGGATATCGTTCAGCACACCAACCCCTACTACCGCTCGACCTATGTGATCGTAACACGTAAGGACAGCCCGCTTGCCGGCGTCAAAGAGCTGAGTGATCCCAAGCTCAAGGGGTATCGTATCGGCGCTTTCGCCCGCACGCCCCCCGTCGATGAGCTTGTCGCCAAAGGCCTCGTGAACGACGCCAAATTCTACGACTTGATCGTCGATCACCGCTATGATTCTCCGCTTGCGTCCGTGATCTCCGACCTCGAGAGCAAGACGATCGACGCCGCCGTCGTTTGGGGGCCGCTGATCGGATTGGATGTGAAAAAATCCGGCGGCGCGCTGGTAATGACCCCTCTGCTCAAGGAGGGGGACGAGCCAGATTATAGTTTCCGGATAACGTTTGGGATCCGGCATAATGAGCCGGATTGGAAACATAAGCTGGAATCGATCATTCGTTCCCGCCAGGCGGATATTAACGACGTCCTCAGTAATTATAACGTGCCGTTGCTCGACAATGCCGGCCATCTCATTCCGCCAGCGCCGCCGCAATAGACGGCAACGCCATAAGGCGCGGGGATGCGTTTATAAAAAACCACAGTGATCGCAACCTGTTCTGACCTTCAGGACGCGGGGGACTGTCCTCCGGCCAATTTTTTGGATGAAACGGCGCCGTCCTTGCGAGCGCAGCGAAGCAATCCATGCCGGCCCCCTGCACGAAGATGGATTGCTTCGCTGCGCTCGCAATGACGCTGAAGACAGGTCGTGGTCACCGGACTTTGGTATTAGATCTGTATTTCCGGACGCGCGTCCGTTTTGCCGCCTAGATAGTTCCGCCTAGGCGATCGCGTTCTAACGTATTTTCAACAAAAGTTGCGGACCTTTGTGGTCGAGGGAAAGCTCAATCTTCTCGTGAAGAGCGCGGGTTCGTATCACAGGGGTGATTCCACCCATGTGGAATGCGCTCTAATGGAAGCAGCGGATTTCGGCCTCGGCCTGCGCACGCCGGAGATTGGCGACCATGTCGTCGACGGCTTTTGTGGCGTTCAACGCACGAGCCTGCGCCCCAGCACCCTGACGGATCGAGAGCACGGTTTCGGCCTCGACATATTTGTCATAGGGCAAGATCGAGGCGATCACATCGATCGAGCAAGAGCAATTGTCGAGGGCTTGGTGGGTTTGACCATTCGCGGCCATGCATCCCAGCACGTAATCCGCGCGTGCCGAGGTCGGATAATCGTTCGTTGCATCCGCATCGTCGGCAGCCCAAGCGGCGGGCAAAGCCGTGCAGACGAGGAGAATGGAAAGGATCAGGGTTTTCATGGCGCGGTAACCGACTTATAGCGCAAAGTCTCGCTGAATTTCGGGGCGCCATCCGCTGGGGCATGGATGTCGATAGCGGCGATTTCGCCGGGGATACTATCCGCGATCTCGATGATATAGGTCATGCCCTCGAGCCCCTTCATTAGGTCCTTATGATCGTCGTTGACGAAAGGCCGGATCGTGACGCGTGTTCCCGGAACGGTTTTGCCGCCGGCGTTCACGGAGACGTCCTCGATCACGGCAGCTTCCCGCCAAGCTTTGCGGATTGCGCTTTTGAAATGTTGCGGGTTGGCCTGAAAAAGATTCGCAAGGTGCTGGATATTGTTCTCGAAAATAAGAAGCAGAATCGGATTGGTCGTCGTACTCTCGAACGTTCCTGTCGGACGCCGATGCGCTCCCGAGAAGAGTTGGATATCGACTTTCCGGCTCTCCGCGGTTTCTCCGGCGGCGAGCGATAGAGACGCGGTGTCGTCGAAATGCTCGCCGTATTCGGCCGTGCCGTAGGTCTGCCGGGAATAATCATAAGTGATCTTCGCGCCGGCGGGAGCCTTCGACCAATCGGGATTTTCAAACAGCAGCGTGGCTGTGTCCCGCTTGGGCGTCTCTTGGGCATCGAGCCCTGTGGATACGAGGGAAAGAACAGCAAGGGATGAAACAAAAGCGGCAGTCGTAAACTTCACGGAAGCACATCCTCGGGTTCGCGCGCGGCCGTTTGACTCGGGCCGCGATAAATATAGTCGGGCGGAGCCGTCTCTGCAGCCTCGGACGCTGCCAAGGCCTCGATTCGCTTGTGAAACGGCGATTTGCCGCAAGCCGGATCCGTGAGCGAGGCATCGCCGAGAAGAGCCAAGGCTTGGCATCTACAGCCGCCCCAGTCCAGTTCTTTTCTATCACAACTTTGGCAAGGTTCGGGCATCCAAGCCGTGCCGCGATAAGCGTTGAAGGCCGGAGAATTTTGCCAGATATCGCCGAGCGAATGCTCCTGGACACGCCAAAATTCGAGGCCGGGAATCGATTCCGCCGCATGGCATGGCAAGACGCGGCCATTGGGCGAGACATTCATGAACTTGCGACCCCAGCCGCCCGCGCAGGCCTTCGGCCTTTGCGCATAATAATCCGGCACCACCATGTCGATGACCAATTTTCCGCTGAGTCTTTCGCGCGCGGCTTCGACGATCCGGATCGATTGTTCGACCTCCGGCCGGGCCGGCATCAAAGCGGCGCGGTTTTTATAGGCCCAGCCGTAATATTGGGTATGGGCGACTTCGAGCCGCCGCGCGCCGAGTTCGATCGCTTTTTCGATAAAGCCTTTGACCTCGCCGATGTTGCCGCGATGGATCACGGCATTGACGGTGAGCGCCAGGCCGAGCCGGTCGACTTCCGCCGCGAATTTCATTTTGGCGTCGTAGGACCCTTTCAGTCCCGCGATCTTGTCCGCCTGCATTGGCGTCGTGCCTTGCAGCGAGAGCTGGACATGATCGAGGCCCGCCCCCGCCAAAGCCGGAAGCAGCGCAAGCGCGGCGCCAACGCCGGAGGTGATGAGATTACTGTAAAGCCCGGTGCTCGCGCATTTGGCGGTAATCTCGACGATGTCGCGCCGCGCCGTTGGCTCGCCGCCGGAAAGATGGACATGCAAAATGCCGAGGTCCGCGGCTTCGTCGAGCACACGCAACACCGTTGCCGTGTCGATCTCCGCCGATCGCTTGTCGAGTTCCAGCGGGTTCGAACAATAGGGGCAATGCAGCGGGCAGCGGTGCGTCAGCTCGAGCAGAATGCCAAGAGGATTGGGAACGGGCACGCGGGAGATAGTCATGTTTCCACCACTCTCTTTCCCCTGAGATCGCCGAGCATCACGATTATATCGCGTTCGATCACAGCGGGATCGACATCGAATTGCGCGGCAAGTTCCGCGGCAATCGACGCGATCGTGCGCGATCCGTCGACGAGTTTCAAGACCATTACGGCGGTGTCGCCGATATTGAAGGCGCGTTCCGGCGCCAGCAAGACATGCGCTTGCCGCACCTTATCGAAATGCAGCCGCACGCCGCGAGGCAGGCGTGGTACGGCGGAAGCGGTCAGTTCATTCATGGCTGACATGGGGGCTCACGATAAAGCATCTCCAGGGCGCCAAGCACCGGGCGCGACCGGGCCGGCTCCAACATAAGCGTGATAAAGCGCATCGAGCTGCGCCCAGAGCACATCGCATTTGAAACGCAGCGCCGCGAGAACGGCGGCTTGCTCTTCAGCCGTGCGTGCATGTTCCTTGACATAGGCTAAAGCGAAATCGGCATCGCGCGGGGCCTGCGTCAAACGCTTGCCGAAATAGGAGAGCGTCTTTTCCGAGATAAAGTCGTAATTGGCGAGCATGCCCGAGACGCGTTCGGAAATAATCCCGGGCGAGAACATTTCGGTCAAAGATGAGGCGATTGCTTCGAGCAACGGCCTTTCCGCGCAGAAATGAACATAGGCGTCGACGGCAAAACGGGTCGCGGGAAGTTGCCCCTTTAGGGATTTCACGTAATCGCGGGAGAAGCCGAGACCGTCGGTCAGCACCAGCCAGCGCTCGATGCCACCATCGCCCTCGAACTCGCCATCGTGATCGATAATGCGTTGGCGCCAGATGCGGCGCAGGCTGGCATCATTCATGCGCGCGAGGATCGTCGCATCCTTGATCGGGATGATCGCCTGATAGCAATAACGATTGAGCGCCCAAGCCCGCACTTGGTCGATGCTGAGCGCGCCTTTATGGAGAAGCTGATGGAACGGGTGCAGATTATGATAGCGGCTCGCGCCAATCGCACGCAGCTCGCGTTCCAATTCCTCGGGAGACAACAGACTGGTCATAGATCGATACTCATGCCGTCATAGCCGATCTCCCAATCGGAAGCTTCGGCGCTTTTGCGTTCGTCCGATCCTTCGACGAGAATCGGATTCGTATTGTTGATATGGACGAAGATGCGCCGGCCGGCGGGTAAATCCGCTAAACCCGCGATGGAGCCGTCTTTACCGGAAAGGGGGACGTGGCCCATGCGCCGGGCGGTCTTCGTGCCTAAGCCCGCTTCGATCATCTCGGAATCGGTCCACATCGTGCCGTCGAAAAGCAACACATCGGCGTCCCGGATCCGCTCGCGAACAGCGGGCGTGATCGCGGCGCAGCCGGGGATATAGAGAAGGCGCTTGCCGCCCGCCGTAACCTCGAGCCCGACAGTATTTTCCGTGGATTCGCCGATTTTCATCGTCTCGTCCTCAAGCCAAAGCGCGATCTTGCCGGGAACCGTGAAGAGTTCCGCGCGCAGACCTGGAACCGGCTCGAAAGCCTCGCCGATGACGACGGGGACGCGCGGAACGAAATCCGGATTGCAGACGCTAAAGATGCGATTGGCATCGACGGCCTTACGCACACTCTGCGTCGAATAAAGTTTAAACGGCTGACTTTCGCGTAGTGTGAGCAAGCCCGCGACGTGATCGACATCGCCGTTGGTCAGAAGCACCGCCGAAATCGGGGAATGCCGCACGCCTTGCCGGGGGTGCAGGCTGCGCGTTTCCGCGAATTGCTGGCGCAAATCCGGCGATGCGTTGACCAGCAGCCAATTCTCGCCATCGCCCGATAGAGCGAGGCTCGATTGGGTGCGCGGCAATACGCGAGGATCACCCGCGCGAGCCAGTTCGCAAATAGGGCAGCGGCAGTTCCATTGCGGAACGCCGCCGCCGGCACCCGAGCCCAGGACAATTGCTTCCAAAGCTAAAGATCCTCGCTCGATGAACGCCTGCTGATTAGAATTCGACCGGAAGATCAGCCGATTCGTAGCTCGTGACTTCCATGCCGACGCAGATTTCTTCGACGATAGGGGCAACCCAGTTCATGACGCGCTCCTCAATGGTTTGTATTTAGGATGTTTCTTATTCTAAGAGCATTCTAAGAGAAAACCTAAGAATACTCTAAGACTTATTGACTCAGCCCTCGGGTTGAGCAAAATAAATATGGTCCTGTTTGCTTTGTTTGGCAAGTATCGAAACGGAAAAAATGTTCCGAGATCTTTTTCCCTTGGAGGAGGGTCGCTCGGTCTTTAGGAGGAGGGGCTTTGAGCCGGGGCGCTCGAACAAGTGCCGTCCAATGGGAAAAAGCGCCACGCGATGGAAGGCGCCCACAGACAAAAATGGCGGCATTCCTTTTCGGAAAAGCCGCCGTTTGTAACCGAAACCATGCGCGCTGGCCGGGACAGAAATCTGCCCGTGCCGTGCGAGGTTCAAGGCTTGCTTAGAACTCGACCGGCAGATCAGCCGATTCGTAGCTCGTGACTTCCATGCCGACGCAGATTTCTTCGACGATAGGGGCAACCCAGTTCATGACAAGCTCCTTGGTAGATTGTAATTGACGGCGCTTCAGAGGCGTTTCTCAATTCTAAGAGCATTCTAAGAGAAAGACCTAAGAATACTATAAGAACTATTTGTCCAGCCTCCGCGCCGGATGCAGTTCATATGACCCTGTTTGCTTTGTTTGGCAAGTATCGAAACGAAAAAATGTCCGGAGATATCTTTCGGGGGGCTGGTCTTTAGGAGGAGGCCATGATCCAGGCCGCTCGAGAAAGCGCCCTGCGATGGCAGGGGCTGCGCGCAAAAACGGCGGCACTCCCTTTCGGAAAAGCCGCCGTTCAGAAGCGAAACCATGCGCGCGAGTTGGAAGGGAAACCTGCCGCTTCCCGCGCGAGGTCCAGCCCGTTCTTAGAACTCAACCGGAAGATCAGCTGATTCGTAGCTCGTGACTTCCATGCCGACGCAGATTTCTTCGACGATAGGGGCAACCCAGCTCATGTCCATCTCCTTAGTTGTCTCTCGTTTTCTCTAAGAACTTCATAAGATCTTATATAAGAAAACGTTAAGACTTTATAGCCCTGCTTTATTGCAGGTCTAACCTATATGGAGCCATTTCTTTTATTTGGCAAGATGAAAAAGTGGCACAATCGTTTTATGCGGCATGTTCTAGCATGAAGCCGCGTCCGCGCACGGTGGCGATGGAAGGCCCGCCGCTGCGGGCAATGTCCGCAAGCTTGCCCCGGAGATAGCCGACATAGACATCGACGACATTGAGCGAGGCCCCGCCTTGATCCAGCCAAAGCTTGTCGAAAATATCGCCGCGCGCGATGGGCTTGTTGGGGCTCTGCATGAAAAGATGCAGCAATTCGACTTCGCGCTGGGTGAGCTTGACATTGTGCTCCCCAAACCGCGCTTGCCGCGTGTCGAGATCGAGCATCAAGCCGCCAGCCTCGACCCGCTTCGACGTGGCCGCCATCGCCTCCCGGCGCACAAGCTGCGCGCGCAGCCGCGCAACCAGTTCGTCGAAAACGAAAGGCTTGACGATATAGTCGTCTCCGCCGGCGGCGAGCCCATCGACCCGGTCGGCCACTTCATCCTTCGCACTGAGGAACAGGATGGGGCCGGTAAATCCTTTTTGGCGGATCGAGCGGCAGAGATCGACGCCGGACCCGTCCGGCAGCATGACATCGAGGAGAACTGCGTTTGGATGCTCGATCGAAAGATGATGCAACGCAGCATCGACGGTATCGGCCCTACTGACATGAAAGCCGGCGGCGGCCAGACCGCGATTGAGCAAGGCGCCAATATCGGGATCATCTTCGACGACGAGGACGTTCAAAACTGGCATTGGGATTCCGCTGCGGGCAACCGGATCAAGATTTCAGCCCCGTTGAGGGGGGCGCTAGCGGCGCGGAGTGTGACACTTCCGCGATGTTTGTCTACCACCCATCGGGCCAATGCCAGCCCGATTCCGTGGCCAGAAACGGCGTCGCTGGACGGCCGCCGCGCGAAGCGGACCAATAAGTCCTGCGGATCCTCGACGCCAAAGCCGGGGCCGTCGTCCTTGACGCTCAGGGTGGCGAAACCGCCGTCCAATCCGCATGAGAGCGAGATCGTGCTCGCGCCCTTGGCATGGCGCAAGGCATTATCGATGAGCCCTTCGACCACCTGACGCAGCCATTCCGCATCGCCCTCGACGAAGACATCGGCCTTGGAAGGCTCGAGCACGATCGCAACATCCTTCCGCGCCGTCGATCCTTCAAATGCTTCGATTGCACTGCGGCAGACCGCTTGAAGCGATATATGCGCAAACCGCAATTCGATTGTCCCGCTTTCCGAGCGCGCCACGCGTAACATATCCTCGACGCGCCGGTGGAGGCGCTGCGCGCGGCGGCGGATAATGGCGAAAGCCGAGCTATGGGCGGCAAGGCGCTGCATGGCCTCGGCCTCGTTGCCGGGCGGTTGGGGCAGGAGCGCGATTTCGCATTCGCCCAAGATCACGGTGAGGGGCGTGCGCAGCTCGTGGCTGACATCGGTGAAAAACCGGCGCCGGCTTCGATCGATCTCCGCGAGCCTCTCGTTCGCGGCGCGGAGATCGGCCGTGCGGTCGAGGATGATCGTTTCGAGCGCCTGGCGGTCCGCCGCGACGCGCGCCTCACGCCGCCGCAGCCGCGCCGTGGTGCGGTTGAAGACAACGGCCAAAAGGCCGAGTTCATCGCGATTGCGGACGGGCAGCCGCACCGCTCGCTCGCCCCGGCCAATGGCGATCGCGGCATCGCGAATTTCGGCGACAGCGGCAATAATCGGGCGCGAAATCAGGCGATACATGACGAGGGCGGCGATCAAGGCCAATGTGACGAGACCGAACGCGGCCCGGCTGAGCGTTGTCGAGACCGCGCGCGCCTCTGTCCTCGCGGCATCCACGCCGCGGCGATCCGCCTGCATGAGGAAAAAGAGATAGGGGCCGGTCATCGTGGCAAAGCCGTTAAAGGCCCCGCGAATGCTGTCCGAGCGATTTTGCGGGTCATCTTGGGCGAAGGCATCATCGATCTGGCGGACCATCACGCGAAAGCCCGCGCGGACCTGCTCCAACGGTTTTGCCCGAGCCGCCAATTCATAGGCCGCGGAGGCTTGATCCGTATGCTCCATCTCTTTCGCGATTTCGGGCTCGAAGGCTTGGATGGCGGCGTAAACGGCGGTTTCGGCGTCTTTCAGCTTGGTCTCCCGGAGCCGGGGGTCATTGGCGCCGGAGATCGCCGATAGGCCATAGCTGCTGATGCGGCCTGAAATTTCCGTGAGCAGATCGAGGCGGCGTTGCGCGTCGAGCGCCCGGTCGATCGTGCTATCGGTGATATGAAGAGCATAGATGACGCCGCTCGCCGAGGCGAAGGCGATCAGAAAGCATCCAAAAACCAGAAGACCGAGGCGAAAGCCGATTGAACGCATATTACCTTGGCCTGCCTAGTCCGGGAATGAGAAGACGCGATCATTGATCCGTCTTGATCCGTTTGCACAGCGTCTTGATATAGGTTTCACCATTTGGATCGTCACCCGCCGTCATCCGCTCCTTGAGAGCGCTGCGCGCGATGATCTCTTGCCAGCCGTTCGCGCAGCCAAGTTCATTGTTCACGCGCGTGGCCATGATATCAACCGCATTGTTTTCCGTACAATCCTGTTGCGGCACGCTCGAAAGACAGACGAGGATTATAGCTTGAAAACCGTTCATGAGGTGGCCTTGGGGTTGCGTTTCCAGGAATTGCTAGGATGATTACGTTGCAAGATCAGGAAAGTTTCCAACGGCATCCGTTCAACGGTTTGCTCATGTTGCAATGCAGCATCCAGTTCCTGGTTCGTTGAGAATATTTTGGGAGAGAATCAATGTCCAAGCGCATTCTTGTCGCAGGCTTCTTGGCCTTTGCTCTTATTAGCACTTTCAACGTCCCGGCTGCCCTAGCAGGGCCTAAGGCGTTTTTGACGGCGGTCGATAAAGACAACGACGGCACCGTGAGCCTCGACGAAGTCAAGACCTATGCGGCCGCGCGTTTTCAAGCCCTGGACACCAACAAGGACGGGACGCTCGATGCGAACGAGCTCAAGGGCCGCCTTTCCGCCCGGGGCTTCAAAGCCGCGAACGCCGATGCGGATGAGACGATCGATCAAGGCGAATTTCTCGCCTATGTCGAAAATCTTTTTAAGGAAGCCAACGACAATGACGACACGCTGGACGCCAAGGAACTCCGCACGCCCGCGGGCCGGAAGCTGATGAAGCTGTTGAAGTAGGGTTTTTGGAGGCGGAGCGCTTTCCAGAGCATTTCCCACAAAAGTTGCAGACTTTTGTGATCGGGGAAATGCAACAGGGGCGAAACCCCGGGCGGCGGCTTGATATTTTTGTAGGCTTGGCGGGCATGTTCTGATTCATTCTGGGAATGAAACAGCTGCCCGACATCGACGCGTTATCCGCCCCGGA
>Ga0187876_1001959_pt1 | contig 16166 bp, 12 predicted proteins | sample June2016WEW_17_4_FD_133000 | JGI IMG/M metagenome (GOLD analysis project Ga0187876, IMG submission 133000) | Peatland microbial communities from SPRUCE experiment site at the Marcell Experimental Forest, Minnesota, USA - June2016WEW_17_40 | ecosystem: Environmental > Terrestrial > Soil >...
GAAATTGATCCTCGCCGCCGCCGCCGCCGTGATGGCGCTGGCCTTTCTGGTGCTGTTGACCATCGCCCCGCGTTACACCGCGACCGCGCAAGTGCTGCTTGAGCCGCGAAAGGAGAAAGTTTTCGGCGCGGACAATATCCTGCCGGAACTCAATCTCGATAGCGGCAATATTGACAGTCAGCTTGCGGTGATTCAGTCGATCAATATGTTGCGGCGTGTCGTCGAGAAGGAAAAACTCACCGCCGACGCCGAATTTGGCCAGGCGCCTCCCGCTGGTCTGCTCAGTCTACTGCTTGGCCTATTTGCCTCGGGGGACGCCCAGCAGACCGCCCTCGCCAAGCCGGATGGCGCTATTCCGCCCGGTGTTCTGAGTTCGATCTTCCGCTTGCGCGGCGCGCTGGAGGTGACGCGGGTCAACCGCACTTATATTTTGGCGATCGCCGTCACATCCCAGGACCCCGCCAAGGCGACCCGTCTCGCCAACGCGGTCGCCGACGCCTATGTCGTCGACCAGTTGGACGCTCGTTACGACGCCGCCAAGCGCGCCTCGACCTGGCTCGCCGAGCGCATGGAGGGCTTGCAGGATCAGCTGCGCCAATCGGAGCAAGCGGTGGCGGCGTTTCGCAAGGAGCATAACCTTCAGGCGACCGGCAGCGGCGATAACAAAATCACCATCTCGGACCAGCAGCTTTCCGACTTGAACGGCAAGCTGATCGCCGCCCGCGCCGACGTCGCCGAGAAACGCGCCAAATATGAGCAGGCGGTTCACGTCACCACCCATGGCGGCAATTTGCAAGCGATTCCCGATGTCGTGCGCTCAAACGTCATTTCAGGATTGCGCGGGCAGCAAGCCGAGGTCGCGCGCAAGGAAGCCGATCTTTCCGCCCATTATGGCGACCAGCATCCGCTGGTCATCAACACAAGAGCGGAGCGGCGCGACCTCGAGCGTTCCATTTCCGCCGAGGTTCAACGCATTCTAGTCAATTTGAAGAATGATTACGACGTCGCCAAGTCGCGTGAAGATTCCCTGCAGGCCAGTCTCTACGAGGTCACCGGACAAACCGGCCAGGACAATGGCGTCGCCGTGCGCCTGCGCGAATTGGAGCGGCTCAACACCGCCAACAAGACCTTGTTCGACAATTTTCTGTCACGAACCAATATCACGCGCGAACAAGCCAGCTTCGAGGAGCGCGAGGCGCGCGTGATCTCTCCGGCGACCAAACCCGGCGCGCCGTCTTTTCCCAAGAAGGGGCTCGTTGAAGCGCTCGCCGGTGTTGTTGGTCTGCTGCTCGGCGTCGGCGGCTCGGTCGCCTTGGACATGCTCAACTCCGGCTTCATGACGCCGCGCGAGCTCGAAGATAAGGTCGGCTACCCCGTTTTGGCCGCCATTCCGCTTCTCGCCGAGAAGGACCGCAAGGTCGACGACGAAATTGTCGATCCGAGCCGCTATCTTATCGCCAAACCTTTGTCGCGCTACGCCGAAGTGGTTCGCTCGATCCGCGTCGGCATTCGCATGGCCGACGTCGACAACCCCGCCAAGGTCATTCTGATCACTTCGGCGATCCCCGACGAGGGTAAATCAACGCTGGCGCAAAGCCTCGCGTTCTCGGCGGTGAGGGCCGGCGAACGGGTGTTGCTGATCGATTGCGACTTGCGTCACCCCTCGCTCAGCAAATATTTTGGCTTGGAGGCCGAGCCCGGCTTGGTTGACTTTCTGACCAATTCGGTTCCATTCGAAGACGTCATCGCGCGTCAGAATGGCCTGACCATTCTTCCGGCCGGCATGAAATCGCAGAACCCGCCCGATCTGTTGGGCTCCGCGCGCTTTAAGCACCTTGTCGAAAAGCTGCGCGACGTGTTCGATTATATCATCATCGATTCGTCGCCGGTCGAGCCGGTGATCGACGCCAAGGTGCTGAGCGCCATCGTCGATAAGGTGGTGTTCGCCGTTCGCTGGCAAACCACCAAGCGAGAACTGGTCGCCTCCAACCTCGAGTTTTTCGCCCGCCAGCAAAAACTGGCCGGGGTCGCCCTGAACATGATCGACGAGGCCAAGGCGCCGCGCTACGGCGCCTATGCCCATTACTCCGGCTATTACTACAAAAAATATTATCACAACTGATGGAGAGGGCGATGACCTCGGCGCGCGCCATCGCAACCTCTGTCGTCGTTGGCGCCGTCGCGCTCGCCCTGATCGCCAAGGGCGTTGACCTGCTGCGTTTCGAAGCCGCGGAAGCCTCGGCGCGGGCGATATTGGCCAGCGAGCCGGGTAAGGGCGCCGCTGGCGGCGAGGCGCGCCGCCTTGCGATCCTGCAAGCCATCCCCGCCGTCGCCGCATGGACGGCGACGCCGGGATTGGCGGGCAGGGCGCGGCTGACCAAGGGCCTCATGGTCGAGGCGGCGGCGGGCGCCGCCGCCGTCGAACCGGAGCTCGGCGAAACCCTGGCGGTGACGCCGACGGCGGGGCGTTTATGGCTCAATTTGGCGATTCTCCGTTGGCGACGGGGCGCGCCATTGCCGCAAATTCTCGACGCGTTGCAAATGTCCGAGGTGACGGAGCCGCGCGAATTCCAGACCATGGTCGCTCGCTCGCTGTTTTCGCTGCGCCTGTGGGAAGTACTGCCGAGCGATGAGCAGCGGCTCGCCGTCGATCAGCTGATCGAGCTGAACGGACGCTTCGACGCCGCGCAATCGCAACAATTGCAGGCGATGATCGCGCAAAAGCCGGAGCCGGCCCGACAGGCGCTCAAACAACAATTTTCCGCGCGCGGCGCGAAGGAACGGGCGTGGCTGCGCGCCTTGGGATTGTGACAATATTTTAAGGGTTTAATCTTGCCGCGATCTTTGTTATTTTTTCGGTCCGCCTGGACGGTGCCGATTTTTCGCGCCAATGGTTTATTCTGTCGCGGCCGCACCAGCGGTCAAGACGGAAGCATATTGGAGAGAGCAAGGTTAGTTGGAGGATCGTGGTTTGAGCGCCGAAGCGCCGATTGAGGCAATTGCAGAGCTGGAGCTTCATCCAGGTGAGCGCTGGTATCTGGCGCACACGCTGCCCAATAAGGAAGCGACTGTCGCGATGCGGCTGGCCGCGCAAGGCTTCCGTAATTTTCTACCACGCCGCGTCAAGACGGTGCGGCACGCCCGGCGAATGCGCCAGGTCAACGCGCCGGTGTTTCCGCGTTACATCTTTGTCGCGCTCGATCTCGACCACGATCAGTGGCGAAGCGTCAATGGAACGATCGGCGTCTCCAGCCTGTTCATGGCGCAAGATCGGCCGTTGCCCGTGCCGGTCGGGATCGTCGAAACGCTGATCATGTCCGCCGATCAGGCGGGGCGGCTGCGTTTCGCACAAGATTTGCGCAAGGGGCAGCAGGTTCGGCTCATCAATGGGCCTTTCGCCGAGGCGCTCGGCGTGCTAGATCGACTGGACAATAAGGGGCGCATCGAAGTCTTGCTCGATATCATGGGCAAGGGCGTGCGCGTAAGGCTCCAGCGGGAGTGGGTGGAGCCAGCGGCGTGATGTGTCGCAACCTAACGGAAGGCGATTTCAAGCGAGGTGCGATCTGGCTCGCTTCAAGAAAACGCCTTAAGCCAAACATCTATCCGTGCTGATGATCCCATGAAACATCAGCACGGATAGATTCAGCGCGAATCACATCTGGCGGCTCTGTTTCAAGCAGAGTCACCCGAACGACGGCAGTATGGTTAAATCTGCAGTATGGTTAAATTTCTTGCCCAAATTTCTAATCGTTGGCGAGGCGCGTGTCCGGCTCGGCCACGACTCCAGTTAGCTTAAACGAATTAACAGTCAGCTCACCCGGCCGACGCCATGCAGTTGGGCCGCCGCGGCCTCAACCGGCCAATCACCCAACCAACGGCATCCTCCCAAGCCGAGGTCGCCTTTTGAATTTTGTCTTCCGAATTTTCCAACTTGCAAGTTTTGTCCCAACTCGCCGTGCAGTGCGAACGCCCCGAGCCGTTCATTTCCGCTTATCCACCATCTTTATACAACCGTAGTCTCATCCGCGCGCCCATATTGGAGGTTGTGTTTAATGTCGTCTTCATTCCTCGTCCGATGCTCCTCCCTCCGCCCCGCCGCGATCCGCTCCCTTGTGACGAAGATCGCGACTCAATCTCGTGTGAAACTCGGATCCCCCGGAAAAGGTTCCAAGACGCCAGCGAAAATTTTGATCCACGCGATCAATTATGCGCCCGAATTGATCGGCTGCGGCAAATACACCACCGAACTCGCGGCATATCTGCATAGCCGCGGCCACCAAGTCGAAGTTGTCGCGGCCCCGCCGCACTACCCCGGCTGGTATGTGCGCGAGCCCTATCGCGCCCTGGCTTATGTCAGCGAGCTGCTGGATGGGGTAATCGTCACCCGCTGCCCGATGTTGATGAGGGCCGATGGCGGCGGTTTATGGCGCCTACTGGCGCCTTTGAGCTTCGCGCTAGCCGCCGCGCCGATGGTCGCCTGGCGCATCTTCAGATTTCGCCCGGATGTGGTGATGTGCGTCGAGCCGACGCTGTTTTCCGCCCCTGTCGCGATGACCGCCGCCAAGCTGGTCGGCGCGCGCGCCCTGTTGCATGTGCAGGATCTCGAAGTGGACGCCGCCTTCGGCGTCGGCCATATCAAGGGCGCGGCGATCAAGCGGGCGGCGCTTTTGTTCGAGCGTCTCCTGATGGATCGATTCGATCACATCGTCACCATCTCGCAAAAGATGCGCGCCGCGCTGCTCGCCAAGCGCCTCGATCCCGCCAAAATCGAAGTGCTGCGCAATTGGGTCGACACCGGCGCCATCGCGCCGACGGGGAAAGCCGGCAACGCCTTTCGCGCCGAGCTTAACATCGGCGACGACGTTTTCGTGGCGCTCTACGCTGGCCATCTCGGCGTCAAGCAGGCGCTCGATGTGGTGATCGCCGCCGCGCGGCGGCTGCGCGGACGGGGAGACATCCGCTTTGTCATCGCCGGCGCCGGTCCGCTGAGCGGCTCCTTGCGAGCCGCCTCCGCCGACCTTGCCAACGTGCTCTTTTTGCCGCTGCAGCCGGCCGAGCGCTTGAATGAATTGCTCGCGATGGCCGATCTGCATCTGCTGCCGCAGCATAAGGGCGTCGCCGATCTCGTCATGCCGTCGAAGCTCGGCGGCATGTTGGCGAGCGGCCGTCCGCTGGTCGTGGCGGCCGACCCCGGCAGCGAACTTTTCGAGGTTTTGAACGATGTCGCCTTGCTGACGCCGACCGGCGACGACGCGGCGCTCGCCGCGGCGATCGAGCAGGCGGTGACGCGAGACTTGTCGGATCGCGTCAACAACGGATTGCGGCTCGCCGACGGTTTGAGTTCGGCGTGCTTGCTGCCGCGTTTCGAGCGCCTGCTGCTGGAACATGTTCGTCGGCCCGAGCCGGTCGTGGAAGTCCAGCAAGCGACCGAAGTCGCCTGAGCGGGCGGGGCGCGCCCGCGAGCTCTGGCGTCTGACCTCCGCCGCGTCGCGCCGATGTTCGATCGTTCTCCTGCCAAGCAGCGACCGCCGCGCTTGCGGGCGGATGGGCGGCGTCGACCAATCGCGAGCCTTCGCGGTTCAGCGAGCGACGCCAAGTCTCGAGCGGCTGTCGTGGCGAGGCGTTTTCTCTGAAGCAAGTTCCGTGAAAGTTGATGGACCTTCGCGACCGGAACGTGCTCCGGCTTTTTGATTTTGCGCGACTTCCTGTCGCTCGAATGATTCCATCCGGGCGGAAGGCGCGCTAGCGCCGCCGCCGCTTGGCGGAGGGACCGCGAGCAAGGATCGCGCCGGCGTTCGCCGGGTCGTCGGCGGGCCGTCGGCGCCCTTTGACGCGCATCGGCGAGACGGTTTGCCCGCCGACTTGAGGCCGGCGCTTGCCGGCCGGCTGGCGGATATCGCGGCCGCGTCGCTTTGCCGGCGGCTTGGCGCGCCGGTCGGGCTGACCCCGCTCGGCTTTTGTCCCGGGCGCCGGTCGAGCGGGCCCGAGTTGGCTTTCGAGAGTTGGCGCAACTCTGGAACATTTGACCCCGCGGTCCTGGCGTCGGGGAAAATCGGAGAGATCCGATTCGCGCCATGGGGCGTTCGCGCAAGTCCGATATATCGGACTCGCGCTATGGGGCGTTATCGCACATGCAACTGAGCGCACCGGGCGATAATTGTGATCGGCGCGCCGCAGAGTCTGGCTTTTCGGCCTTACAAGCTGATGTGTCGATTTTACAGCTCCGTTTGGACAGCTTGCTCTTGAAGGCATATTGATGTCATGCGCGCGGCGGGTAAGTTGGAAAAGCTTGCTCTCAGTCAAAGTTGAAATGAGCGAATTCACGCAACGGCTGGGAAAATTCGGTCTTTCCTGGATATCAGCAAGCCTTGCCGCGTCGTTGGGCGTCGCGCCATTGCCGGCAACCTCGGCCAGCGCGGCGAGCGCGATCAAAATCAACATTCAAAATGTCGCCACGCCGTTGGGATGCGCCAACCCTTACAGTGCTCCGTTCACCACGGACTGGGGCGTCCGCCCATCGTACAAGGACAGTTATAAGAGCGGCAAAATCACCGATAACCTGAAAGCGCAAGGCTACATAGACCCGCCGACCCAACTCTCATCATGGCCGCGCCCAAAATACTCGAGCAATCATATATTTTGGCTGTCCCGCGAGAATGCACCGGGTCAGTCGGTTGTGATGAGCGGCGCATTCACGCCGGCCCCCAAGAATATTCGGCTGGCCCCGATTCCGTTCGGCGCCAGGCAAATCAAACCGCTGCTTGACGTCAGTTCGATTATCGTCGCGTCGACGCCAATGGGATCGACGGGACTAGCATTTAGGGTTCCGATGGATTTTCCTACCGGTCCGTTCGCTTTCCGCATCGAGGATCCGTCGACGGCCCTTGTTGATGCGATTGCCAATTTACCGGAAGTGCAGTGGACGCTTGGCGTGATGCCCACGGATCCGGACGCCGATCTTCCGGCCGACGTCTTTTCTTACCCTCCGATTTCCTGCGGCGTAATGCCCGGCGGAATGTTGAGAATTTTCGGCAAGAACTATCTGGCTGGCGCGAATGTGTATTTGGCCGACGCCCAAGGAGACGCATTCCAGCTCAGTGTCGCGCGGCGCGACGAAAATTCCATCGCCGCCGGCATTCCAGCAAATATTAATCCTGGAAGTTATTTTTTGTGGATAGGAAATTCCGCGCGCGACGCGGCCTCCAGCGCGCTATTCCCGGTAAAAGTGATGGCTGCGGTTGCGCCGAAGGTGAAGGCGATCGTCTGCCCGAATTTGCTGCCAACCTCGGGCGAGGACATTTCCGCCGGTCTTCAAAACTGCCTAGAAAACAACATTCCGACGGAACCAACCAAAGTCGTCAATGTGCTTGAATTGCCGGCCGGAGATTTCCACCTGGCTCAGTCCATCGCCCTTCACCCAGGGCAGTATCTTCGCGGAGAGGGAGTCTCCAAAACGACAATTGGCGGCGTTTCCTCGGCTCCGCCTGATAGCTGGTTTTCGGGAACCCATCATTTCGGGCTCGCAAATCTAAGTTTCCACGCCCCGGTGCGGAATTCGCTGCTACGCTCCGATCTCACCGGAAGCCCTCTGACATCAGGTTACATTACGATCAACCGCGTCGCGTTGAAAGTGGATGCGCTCGCGCCGACGGACGCTCGCCAACCGGTGGTTCAGTTGAGCGGCCCGGCGATCCAAATCATTGATGCGACTCTAAGCAGCCTCACAGGCGTGTCTTCTTCGGTGGCCTACGCCGACGGCGTCTGGATCAATGGGTTCAATCAAACGCAAGGACAAGGCGGCTGGGCAGCGATTGGGGAAAGCCAAAACGTCATCGTCGAAAATTCAACCTTCAGCGGCCCTTCCCTAGGTTCTGGAATTACGGGTGGCGGCTTGGCTTTCACCTTGACCTTCTCGCCGCACAGCGCGTTTCCGCGTAGCGAGCAGGTGCAGCGGAATGCTTATCTGGGATACAACACGCTCCAGAATATGATGGCGCCTGGCGCAGGGGCCAGCCAGGCGTTCACAACCGACGGAGGCTCCCAAGCCTATTATGGAACCATTGCTTCGAGCACTTCTACCTCCGTGACGCTGATGCACGATCCGGATTGGTCGTTTACTGGCAATACGATCCCCGATGGACTGATTGTCGCGGTGATCGCGGGAGGTGGAGCTGGGCAATATCGTCACATGAGCGGTTATGATAAAAGGCGCATTGTCATAGCGACGCCGTGGACTGTGCCGCCGGATTCAACTAGCGTCGTTGTTGTTTCGCAGGTCAATAAAGACATGACCATATCTCATAATATTATAAAAAATTGCGCCGCCGACGCGATCTTGGCTTATGGGTTGGTTTTTGAAGCTTTAATCGAGAAAAATATCCTGATTGATGCGGGGCATGGAATCAACGTGATGGCTTTTGGTCCATACGGAGACGCATTTTATAATTCAACATTTAATGTTGAACTTCTGCGCAACATTATAACAAACACATCGGACCTAAACTACCTTATTGCAAATGGAGGCATTGTGCTTTCCGAGCAGCCCGGAACAGCGCTCTCTGGGGTCGTAGTTAGAGGAAATACGATAGCGCTTCCTCAGTTTATTAGGGCTTCGCAGGGATATTCAAACAACATTGCTAATATGGTTGAGTTGAACAATTATACGCTTGATCCCGTTCGGAAGTTGATGAACTCCGTAATCAATACGAACCCAGGTTTCCTCGTTGAGGGAATTAACTATGATCGCCCGCGATAGCCAGCGCAAAGTTGTCTTCGTCCAACACCAACGCAGAAGCATGGCGGCTCCGAAAACCATCATGTTCCCACGTCTGACGAGGCGCGAAACACGGACGGATTCGCCAAGGAGAACAGCGGAATCTGGTAGCCTATCGACTCGTCTTTTTGCCGAATGACTGCGCACATGGAGCCTGTTGTGTCGCCAACATACTTCGTATCGCGCTCTCGGTGTCTCAACTTATAAAGTGAGCGGAGTGTCCATGCCGAAAAAATTCAAGGTTTATATTTCTCTGACGGCAATAGTTTCTCTGGTGTTAATAGAGGTATCCGTGCGGGCTTTGGGATTCGTAGATTTTCCTGTTTATGACCTGGACGCCGAAATAAAGTATATTCCAAGCGCAAATCAGTCCGGTCGTTTTATGAATGAAAATGACTGGTATTTCAATGACAAGAGCATGCCGGTGCGCGAAAATTGGAACCCTGTAGGCAAGAAAAATATATTGTTGATCGGGAATTCAATTGTGATGGGCGGCAACCCCTATATGCAGTCGGACAAACTAGTATCGCAAATCCAAGTCCGTTTGAGCAGCGACAACAAGGTTTGGCCAATCGCGGTTGGAGGGTGGAACCAGTCGAATGAAATAGCTTATTTGAAGCGGCATCCCGAGATTGCAACCGAAGCGGGTTATGTTGCGTGGGAATACGGGGCCGGGGGACTCTCACGCGCTACGCCATGGAGAGGGGATTATGTTTTTCCGTCTCACAAGCCGATCTGCGCGACTTGGTATGTTCTTCGTCGCTATGTTTTGCCGCGCTTTTTTCCTGGCTATTCCGCGATGCAGCTCAGTGAACTCCCGGCGACGGGCGACGCCGAAGCTGCCAATTTAGAGGAGTTTGAACGTCAACTAAAGACGCTGACAATGGCCATTAAGCAAGACCATCATGGAATCATTTGGCTATACCCTAGTTCTGCACAGGCGGAGATCGCCAAGAGAGGAAAGGAATGGCTTCCCGAACGTCCAAAAGTTGAGAAACTCGCGAAGTCGTACGGGTTGCGCGTCGTCGATGTGGCGGCGAACGCTGAGTGGACCGGAACCCTCTATCGTGACGGAGTTCACCCGACCATCGAAGGGAACAAGGTTTTGGCATCGATATTGGCCTCGGAAATCATGCGTGATCTCGAACGATGAGTAAAACCGCATTTCAAGTGGCGACCAATCGATGAGGGCTCCAAGCCTTCTCTCGTCGCGGCTTTGGTCAGTTGCGCATTGGTTTCGCCCGGGCGACATGTCGACGCCGGAAGGACGATCGGCGGAGCGGCATCGGCGGGCGTTACTGAGTACCCTTGCGGCCGCTGCGGCCAAGGTGATTTCCGTCGGCGCGGCGCTGGTGTCGGTGCCGCTAACACTTCATTATTTGGGGCCGGAGCGTTACGGGATGTGGATGACGATGAGTTCACTCATCGTTATGCTTTCCTTCGCCGATCTCGGCATGGGCAATGGACTATTGAACGCCGTGGCGCAAGCCAATGGCCGCGACGACCGCGCCGCGATACGGGGTATCGTGTCGAGCGGTTATGCGGCTTTGACCGTGGTCGCGCTGGCCATAGGTATAACCGCCGCAACAGCCTACCCCTTCGTTCCCTGGCCGAAATTGTTCAATGTGCAATCCGAACTCGCCGCGCACGAGGCGGGGCCAGCGACTGCGGCCTTCCTCGCCTGCTTCGCGCTTAGCATTCCTTTTGGCGTCGTCCAGAGGGTGCAGAGCGGCCTCCAGCAAGGATTTCGATCGGGGCTCTGGCAATGCGGCGCGAGTTTGTTGTCTCTCGCCTTCTTGCTTGTGGCAATCCGTATGGAGGCGACCCTTCCGGCTCTGGTTTTGGCGCTGTTCGCGGTGCCGCTAGCCATCAATGCGGCTAACGCGGTCGTTTTTTTTGGCGTCGACGCCCGTGACCTCCTTCCCGCGCGTCACTACGTGAACTGGAGTGATATGAGCAGGATCGGGCGGAGCGGAGCGCTGTTTTTTGTCCTTCAGATCGTCATCGCTGTAGCCTATAGTTCCGACAATCTTGTCATTACGCAAATCCTCGGCGCGACGAAGGTTGCCGAATTCGCCGTGCCAGCGCAAATGTTTGGGTTAATCAATACGGTCCTGGCCATGGCCCTTTCGCCCCTATGGCCTGCCTATGGAGAAGCTATCGCGCGCGGCGACCACCAATGGGTGAAGCGAACGCTCTATCGCTCGATTATTCTTTCGGTTGGCCTCGCGGTTTTCGCATCGTCGGCGCTGGTAATTTCCGGACCATGGCTACTTGCATTATGGGTTGGGAAGGAGATCGTTCCGCCCCTCCACCTTCTACTTGGACTCGGCGTCTGGAAGGTTGTAGAGGCTGGAGGCAACGCAGTAGCGATGTTCTTGAATGGCGCGCATATAGTACGGCTGCAGATAACGCTCGCCACATTGACCGGCATCGCAACTGCGGTGACAAAAATATTCCTCGTTGAACAAATTGGAATCGCCGGCGTTCCGCTGGCGTCGATTGTGTCGTTTCTCCTGTGCTCCGCGTTGCCGATTTCAGTGATCCTTCCGAGGATCCTCAAAAAGCAAATCCCACTGGAAAGCCTCTGAATGATACGGGAAGTCCTCAATCGCATGATTCAAGCCCGCGCTAAGCACCGGCTATTTCGCCGGACGCAAGCTTCGATCGCCGCGACGGCGAAAGTGAATTACCGCGGCCTGGCAAGTCACCCGCCCGCAAAAATTACCATCGGTGACGGAACGATGTTTGAGGGAGGATAGTTTCAAGCCGAGCAGGTTCCGTCGTGACTATCGGGAACAATTCCTTCGTCGGTAATTCTGTGCTGATTTGCGCGGATTCCATTCAGATCGGCGACGACGTGCTGGTATCGTGGGGTTGCACGATCATCGACAATGACTTGCACTCCTTGACTTGGGCAGAGCGCGCGCTGGATGTTCGCGAATGGCGCCAGGGGCGCAAGAGTTGGGACGACGTGACAATCGCGCCCATAAAAATTCATGACAAAGCCTGGATCGGCTTTAATGCCATTATCCTCAAGGGGGTCTCTATCGGAGAAGGCGCTGTCGTGGGTTGTGGCAGTGTCGTAACTAAGGACGTTCCCGCATACACAGTCGCGGCGGGAAACCCAGCACGCGTTTTGAGGGAGATCGTACGTGAATGCTAACGAACCGTTGTTGAGCGCAGAGGAAGCAGTGCTGTTATTGAGAGGTCAACCTGAATCGCAAGAACTAGTCAGAGCATGCTGCTATGACGATCCCGTCATAGAAGCCGCCCGGCGGTTTCACACCAGCAGCGAATGGACTGCTTTGCGCTCCTATCTACCTGCCGTGCCTGGACGTGCTCTTGACATCGGAGCGGGTCGCGGAATTGCTTCATTTTCCCTTGCGTCTGACGGCTGGAACGTTACCGCTCTTGAACCCGATAGTAGCAGCGTGGTCGGGTCCGGCGCAATTCGCGATTTGGCGCGTGGTGCAGGAATCAACATTGGAATCGTCGAAACCTGGGGAGAAAACCTGCCGTTTCCCGATGAATCGTTCGACCTTGTCTACTGTCGTTCGGTTCTGCATCACGCATATGATCTATGCCGTTTGTGCCGTGAGGTTGGTCGCGTTCTGCGTGAAGGCGGCACATTCATAGCTGTGCGCGAGCACGTCATTTCGAGAAAAGCCGATCTGCAGATCTTCCTAAACAATCATCCGCTTCATAAATTACGCGGTGGCGAGAGCGCCTATCTTCTCCAAGAATATATCGAGGCTATCCGAAGCGGCGGCATCGGAATCGATCACATCCTCAACCCCAAGGAGTCCGACATAAATCTGTTTCCTAGCACGCGTCAGGAGATGAAGCTGCACTTAGCCAGCAAAATCGGGTGGCCGTTTCCCAATGCAATTCCCGACATAGCACTCAAGCTTTACGGCGCGATGGTGGATGCTCCAGGCCGCCTTTATTCTTTTATCGGCGTAAAATCTCACGTATCGCGCTAAGCGCTCATCCGGCGTAATGACTTGTCGATGGTCAGTCGCTCGATGAGGGCGCTGGTGGTTGGGATGCCGAGCCATGGTTGGCGACGAAGGCACTGGCCAATGCACGGCGATCCTCGGGCCGTCGCACGGTGCCTCTCGGCGGTTCGGGTACAGAGGCACCGAGACCGATCACATCGACGGTCGTAACGAGCCGTACGAGCAATTCGGTCGTCGGCTCGATTTCTTCAGGAAGCCAACGAAACAGACACTCGGGATATGGCTCGAGCTTTCATCGCGTCGAGTGGGACGTTTGTCATCTTTGTTGTCGTGGCACGACGATGATTTGTCCGCAATAATAACGAACAAGTATACAATTGAAACAAAAGTATTATTTCATAGAACACTTGAGCATTGCGTTTTTATGCCTATACCAATGCGGTGTTTCGCACGCCAGGATTTCAAATAAGCTTGCAACGGGCTCTTATGAAATCTTTTCACACAGGCTCTGATCGGATTTGTGAACATGACGAAGCGAGCATTGGTGACGGGAGGTTACGGCTTCCTGGGGAGGTATACCGCCCGGGCATTGGCGGTAGCTGGTTTCGAAGTTACCGCAATTGGTCATGGATCCTGGGGGCGCAATGAATGGCGCAACTGGGGTATCACCGATTGGCACTTGGCCGATGTGACACTAGACACACTTGTTACTTATGGACGCGAATCCGATCTCGTTTTTCATTGCGCGGGCTCCGGCTCTGTCCCTTTTTCTATGACCCATCCAGCGCAGGACTTTGAGCGCAGCGTGACGACAACGCTGGCGGTGCTCGAATATGTTCGCCTCTATGCAACAGGGACGCGCGTGGTGTTCCCATCGAGCGCCAGCGTTTACGGACTCGCCGAGCGGATGCCGATTTCAGTTCAAGATCGGCTCGCTCCAATTTCGCCCTACGGAGTGCATAAGCGGATTGGCGAAGATCTGTGTCGCCTATACGGAAAACATTTCGGAGACGCCTGCGCGATTGTTAGGCTATTTTCCGTCTACGGGGTCGGGCTGCGCAAACAACTTCTTTGGGATGCGTGTGGAAAAATCCTTAACGGAGATGCGACTTTCGCTGGGACTGGCCGTGAGACCCGGGACTTTATACATGTCGAAGACGCAGCCGAACTTCTAATTCACGCCGCGCGAAAGGCATCAGTTGATTGCCCGACCGCAAACGGCGGCAGTGGAACCAGAGTGTCTATCGCCGAAATCGCAAATGAGATCGCGTTACAATTCGGCCGAAAAGAAGGCGTCGTCTTTTCCGGGATCGTACGTCAGGGCGACCCGTTACACTATCAGGCCGACATAACGGAAGCGCTCGCTTGGGGTTGGATCCCAAAGCGATGCTGGCGGGACGAAGTGCGCGCCTATGCGCGCTGGTATAGGGGTAGCGCTCAGTGATTCGTGTCGGCATTATGGTGAATCTTTCCGAGCGGTGGATGGGCGGCGTAAATTATTTCGCCAATCTCGTCCAGGCAATACAAGCCTTGGATAATCGACGGATCGATCCCGTGATCTTCGTTCCTTCGCGCACCGACGCCAAACTGTTAGCTGGATTTCAGTCTGTCGAAATAATCCAAACATCGCTTCTAGATGGCACCAATAAAATGCGCCACATTCAAACTCTAACAGAAGGCCTGTTGGGCCGTAACTATCCGATGGAGCGATTGCTTCGAAGGGCTCGCATAGACCTTTTGTCCCATTCTCGGCCTTTTGGTTCCCGGAGTCCTGTGCCAACGATTAGTTGGATCGCGGATTTCCAGCACCGTCATCTGCCGGAGTTCTTTTCATCAAGTCAAATCAAACGGCGCAACCGTTACGACGAGTATGTTTGCCGTTCATGCTCGACGTTGCTGCTTAGCAGCTTCAATGCCCAAGACGATTTGTTCCAATTTTTTCCGGGAGCGGCGAAGAAGAGCAGAGTTCTGCAATTCGTTTCCCTACTTCATAATAAAAATTGGCAAGAAGCCGAAAGCTCATATTTCAAGAACCGTTATAAAGCTAATGATGGTTATTTTCACTTGCCAAATCAATTCTGGGAAAGCAAGAATCACCGTGTTGTCATCGATGCTCTCGCGCTTCTTAAAGCCAGGGGTGTGAATTTCACTGTCTTGGCAACAGGCAATACGCAAAGTGCGAACAATCCAAGCCATTTTGTCTCTCTAATGCGCCGCGCTAAGGAGGCGGGTGTCGAAGATCGGTTCCGTGTCCTAGGCCTTGTGCCACTAGAAGATCTCGCGGGGTTAATGCGTGGCGCGATTGCGCTGATCAATCCTTCGCTATTTGAAGGATGGAGCACGACGGTAGAGGAGGCGAAATCATTGGGCAAAACTTTGATCCTCTCGGATATCCCCGTGCACAGGGAGCAGGCTCCGCGGCATGGCATCTATTTTTCGCCAAATGACGCCGAGGATTTAGCGAGCGCGATGGTGCGTGTCTCGGACGCCTTTTCGGAAACACAAGAAAAAAATCGCCGAGAAGAAGCGTGGCGTGCGCTCGGCGGACGCATTCAAGCCTTCGCGCGTCGTTACGAAGAGATCGTCCTGGAAACGAGGTAAAGAATTGAAGTCTTGGTAATTCTTTTCGTATGAGGCTCTTGCAAAACGCCAAAATCATTGGAATCAATGGGAATCGCAACTGAATTGGCTGTGAAGTCGTTCCCGTTTTGCAAGAGCCCTTACATCATCCGCGTTTTGGGCTACATTGTAAGCAAGCTTTATAAAAGCCCGCCGACGAAGAATCACATTGTCACGATCGGAACTGCAGAGTTTGAGTGAACTCACGGCGGACTTGGCGAGTCGCGGAGAGCTCTCGCCCTCCGCGCTCTCAGATCCGAGCGTGAGACTCTCGCCTCACTCGGCTCCCATCAGGTAAACGCGTCGTTTTGATCGCCGCGCCAATGCACGAAGAGACCTACGCTCTCACGGGCTATCCTTGTAAGGAACTGCCCCGCGCAAGTCTTTCGCCCTTTGAAGCGCTTGAACTTCCGCATCACCCACGCACGCAATGTCTGATTGACGTATCGTAACACGGGGGTGATCGCCGATGGCGTGTACCGTCCGTAGTATTCAATCCACCCACGAAGAAGCGGATTGATCTTGAGAGCGATATCGCCCATCGACACGTCGGTTCGACGCCGGATTTCCAAGTCCCAGATCTTCTCCCGCATGGATTTCAGGGCTGAGGGGCTGGCTGCGGGAGAGAAACTACAAGACAGTTTCCGGCGCTGCTTATTCTCTGCCTTTCGTGGCCGGAAACAATACCAGAGAAAGTCAAACATGACGTTCGGATACGCCCCGTTGCGATTTGAGTCCCTACAGTAGACGATCTTGGTTTTAGTGGGATGCAGCTCTAGCTGGCATTCAGCCAGCCTTGCCTGAAGCGTTGC
>Ga0187876_1001966_pt1 | contig 16122 bp, 12 predicted proteins | sample June2016WEW_17_4_FD_133000 | JGI IMG/M metagenome (GOLD analysis project Ga0187876, IMG submission 133000) | Peatland microbial communities from SPRUCE experiment site at the Marcell Experimental Forest, Minnesota, USA - June2016WEW_17_40 | ecosystem: Environmental > Terrestrial > Soil >...
ACTGTGGTTTATTGTTTCGGCGCTCTTTCGGCGCGATTAGGAAAATAAGTAGATAACACAGTGGACGTGGAGAAAAAAGACATTTGCGGAGTTCGCGCCGCCGGCACCGCCGGCGCGGCCACCGGGAGCAACGGAGACAAGTGGGGAGAATCGCTGCGATCGGTGTTTGAACTGGCCCTGGAAAACCAGGGCCCGGAGCGCACCGCGCTATTGCTCGAAAAACTTGCCGACCGGCTGCGGGCCGCCTCACAGAACGCCGGCCACGGCTTCAACACGCCTTACCTTAACACGATTCCGCCGGAGCAGGAGCCCGCTTATCCGGGCGACCGCGCCTTGGAGCGCCGCATAAAAAGCTATATCCGCTGGAACGCCATGGCGATGGTGGTGAAGGCCAACTCGACTACCAACGTCGGCGGCCACATCTCGACCTTTGCCTCCGCGGCCACGCTCTACGAAGTGGCGTTTAATCATTTTCTGCGCGGGCGCACCGAAAATTTTCCGGGCGACATCGTGTATTTTCAAGGGCACGCGGCGCCCGGAATCTACGCGCGCGCCTTTCTCGAAGGCCGGCTCGACGAAACGCATTTGCAGAATTTCCGCCAGGAACTGGCCGAAGGCGGCGGCGTTTCGTCGTATCCGCATCCGTATTTGATGCCGGATTTCTGGCAATTCCCCACGGTGTCCATGGGGCTGGGGCCGGTTCTTTCACTGTATCAGGCGCGCTTTAACCGGTATTTGCAGGCCCGTAAACTGGTGAACTGGACGAGCGAGCCCAGGGTTTGGGCGTATCTGGGCGATGGCGAAGTGGATGAGCCGGAAACGCTGGGCGCCATCGGCCTCGCGGCGCGCGAGAACCTCGACCAACTGGTTTGGGTCATCAACTGCAATTTGCAGCGGCTCGATGGCCCGGTGCGCGGCAACGGCAAAATTATTCAGGAACTCGAATCGGTGTTCCGCGGCGCGGGCTGGAACGTCATCAAAGTCATCTGGGGCTGGGAATGGGACGACTTGCTCGCGCGCAACCGGTCCGGCCTGTTGCTCAAGCGCATGGAAGAGGCGGTGGACGGGGACTACCAGAAGTATTCCGTCGAGCCCGGCAGTTACACGCGCAAACATTTCTTCGGCAAATACCCCGAACTGCTCGAATTGGTAAACCACCTCACCGATGAGCAGATCAGCAAGCTGTTGCGCGGCGGGCACGATCCCCGCAAGATGTACGCGGCCTATCAGGCGGCGGTGCGGCATCAAGGCCAGCCGACGGTGATCCTGGCCAAGACGGTAAAGGGTTACGGCCTCGGCGAAGCCGGCGAGGGCCGCAACATTACGCACCAGCAAAAAAAGCTCAATGAAAAGGAACTGCGCGAATTCCGCGAGCGCTTCCAAATTCCCATTAGCGACGATGTCATTGCCGAGACCCCATTTTTCCGTCCGCCGCCGGAAAGTCCGGAAATCAAATATCTGCTCGAGCGGCGCAAGACGCTGGGCGGCTTCCTGCCGCTTCGCCAGGTTACTGCGCCGCCGCTGGAGGTGCCCAAGCTCGATTCTTTCGGAGAATTTTTCAAAGGCTCAGGCAGCGACGCTTCCACGACCATGGCCTTTGTCCGCCTCATCAGCGTCTTGTTGCGCAACCAGGCGATTGGCCGCCACATCGTTCCCATCATACCCGATGAGGCCCGCACGTTCGGTATGGACGCCCTGTTCAAGGACATCGGCATTTATTCCTCCAAAGGCCAGCTTTACGAGCCGGTGGACAGCAAGTCGTTGTTGTACTACCACGAGACCAAGGACGGACAGATTTTGGAAGAAGGCATCACGGAGACGGGGGCCATGTCGTCGTTCATCGCGGCGGCCACGTCGTACGCCACGTTGGGCGTGCCCATGGTGCCGTTTTACATTTACTATTCCATGTTCGGCCCGCAGCGCGTGGGCGACTTGTTCTGGCTGGCCGGTGACATACGCGCAAAAGGTTTTTTGCTGGGCGCCACCGCGGGCCGCACCACCTTGAACGGCGAGGGCCTGCAGCATCAGGACGGCCACAGCCTGCTGCATGCCAGTACCGTGCCCACTCTGCTCGCCTATGACCCGGCGTTTGCCTATGAAATCGCCGTCATTGTCGCGGAGGGATTGCGCCGGATGTACGGCGAAGGGGAGGAGATCTTCTATTACCTCGCGCTCTACAATGAGAATTACGCGATGCCACCCATGCCCGCCGGCGTGGAAGAAGGCATCACCAAAGGGCTGTATAAATTCAAGCCCGGCCCGCCACTCCAGTCCCTCTCCCATCAGATGGGAGAGGGTGGCCAAAGGCCGGGTGAGGGCCGCAAGGCGCACATTTTCGGCAGCGGCCCCATCATCAACTCCGCGTTAAAGGCGCAGGAAATCCTGGCCGAAAAGTACGGGGTGTCCGCCGATGTTTGGAGCGCGACGAGCTACAAGCTGCTTCGCACCGATGCGTTGCGCTGCCAACGGTGGAACCGGCTGCGCCCAACCGAACCGCCGAAGAAGTCCTACCTCGAAAACCTGCTGGCCAAAGAGTCGGGGGCGTTTGTGGCCGTATCCGACAACATCCGAATGGTGCCGGACCAGATCGCGCCCTGGGTGCCGGGCGGTTTGACGACGTTGGGCACAGACGGTTTTGGCCGCAGCGACACGCGCGCCCGCCTGCGCCGGTTTTTCGAGATAGATGCCGAGTCCACCGTCATCGGCACGCTCTACGCGCTGGCACAAAAGAATCTCATTGGCCGCGACGTGGTGGCCCAGGCCATCAAAGACCTCGGTGTGGATCCGCAGAAAATCCAGCCGCAGATCGTCTAGCACATTAAACTGTAAATTTGTTCGTATCCGGCCCGCCTTCGCTGACGCTACGGCGCGGCAGTCTTCGCTCTGCGCTGCGCTCCGAGCGAAGACTGGTGGAGCCGAGGGGGCTCGAACCCCTGACCCCCACAATGCCATTGTGAAACGAGCCATTGCAAACAAAGGGTGGAATTGCGATTTGTCGAAATAGTGCCCGGTATGGTGCCCAAGAAATTGGCTTTTGCGGTCAATTCCCGCCGCGCTCCTTCGCTTCGCTCTGATTGTCTCAAAGATGGTGCAAGAACACAAGGCAGATTCGCGCCCACGCTTCGATTTGCCGTTTCCGGCTTGTTCCTCACCCTGCCCGGCCATCAAAGCCCGTGGCGCGTGGACGGTGCAAGCCGGGCGTGCGCTGTGGCGCGGCCTGGGATGTTTGCACGGCGGATCGCCGGCATCCGGCACGGTGTCTTTCCCCGCTCGTCACCCTCGGCATTTCGGCTTGATGCCGTGCGCTGGCTGGCGCGCTGGCAGCGTTTCCGGGCCGGACGTGCAAAGCATCGTGCGCGACTCCCGGCGCGTCCTGGGGCTTCGTAGGCGGTTTTGGTTGGCCGGCGGAAATGCCCGCAACGATCATTTCCCCGATTTCGGGCTCGGTCGGCTGGAAATAATCGCGTCAGGATCGGGCAGGTGGGGCTTTGTGGGGGTGGGCCGCTATGGTGACAGTCGGAAATTCTGATTGACGCATCCTGCCCGGTTAGCCCGTGCTTCAAACGGCGCGGGCTTTTTGTTGCCTGTGACGATTTCGGGCCGGGGCGGTTGGTGTGTGCAGGCGGGGGCGGCGGTGTCTTTGGCTGTCAAGACGCAAAAAATCTAAGGTCAAACCTCGGTTCTGTTTTGGGGTTCTCATCCGTGATTGCGCGGCGAAAGTAAAAGAACGTGTAGTCAACGCCGCGATATTTTTTGGGCGCGACGGCAACAAGTTCCCAGCCCGATTCGGCGCATTGATTCAGCTTGGCAGTTTCTTCTTCTGGCGATACAGTCGCAAGCAAACCACCAACCAAATAGGAAAAATATGGATTCACTCGAAAGCCGAATAGTGGGGTCGGTGAGAGATGTGATGATGCGACCAACAGCGCCGGCGCGTAGAGAACGCGCCAAAGAGATTTTTGGCGATGTGATTAGCGAATACAACATGCGCAAACGAGGATTGAAGCCGGAGCAATCCATCAACCTCGTCTGCCTGATCGGCGGCGGTGTCTTTGATGTGTATTCGGTGGCGGCGAAAGACGATTTTATCGAAATAGTGGGGAAATCTGGCGAACATCTTCACATAATCACGGCACCGATTGAGCAAGTCGCCTTTGACATCATAATCTCCAAGACGACCACCGCTGAGCCGCCGCGAGAAATAGGCTTTGGCGCAATAGCAAAGGAGCATCAAAAAGCCGAGCAAGCCACCGCTTGATGGGCGCGGCGAAAGCGGGGGGGCGCATAATGCGCTAAAGCCGGCCGTTCGGTTTGGTTCTGCGGTCATATCGTTCTCCGTTTTGCGGCCTTCCAGGCTCATTTCTGGCGCCGCTCTTTCTTGCGCCGGGGTTTCCGGCCATCGGCCAGCAGCGCCAGCTTCTCCCAATCGGGCGCGGCGTATCGCGCTGCCGGGTCGAAGCTAATCCGGGGCAAGCCTTCCCAGCCATCGCTTTTCGCCGGCGCTTTCATCGGAAAGAAAAAAGGCCGGGCGCTCAAACCAACCACGAAAGAACCAATCAATAAGCAGCGCGCCCGGCCTTTAAATCACCAGCTACCATTTCCGCAATTTCTTCGCCAGCCGCGCCAGCCGCGCCTGGGTCACCGGGTTTTGGTTTTCGGACCATCGCATCATGTCCCGCACGGTGTCGAGTTGCGCTTGTTCATCGGCGGACAAAACCGGGGGGCGTTGCAGCGGCATTTCCGACGATGGCAGTTGCACAAGTGCGCGCGCGATCTCGCCAAGGATGGCCTGTTGTTCGGTTGCGGTCGAAGCGGTTTTTAACCGCGCGTAAGCAGAATCAAGTCTTGCACTCATTTGGGCGCCCTGGGGGGAAGGACCATTGCCTTTGAAAATTCTGGGAGAGCTCATTTACTTTCCGGGGGTTGTGAGGTTCACGCCGGCGGCCGCCAGGAGTCCGGCCAGCATCGAGCTTGGGTATAATTCTTGGTGCAAGCGGTTGGTTGAAAATTTCATCAGGATCGAGGCGTGACAGCGCCAAAGGAGGCTTGGGGTCCAACCAATATCGTAAGCGAGCGCGATAAATCGCTCGCCTATTTCACTGTCGGCCATGCTCTCACGGAGAAAGTCCATCGCGCGTTTGATGACCGGCCCGGCGAGGGCGCGCGCCTCGGCGGCCAGGGGCTTAACCTGCTCCTCAATCGCCGCGCGTTTCAACCGAAATTCCCTTTGCAGCGTATCGCGGTCGCCCGTGATTTCCGTTTCGCCGGTGACCTCCCCCTTTGCAGTTTCGGCAACCTGATTGGAAAAAAGCTCATTCGCCTTTTGATAGGTGAATTGCTGCATTGTTTCGTAAAGGCGCCGGATGGCGCGTTCGATTTCGGCCAGGCGTTGCTTTTCGTCCGGCGTGAAAATCTCATGGCCCGCGAGCAACGCGGCCAGCGTTCGGGGCGTGTATTTGGCCAATACGCCATGAGGAACGACAGAGCCCATGCCCACCATGTTGTGGACCGGGGCGAAATCCACGTAGATCAAGCAAGGCCACGGTCGGTTTGGCTCAGCGGCGGGGCTATCAAGCTGGCGCAAAAATTCTTGCGTGGTGGGGGCATATTCCAGCCGTTCCGATGCGGAGCGCATTAGAATATCGTCAGGCAGGGTGCGGGGTTTGGTTGCGCCGGGGTCGGCGGTTTTTGATTCGGCGGTCGTATTCATATTTTTTTGCTGCATAGCTCACCTATGGGCCGGACTTTAGATCGCCGGTCGGAGTGGCGGGTTTTCGTCAATGTTTATCGCATCATTTGGACGCTATTCCTTTATGGCCTCCAGGATTGCTTTTTTGAGCTGGCTAAACCTGCCTTCGCTGATTCCCAATTCCTGCGCCGCTTCGCGGGCTGTCTTGTGTGATCCAAGCTTCAGGCAATGGGCGATGACATTGGCGCGTTTCCAGGCGGCGAGCGGGCCGCCGGCGGTCAAGACGGCCAAAAGCTTTTGGAGAAACAATCGCCGGTCGAGTGATGTTTTTTCATCGCCGCATTTTCTCAACTGGTGGCGGTCCATCCAGTCCGAAACGATTTCCACGGCACGGCGCACGCTGGCGAATTGTGCGCCGGCCTCTGTCAGGTCCGCGATCAATTCCAGTTCGGGCGGTTGGTCCTCTCGTGCGATTGGCACCAGGCGGCCGGCCTCGTAACCGTATTCGATTAGCGGGTCACCGCTCATTTTTTCGTTTCCTCGTCCGCGTGCGCCAGGATGGTTTTGCCTTCGTCTATGAGGCGAGTCGAGACGCCGGCCAGCTTGGCAATCTGCGTGCGGGTTTCGCGCTGACCGGGAGCTTCCGCACATTTGTTCGGAACCTTGTTTTTTCCGCCGTTAATCTGTTTCTCCCTTGCCTTCTCCCTCAGCAGCGGTTCCAGCTTCAGCGCCAGTTCAATCCGGGATAACGGCGCCAGGTTGCGGCGTCGCGCTCGTTTGGGGTCGGGACCAAATGCACGCTGCCACAATTCCACGGCCAATTTGCGCGACTGCGCGCGGATTTGTGCGGCCGACTGGGGATGATTTCGCAAGGCGGTTTGAAGGTTGGCGGTTTTCATTTTGTCATTCCTCTGGCTTTTTGCAGAATTGATTCAACTGCGGCATCGAGTGCGGCCTGTTCGGCGGCAATGACCGCTTCCGCCACGCCCGCCGCGGCGAGTCGCGTTTTTTGCTGGCCTCCTAATGTTCGCGGCAAGGCTCGCAGTTCGTTCCCCAGCCCCTGCAACGGCTGGCCAAGGAATGATTCCATTTCCTCACGCTTGAAAATCTGGCGGTTCGCAATCGCGTTTTCACGGCAAAGTTTTTCGTTTTGTGCGGCCAGCCGCTGGATTTCCAAGTCCTCTTTGGCGCCGATCATGGCGCAGAAAACCTGCCGGGCCGTCAGATGCTTGAACGGCTCAACCGTCACGCCTGATTTTGTGAGGCGGATTGTGAGCGTTTTTGTTTCAACGCCAATCGCCTTTGACCAGGCGTTCAGCGTTCCGGTGAGTTGGTTTTGTCGTTTCATAATTTTGTGGATTTGGTAAAAATTTCTTGCGCGGTTTTCCTCTGAAATGTCATTGCGACTTTGCTGGCACCTTTCAAAAAAGAGATTCCTTGATCGTTTCCGCCGGTCTGTCGCATGGTCGCATGGTCGAGCATGGTGTTTCCGTCGAAAAACTTCCGCTATACGCGTGTGAGTTTGGACGGAAACACCATGCTCGACCATGCAACCATGTTTCGGTTTTTGTGGTTTCATTGGGGTTTCTTCAAATTTCGGTTGCATGGTCGTTTCGGAGTGGTTCCACCCGGTAACGTCGGGCATGGCCTTTTCCGTCCAGGGCAAAGCGGTAATGCAAGACGGTTCGGCGGTCATAGCGCGCCAGCAAGCGGCCAAGAGCGGATTTCTGTCCCCGGTCAAGGTCGCCGTCATCAATGCCGATGATATTTACAAAAAGCCCGTGCTCCCGTGCCAGGTCAACCAATTCAGAGAACGCAATGGCGACGGGTTTTTCCGCCATAGCTGACACCAGTGTTCGCATGTCCGCGGCGTCTGGGTCCGCGGCGGCGGTGACATTGGCCGTTGCGAGCGGGCAGGCGAAGCCAGCCGATTCTACAATTCCACCGATCATGTTTGCCCAAGACGGGAAAGCGGAGTGGCCGCGCGTCGGCGCTGGCCGGCCTTTGGCATCCCACTCCCTCACCATTGCCCAAAGAGCGGCCAAGATTTTCGGGCGCATTTCCAGCAGCGTCGGCAGGTCCAGCGGGCGGGTGAATTGCCGGTCCTCGGCGCGCTCGGCTTCCAGGTGCAATTCGACAAAGAGACTGCGGCGGCGCATGTCCGGCGAAACGGTCATGCCGTTGCCGGTCACAAAGCACGTCGCCAGATTATCGCCCGTCACGCTTTCGTTGAATCCGAGTTTGCGCCCGCTCCAAACCGGCGCGCTTAAAAATGCTTCAAGCGGTTCGCTCGAAAGCCTGCCTTTGATGTTGTCCAGGAAGATCACGGCCTTGCCTTCCCGCACCGCCGTCAAAATCACTTTCCGCATTTCGTCATCGTCATCGGCTTTTGAGCCGAGAGGCATTATTCCCAGCGTCGGCGTGATGCAGATTTGCGCCAGCAGCGTTTTCCCAGCGCCTTCGGCGTTGGCAACGAAAACGAAACATGGCCGCAACGATTTTTCGGGCAAAATCTGGCTGGCAAAAACGCCAACCGTTGCCGCTACTGCGACAGATTTGCTTCGCTCACCGTCCGCAAAGCAAAATTCGGCCAGTAAATCGTTTATGGTTTCAACGCCGGCGGCCAGCGGCATCTGCAAATCATAATCCTCGGCCGCAATCGTAAGCGTTTGCGTCGGCTCATGGTAGCCGTCCGGCAGCAAGGTCAATTTCCCGCCGGCATCGAAAACCGGCAACCGGACGTGATTCACGCGGCGGACACGGCGCAAGGCGTCGGCAAATTGCGGCGCGGCCAGTGTTCCGCGCGCCTCGTTATCGGTCATGGTGACATTGAACTGGAAACTATTTTCGCCAACGGTCTTGGCGCGATAGCCGATGAAGAATTTTTCCGCCCAGCTGCGGAAGGTTTGCGGCGTCATGGGCTTTAGCTCGCCATCGGCCAGCGTGACAATTTCACCATTCCGCCAGAAAATATCCTCGTCACGCAAGACGTGGACCAGATCGTCCGCAAAATCGGAAAGCAAGCGGTCGGGACCGGGCAGGCGGATTTTCGGGCGAGCGTCGGCAATGGCGCGTTGCAAATCGTCGGCGGCCCGGGCCTGGGGCTTCTCAACCGGCTTGGCCGCTTTCATCGCGGCTTGCAAATCGGCGCTGGTCGCCCCGGCTTTTATCCAGTCGTTTGCATCCTTGTGCGGCGCCGGCGCGGTCACGTTCAAAACCCTGCAACCGGCGTTGGCCACAATGTCCGCAAGCCATTTTTCCCCGGCTTTTTTGCCGGTCTTGGGATCCGGCTCGTCATTCTGGGTGAACGCATAGACAACGGCGTCGGGTGACACTTGGCCGCGGATCAATTCGCCATTGCCCGCGCCGCGAGTGATAAAAACGGCTGCGTCCGGCACGCCCGCGCCATTGTGCCAGCCGGATTTATCCATGACGGCGAAAGCGTCCCATTGGCTTTCAAAGGCCATGACGTAACCCGCCCGGCGCACGTCGCCAAAAACCAGCGGCGCAACCTTTACGCCTTTGGGATAGAAAAACCATTTTTTATCGGCAAGCCGCCAATGGCACGCAATCACCGCGCCGTCACGATGGACCGGGAAGGCCGGTTTCGATTGGTATAGGCCAATCATGCCTTGCTGGTGAAGCCATTTGAAAAACTCCGCTGATATGCCGCGCCAGTCCGCGAGCCGTCGCGCGTGTTCATCCGTGAAGCCAGCAACGCACGCCTGCCAGTCGAAAGCCGGTTTCGATTTTGCGGGCGCGCCGTTGCGAGTGCCGAAAGAAACACTCTTGCCCGCCAGCCTGAAAATTTCCTTCCGGTGTCCGCGGTCGTCAGGATGAACCGCGCAACCGAATTTTCCATCCGGCTTGATTAACAAGTGGTCGCCGGTCTTATCGGAGCCAGCGGCGCGGCACGCCGGGCAAGCCGCGTGAACTGTCCCGTTGTCCAAGCGCCGGACGTTATCGAGGCGCGCCAGGTCGAGTCCTGATTCACGCATCGCGCCCACCCCTTTCCGGCGAACTTTCGCGCAAAAAAAGTCGTGCGCTCTGTGTCAAGCGGCGCCGGCGATGTCGCCCGGCCAGAATGTTTTCAATCAAGCGCCTTCCGCTGCCACTCATGCGGCTGGCGCGCATGAATTTCCGCCGGCTCACTCTGCCCCCCCGCCGGCAAGGATGGTCCGCGGGTGGAAACGGAAAACGCGGTCGTTAATGCGGATCGCGGGGATTTTCTTACGGCGGACGTTGGCCATTAAAACGCGGCGGCTGAGGCCGAGCCAACGGGAAGCTTCTGCCGGTGATAGCAACGCATCGAGGTCAACCGCCGGGCGGTGTCCTGCCTGCTCTTTGTGCTTAGTATGTGCACGCATAGTCACAGTTTGGACTATGGTGCGCTTTTTTATACCACCTTAACGGCGGGGTGGGTTTTTCAAGATGCTGGCGAATTTCTTCTGAAAATAAATTTCTTCGCGGGCTTTCTTCCCTGTGTGAAGTTCAAATTTTTCCAGTCCCCGGCGAATCATCTCTATTTTTTTCAGCTTGGGAAACTGATTTGCAATTTGCTGGATGTAAGCCCATTCGCCGTAACGATCCACGCCCGGCGATTTCATGGACTTCGCCCAAAAAATTTGCATCCATCGCAGTCCGGCGTTAAATGCCAACTGCGTGGCGTGTTCTATAGTGTTGGCGCTCAAAGCGTTTTCAATGGACTGATAAACGAGCAAAGCCTGTTCGCGGTTTGCATCGTGTTCGGATTTTTTAAGAGTCATTGCCCGCGCCTCTTTCAAGACGCGCGCAAGGGAAGCGTTTTTGCACAAGAATTTTGCATATCGTTGGCCGCGCTCCTGTCCGCTGTCAAAACGCGGTGTCAGTTTTGTGCGAAAATCGTGCGCTCTGGATTGTGGGTTTTTCTTTTTCATGGTCGCTTTGCCTTTTGAACAGCTTGCGGTGTCAGCGCCCAAAACTGTTTGCACTCTTGCGGCGTGACGATGTTTTTATATTTCGATTCCAGAATCCTTGCCGAATTGCCGAGCCAGTGCGCGACCAGCGGCGCGTCTTGATGTTGCTGCAATAAGTAGCTGGCGGCGGTGTGTCTCAGGATGTCTTGCACCCATTCAATGCCTGTGGCGTCGCGAAGTGCCCGCCGGTGCCGGCGCAAGGTGGTAGTCTCCGGGGTGATAGGATCATCCGGTTTCCCCTGTCGGCACGTTTTGAGCCACGCACAAGCGGTTAGGTTCAACGGGACCGTGCGACGGCGGCGGACTTTGGACGCGGCGGCGTCAACCCTGACGCGCTTTTGCTTTAGGTCCACGTCAGACCATTTGAGCTTTTCGACTTCCTCCGGGCGGATGCCGGTGAACATGCCGAGCGTGAGCCATGCGACCAGCCGGCGGTGAGATTTCCGGCACTCGCGCAAAAGTTGCTTCGCCTGTTCAACCGTGAGAATGGCGGGGATTTTTTCGTCCAGCTTGGGCGGCGTGATTTTCAGGCAGATGTTTTCTTTCACATAGCCCCGGCGCCAGCAAACATCGAACATCGCCGAAAGCCTGCCGAGATTGCTCTTGCGCGTGCTTAATGCCTCACCGCGGAGATCAAACCACTGTTCAACGTCGGCAACTGTCACGCGGTCAATGAACATTTCCTGACGGCCGGCGGCGAATTTCCCAAGGTAGTTCTCCAACTCGCCAACGTAGCGTTCGCGGAGATTTTCGGCGGTCTTGGCCAGAATGGTTTCCTCAACGGCCTGTTTCAGCGTCCGGCGCTGCGCCGGGGCGGCGTCAAGTTTGCCGGTCTTGTATGCCTCCCACACTTGCCGGAGTGTGACGTTTTCCCGCTTGGCGTCGGCAAAGACCAGCATCAAGTCGTTGCGTTCCTCTGGCGTCAGTTCCAGCCAGGACTTGCCGGCGTGCTTGTGTTGCTGCTTCAGTTCATCGCCGGCGGCTTCCGCTTCCGCCTTTGAAAGAAACCACTTGCGGATGCGTTTTGCGCCTTCGTAGCGGTCGAGCACCCATTCAATGCGGTTGCGTCCATTTTTCCGCCGGTCGAGCTTTCGGACTTTCATGTCCCTATGGTGCCCGATGGTGCCCGGTTGTGTCAAGTTTAAGTGTGTATCAAGTCAACCCAAGCAAGTAGCAAGTGCGCCAGTCTGGAAACGTCAAAAACGCAATCCAGCATTGCAAATAAAGGGTTTCGTCAATACTGGCGCGGGCTTTTAGGATGGTGGAGCCGAGGGGGCTCGAACCCCTGACCCCCACAATGCCATTGTGGTGCTCTACCAACTGAGCTACGACCCCATCCGGGATGACCGCAATCTAAAGTTCCGGCGGCGCTTGTCAAAGCTTTTCCGGCTGAACTACGCTGGAAATGGCTGGAGGAGGCTGAAGGAGGCCGAAAATGTGATTGAAGCGGCCGGCCAAATGTGGCTAGCGTCGCGCGTGACTCAAACGAAGCCTTCGCTGCGCCTGGCCTTCCTGACGCACGAACCGTTCTATCCGCCCTCCGGCGGCGGCTCGGCCGAGGCGGTCTATCTCGTCGAAGAAATGGTCCGGCGCGGCCATGAAGTCCACGTGTTCTGCCCACAAATCACCGATGCGGAACATGTCAGTAAGCAATTTGGCATTCGCTTGCATCTGTTCAATCGGTGGCCGATGGGCCGGTACGCCCGGCTAAGGAATTTCAAGTATCTTGCGTATCCATTCTTCCTGGAGCGGATGGTGGCGGAGGCTGCGCGCACCACAAAATTTGATGTGCTCGTTTCCCAGCACGCCATCTCAGCGGTGGCGGCGGGCGGACTGAAACGAAAGCTCGGCGTGCCGGTGGTGATGAATTTTCCCGACCTGCTCACCGGTTTCATGGAAACGTGGCCGTCGCACGCGGCTCCCCGATTTTTGGTGAGCGCGCTTATCCGCTACGAATTGTCACTGCCGGCGCGGCGCGGCGTGGACGGGGTATTGGCGATTTCCGATCATCTGGCCGGCCTCTTTGCCGCGCACGGTTATCCGCGCGAAAACATCCTGCCCATTTATTACGGTTTCGCGGCGGAACACTTTCCGTTGCGCACGCAACTTCCCGAGGCGGGCAAACCGCCGGTGGTGGTCATGCACGGTTCGCTGGATTTCCATCATTTGGGCGACATTGCCTTTCATGCGATGCAGCACGTCACCCAGGTGCGGCCAGGCGTGGTCTTCCGGTTTGTGGGCCAGCGCACGGGCGCGCTGGAGACGTTTTTGCGGCGGGCGGAGACGATAGCGAATTTCCGATTCGAAAGCACCGGCTTTGTGCCGTATGCCGAGGTGGGCAAGCATCTGGCCGACGCCAGCGTGGGCATGGTGCCCTACGAGGAATCCATCGGCACGCATTGCGCTTTCGTGGCCAAGGTGGTCGAATACGTGGCGAGCGGGGTGCCGACCGTTTGCACGCCCCTGAAAAGCATCCAGGGCTATTTCGGCCAGGATCCCATGGTGCGCTTTTCGAGATTCGACGGAGCGGATTTGGGCGAAAGAATTCTGAGTTGGCTCGATGAACGGCCATTGAACTGGCAGGTGGGCGCCGCCAAATCCGCGGCGCGAGTTCGAGCGGAACTGGATTGGGGACCGCTGTGTCGCAAGGCGGTGGACTTTATTGAAATGAAAAGTGCGGAGTGCGGAGTGGGGAGCGCGGAGAAGAAAACAGCGAACCAGCCTTCGCTCAGAAGCTACGGCTCGGCAGGCATCGAGCGCTGAACATGGAACGTGGAATGGAGGAGTTGAGGATCCGCCTTCGCTCTGAAGCTCCGGCGCGGCAGGCGCGCAGGAGGACAGCAACTGCGGTGAGGTTATGCAAAAGACGCGGTGGGAGAAATGCGTGAAGGAGGCGGCAGACCCGCCGCGCGCGAAACGCTCGCTCGAAGCCTTGGCGGCGACGAGCGCCCGGCCGCAGTTGAAGAGGTTCGCCGGCGAGCAAATGCGGGTGATTACGGCGTTGTTCAGCGGCTCAAAGGCGTTGGGTGAGTTGCTCGTGGCCCATCCGGACTGGCTCCCCTTGCTGGAATGGGAGCGGCTGAAATTCCCGCGGCGGGCGCAGGGGTTTCAGCGGGAAGTGTCAGGCTGGCTGAAGCCGAAGCTCGCGGCGCACGATTACAGCGGCGCGCTGGAGGAAATGCGCCGGTTCAAGCTGCGCGAAATGCTGCGCATCGGGGCACGCGATCTGGCGCGGCTGGGGGACATGGCGCAAATTACGCGCGAACTTTCGGACGTGGCGGATGTCTGCCTCGATGCGGTGTGGCAGATTTGCCTGGGACAATTGACGGAGAAGGCCGGCCAGCCGTATCACCAGAATGCCGATGGCCGCTGGGAACCGACGCGGGGGTGCGTGCTAGGCCTGGGCAAACTCGGGGGACAGGACTTGAATTACAGTTCGGACGTGGACCTGATGTTTGTCTATGGCGAGGAGGGCCGCGTCTTCCGTGAGGCGCCGGTCGGCGGCGAGCCGCCGCGTTCGTTGCTCAACAACCATCAGTTTTTTAACAAGGTGGCGGGAGCGTTTGCCGCCGAGGTGGGACGGGTCACGGAAAACGGCTTCCTGTATCGCGTTGATCTTCGGTTGCGGCCGGAAGGCGAAAGCGGTCCCTTGGCGCGTTCGCTGGAGAGTTACGAAAACTATTACGCGCAATGGGGCCAGACGTGGGAGCGCATGATGCTGATCAAGGCACGGGGCGTGGCGGGCGACGAAGGCCTGGCCGCCGAGTTCCTGGAAACCATCCAGACGTTCCGCTATCCGCCGTTGTTGAGCGCCGACGTGCTGCACGACGTGGCCGCGGTCAAGGACCGGCTGGAGCGGGAAATCGTCGGCGAGAAAAATCTGGAGCGCAACGTGAAGCTGGGCCGGGGCGGCATCCGCGAGATTGAGTTCGTGGTGCAGTCGCTGCAGATCCTGCACGCGGGGCGCGAGCCGTTTTTGCAAACCGCGCAAACGCCGGCCGGTCTGGCCAAGCTCGCCCAATATGGATTGCTCACCAGAGAAGAAGCTGCCGAACTGGATGCTGCCTATCGCTTTCTCCGGGACGTGGAGCACCGTTTGCAAATGGAGGAGAACCAGCAGATCCACACGATTCCGGATGATGCGGCGGCGCGGCTGCGACTGGCGCGGCTGATGGGTCTCAATTCAGCGGAGCAATTTGACGCTGAACGGCAGCGGCATTCGGACAACGTGCGGCGGGTTTATGACCGGCTCTTAAAAACCGAGCTGCCCAAGCCGACGGGCGCGGCGTTGCCGGAAGAATTCGATGGCGCGCGCGCGGAATGGATCAGCCTGCTGGGGAGGCATTCCTTCCGCGAGCCGGAAGCGGCGCTCCCCCGGTTGAAAGAATTTGCGGAAGGCCCCGGCTACGTTCACGTGTCTCCCCGCACGACGGATTTGGCCCGCCAATTGATCGTGAAATTTCTGGCGCACTGCCCACATGACGAAAAACGGGGAGAGCGCCCGCCCCGGGCGCAGTTTTCCGCGCCCTCGCGGAAAACATCCGCTGCACCGGAGAACTCCAAGTATTCCGACGGCCTCCCCCCACCAAAGGCTGGATACGAGGGCGTATCCAGCAGCGCCCGTGGCGGGCGCGCTCCCCAACACTCCACCCTCTCCGACCCCGACCGGGTTTTGACGCGGCTGGACAGTTTCATTGAGGCTTATGGCAGCCGCACCGCGCTGATGGAGATGTGGAATAGCAATCCGGCGTCGTTTGAATTGTTGCTGTGGCTGTTTGACCGTTCCGAATTTCTCGCCGAAACCGCCATTCGCACGCCGGACATGGTGGAGGATTTGGTGAATGGCGGCCGGCTGGGCCAGCAGAAAACCGCGCCGCAAATTCTGGAGGATTTACGCCATGGCCTGGGCGATGAGGACCAGTTCCTGTGGTTGCGCCGTTATCATGAAGTGGAATTGATGCGGCTGGGCCTGCGCGACATCCTGGGCCTCGCCGATTTCGAGCAAAACCTGATGGAGCTTTCCGCACTCGCGGACGCGTGCCTGCAATATGCCGTTGAAGTGGTCATGCGCAAAAACCAGCTTCGCCTGCCGCCCTTTGCCGTCATCGGGCTGGGCAAGCTCGCCGGTTGCGAAATTGATTATGGTTCCGACCTCGACGTGGTGTTCGTGGCAAATGCGAAGGCGATGGAATTGGAAAAGCTCCAACGGCTGGCGGTGGAAGTCATGGAATTGCTGTCGCGCCAGACTGCCGCGGGCACGGTGTTTCAAGTGGACGCGCGCCTGCGTCCGGACGGCGAGAAAGGGCTGCTCGTCAATACCCTGGCAGCTTACGCGGAATACTATCGGAAGCGGGCGCAGCTTTGGGAGATTCAGGCGCTCACGCGAACGCGGCCGGTGGCGGGCGACGTGAAACTGGGCAAAGAGTTCCAAAAACTCGCGGCGGCGCTGACGGATTTTAGATCGAACGCCCAAACTGC
>Ga0187876_1001969_pt1 | contig 16112 bp, 14 predicted proteins | sample June2016WEW_17_4_FD_133000 | JGI IMG/M metagenome (GOLD analysis project Ga0187876, IMG submission 133000) | Peatland microbial communities from SPRUCE experiment site at the Marcell Experimental Forest, Minnesota, USA - June2016WEW_17_40 | ecosystem: Environmental > Terrestrial > Soil >...
ACCGAGCCCCACAGCGCGCGATGGACCATCAGCGGTCGGTGCTTTTTGCCGTCTTCGGCAATGTACTCCAACTCAAACCTTCGCGGCAGCGTGAAGTCGAACTGCACGGTCGAAAGCTGCCATAGACGGCCGATCGCATCCACCAGCTTCACATCGATCTTCGGCCCGTAGAACGCCGCTTCGTCCGGGATTACGGTGGCGTGGATTCCGAGCCGGTCGCAAGCCTTGCGCAATGCGCCCTCGGCAAGCGTCCAGTTCGCGGGCTCGCCATCGTACTTGCCGCTCGCGCCACCATCCCACGTGGAAATCTCGGCTTTGTACTCTTTGAATCCGAACGTGTTCAGGGTGTCGGTCGCGAATTCGAGGCAGTTCACGATCTCGTTTTCGATCTGGTCGGGAGTGCAAAAGATATGCGCGTCATCCTGCGTAAATCCCCGCACGCGCAGCAACCCGTGCATGGTTCCCGACCGTTCGTAGCGGTAGACAGTGCCCAGTTCGCCCAGCCGCACCGGTAAATCGCGGTAGCTGTGCTGACGGTCCCGGTAGATCAGGATATGACCGGGGCAGTTCATCGGTTTGAGCTGGTATTCCGCGTCATCCAGTTCCATCGGCGTGAACATGTTTTCCGCGTAGAAACCGGCATGGCCGGACGTCTTCCACAGTTCCCGCCGCATCACGTGCGGGGTGTAGACCAGAGAATATCCGCGCTTGAGGTACGCGTCCCGCATCCAGTCTTCCAGCTGTTTGCGGACGATTCCGCCTTTGGGGTGGAAGAAGATCAAGCCGGGGCCGGCGAGTTCCTGAATGCTGAAGAGATCGAGTTCCTGCCCCAGCTTCCGGTGGTCGCGCTTCTTCGCTTCCTCCAGCTTCGTCAGATACTCGTCGAGTTCTTTTTTCGTGAACCAGGCGGTGCCGTAAATGCGCTGCAGTTGCTTGTTCTTCTCGTCGCCCTTCCAGTACGCGCCCGCGATCGAGAGCAATTTGAAAGCCTTGATCTTCGAGGTATCCGGGATGTGCGGACCGCGGCAGAAGTCGATGAAGTTCGGCCCCAGAGTGTATTCGGAAAAAACATCGTCCGCGCGTTCTTCGATGAGTTCCACCTTCATCGGTTCATTCATGCGCCGGTATTTTTCGATGCCCTCCGGCTTCGCAATCAATTGGCGCTCAAAGGTCAGGTTCCGCGCCTGCAACTCCCACATTTTTGCCTCGATCTTCTCGAGATCCTGCGGAGTGAATGGCTCAGGGCGGTCGAAGTCGTAATAGAAGCCGGTGTCGATAGGAGGCCCGATGCCGAGTTTTGTCTCCGGAAAGAGCTCCAGCACGGCCGCGGCGCAAAGATGCGCTGTGGAGTGCCGGTAAACTTCGAGCGCCGCAGGATCCTTCGGCGTCAGGATTTGCAGGTTTGCGTCGGCTTCGAGCGGCCGGTTCAGGTCGTATAGACCGCCGTTGACCTTTGCCACAATTGCCGCGTCAGCCAGGCGTGGGCTGATTTTTCGCGCGACGTCGAGCGCAGTGGTCCCGGGCGGAACCGTCTGGACACTTCCATCGGGCAGCGTTACTTGAATGTTGCTCATTACAGGAGACCTTAAGGTTATCACCGGGCGATTTCCGCCCCGGATCCGCTAAAGCGGATTGTCCGGCGCTTCCGTTTCCCGTGTTGCCTCAAAGCCGGTTTTCGCGTACCTTGAAGGGCATGGAAGTACATTTCTCCCCCCTCGAAACGCGGCTTCAGCAAGTCGCCTCCGCCAACGGCAGGGACGCCGAGCAACTGGTGAAACACACCGTTGCCCGAATGCTCGAGAATCGCGCCCGCTTCATCGGCGGTGTGCAAAGGGGATCGCGCAAGCCGACCGGGGCGAGTTTGTAGAGCACAAGGACGTGCTTAATCGCATCGACCGGCTGTTTCACTCGTGAGGCTCATTCGGTGGATACCCGAAGCCTCGGACCAACTTGAAGCCGCTGTTAGACACATCCAGCAAGACAATCCCACCGGTGCCCGGAATGTCGCCCAGGGGGCTATCGACCGCATTGAACAACTGGCAACCTTCCCCGGGCCTTGGCCGACCCGGAGAGGTGAAAGGAACCCGCGAACTGATCAGCCCGCCTTACGTTGTCGTGTACCGTTCGACAGAAGAAATTGTCGAAATCCTGTACATCTGGCACGGTGCGCAAGACTGGCGCTAATGCGGAATCCGGCGTTTCCGCCGATCTGTGCGTGGCCGGTTTCCGCCTATTCAGACGCGGGCCGCGGGTTCGGCTAAAGCCGCTTCACGGAGTGCTTTGACAATATCTGCCGGTGGTTCCAATGCCCACCCAATGTCAGCCTCGGTGATCTTGTCCGCGACGGAGCACCTAACGATCCGGTTTTACCGGGCGGCGAGGAGAGCGCGCAACCTTCGCGCCCGCTCGGGTGCCCGCAATTGCCGCAGAGCTTTGGCTTCGATTTGGCGGATCCGCTCGCGCGTAACGTCGAACTCCTGGCCGATTTCTTCGAGAGTGTGCTCGCGCTCACACCCGATGCCGAACCGCAACCGGATGACCTTTTCTTCTTTGGGAGAAAGCGTCTTCAGGATGCCGGCCGTCTCATCGCGAACGTTGGACTCGATCACCGCATCCACCGGAGACCCAACCCAGCGATCCTCGATAAGATCGCCCAGAGCCGATTCACCATCTCGCCCGACCGGAGTCTCGAGCGATACCGGATCGCGCGAGATCGTCTTCAGCTTCTGGACCTTCTCGACCGGAATATCCATCCGGCGGCTGATTTCTTCGTTCGTCGGAGTGCGGCCCAGTTCCTTTTCGAGCTCGCGTGAAGCGCGCAGGAACTTGTTCATGCTCTCATTCATGTGCACCGGAATACGGATGGTGCGGGACTGGTCCGCGATGGCGCGGGTAATCGCCTGGCGGATCCACCAGGTGGCGTAAGTCGAAAACTTGTATCCACGCCGGTATTCGAACTTGTCGGCGGCACGCATCAGGCCGATGTTGCCCTCCTGGATCAGATCGAGGAGATGCAGTCCCCGATTAACGTATTTCTTCGCCACGGAGACCACCAGCCGGAGATTCGCCTCCACCAGGTCTTTCTTGGCGCGCTCGGCTTCCTGCTCGCCGTGACGGATGACTGTCAGGGTATGCTTCAGCTCTTCGAGCGATGCCGCTGCGCTGACTTCGCGCTTCTTGATTTCGCGTTTTAGTTCCCGGATGCGAGGCTGCTGAGCGGCGTTATTCCTCGCCTCGAGCTTTTTCAGCTCGCGGTCGAGGTGGTTCAACTCATCCACCGCGCGTTCAATTTCTTTGGTGAATTCGCGCCAGCGGCTTGTGACCCAGGGAACGCGCCGGATCGATAGCGAAGTTTCCACGAGCGCGCGGTAGAGCTTCATCACCAGCTTCTTGCGAGCCCGTTTATTGGCTGGCGGGTCCTCGAGCTTCTCCTGAAGCTGCGTCTGCTTCCTGTGAGCGTTCTGGATTTCGACAAAGATCTGCCGGATGTCGGCGCGCTTCTTGGTATCCTGCGGCGTGCCTTCTTCGATATCGCCCCCGATATCGACCATGGTGTCGAGATCGTCGGGATTCTTCTTGAGCTGTTCGGCCAACTCCACTACGGCAAGCTGTACCAGAGCCGAGCGGCTGATGGCCTTCTGCATCCGCAGTTTGCCGCGCTCCATGCGGCGAGCGAGATCCACTTCGCCTTCCCGGGTAAGCAGGGGAACGGCGCCCATTTCGCGCAGGTAGACCCGAACCGGGTCATCTGTGTAGATGGATTCTTCGACGGGCTGTTGATGAGGGTGGAGGAAGTCCGCTTCCGCTTCCGGATCGAAAAACTTCGTCGCCTCTTCCTCGAAGTTAATGCCTACAGGGGTTTCGGCTAAAAATTGATCGTCATCGTCATGCGCCATGGCGAATCCCCTTGAATCGAATTTCCGCGCGCCAACGGGGAGTCACGGAAAAAAACGTGCCAAAAACAGTCATCTTTTTTGCTTTGTTGTCGTTAGGAAGGGCAAACACACACCTGTGAACCACGGTGACGGCACACAGCTCCCGAGTTTCAATATTATCACAGGACTTTACAAACGCATATAGTAAAAACGCCCAAAATGGCCACCATCATATGGTTTGATGATTTCTACTCTCGTGGGGTTGCACTCATAATGGTGAGGTGCCGCCCCGACCCCGCGCCTTCGTCTTTGATGCATACGGCACTCTCTTCGATGTCCACTCGGTCGTTCTGCGCGGCGACCACGGCATAAAAGGCGACCTGCGGGCTTTGTCCGACCTGTGGCGGCGGAAGCAGCTGGAATCGACCTGGTTACTGGCGCTCATGGAGCGTTACGAGGATTTCTGGCAGGTCACTGAGACCGCGCTCCGCTCTTCTGTCCGCGAACTCCGGATTGAAGCCACCGAACCACAGCTCCAAAAGCTGATGGATGCGTATCTTTCTCCCTCCCCGTTCCCGGAAGTCAGGGCTGCGATCGAGAGTCTCGATGGTGCCCCGCTGGCAATTCTTTCGAACGGAACAGCCAAAATGGTGGAATCGGCCGTCGCCCACAGCGGGCTGAGTTCTTTGTTCGCCCACGTCATTTCGGTCGACCGGGTCAAGACCTATTAGCCATCGCCTCGCGTTTACGCTCTCGGCCCCGAGATCCTGCAGATCCCGGCCGCTGAGATCCTGTTCATATCGTCCAATGCATGGGATGCCGCCGGCGCAAAGGCTTACGGATATCAGGTCTGCCAATGTAACCGGTCCGGCGCGGAAACTGACGATATGGGATTTGCGCCCGATTTCACTGTGAGCGGGCTGGACCAGATTGAACCCCAGCTCCGCCTACGACGTGCCGCCGCGCTCGCCCGGTAACTGCCGGGTCAAATCCCGCAATTCGTTGAGGAACGCCTGCTCGTCCTGGAAATCCCGGTACACGGAGGCGAACCGCACATAGGCAATCTTGTCCACCCCGCGGAGGCTATCCATCAGGTATTCGCCGATCTCGGTCGTCGTGATTTCCCGGTCCGGCGAATCGGTCACCTTGGCCTCCACCTGGTTGACCAGATCGGAAAGTTTCGCCATGCTGATGGGCCGCTTCTCGCAAGCCTTCAGCAGGCCGTTCAACACCTTCTGGCGGTCGAATTTCTCCCGGCGCCCGTCCTTCTTGATCACCATATACGGCACTTCGTCGATGCGCTCGTAGGTGGTAAACCGCTTCTCGCAGCCCAGGCATTGGCGCCGCCGCCGAATGGAATCGCCTTCCCGGCTTTCGCGCGAATCGATCACACGATCTTCCAGGTGGCCGCAGAATGGACAGGTCATCTTTGAGCAATTCTCAGCAAAACGAACCCAAAAAACCCTTTAGAATGCAAGCATAACAGGTCCGCCGGACCATGTAGCCCCCTGCCTGGGCGGTGGATCAGATGAAAGATTGAACCTATGATGAGAATGCCTCGTTCCTTCCATCAGAAGGATTTAACGCAAGATGGCGACAGCGGAAGCGATCTGGGATCTTTCGGGCGTGGTTCGCTCCCAGTCGATCGCGGGTAGTTTGGATCAGGACTCTACACTAGTCGAGCGTTGTCTGAGCGGAAACGATGCGGCTTGGGAAGAACTGGTGCGCCTGCACACGCGCCGGATCTACGGCCTTTGCTATCGATTTACCGGAAAAGACTCCGAGGCGCAGGACCTGACGCAGGAGGTTTTTCTGCGTGTTTACCGGACGCTGGGGAGCTTTCGGTCGGCTGAAGGTTCGTTCACCACCTGGCTCGCCCGGCTTGCCCGTAATCTGTTGATCGATCATTACCGCCGCACCCGGAACGAGAGGATTACGGACTCGATTGAGGAGCAATTCCCGGGTGGGGAAGGGCGAACCGAGGAAAGATTCACATCCACCAGCCGCCCGGATAGCACCGTCGCCGGCCGTGAAGCCAGCGAATTGTTGCAGGCGGCATTGACGAGGCTCTCCCCCGAGCTTCGCGAAACGATCGTTCTGCGGGACCTGCAGGAAATGGAATACCGGGAAATCGCCGAGGTTCTCGCCATACCGGAGGGAACGGTGAAATCGCGTTTGAACCGTGGCCGCGCTGAGCTGGCCCGGTTATTGAAGAAATACAGGTCCGCGGTCTGATGAACATGTTTACGTGCGCCGAATTCGAGATCCTGCTCGCCGATTGGCTCGACGAGGCTCTGGCGGCCCCTGGTAGGGAGGCCGAGCGGGACGCGTTTCTGCGCCATCGGGAATCCTGCGCAGCGTGCGCGCTTCTCGCCGAAGATGCCCGTTTCGCCGTCGGCTTCATGGATCGCGCGGCCGAAGTGGAGTGCCCCCCTGTGTTGATCGCGAGGATATTGCAGGCCACCAATGCCGGATCGGAGTTTCAGCTGCGCGGCCGCGGTATCAGCGGCTGGATCAATCGGACGTTTGCCCCGGTGTTGCAGCCACGCTTCGCGATGAGCGCGGCGATGACGCTGATGTCGCTCACCATCATGGCGCGGGCTTTTGGTCTGCCCGAAAGGACGTTTGCCGCGGCCGATCTAAACCCCGTGCGGGTGTGGGTTTCTCTCGATAACGGCACGCATCGCGTTTGGGATCGGGCGGTGAAGAGTTACCAAAGTACGCCGTTGGTCTATGAAGTCAGTAACCAGATCGACGACTGGGCGCAGCAGCTTGAGCCCCAGGCGGACCCCGATATGAAGAACGAGAACAGGAACTAGGTCATGAATTGCGCCACTCATCCGGATGCACCCGCCGCGGCGTTTTGCCGCGATTGCGGAAAACCGATGTGCCAGGAATGCCAGCGGCCGGCTCTGGGGTCGATCTATTGCGCGGAGCATGTTCCCGCGGCTCCTTCTCCCGCGGTTCCTTCTCCAGCGGCGGCGTCGTCGTCGCCCTATACCGCGCCCGCTTCGACGACAAGCGCGGCCGTCGATTATGGCGCTCATCCCGCTTTGGCGCTGATCCTCGGGTTCATCCCGGGGGTGGGAGCGATCTATAACGGCCAATATGCCAAAGGTCTGATTCATGCCGTGGTCTTCGGGCTTCTGGTCAGCCTGGCGAGCAGCACGAGAGGTCCGTTCGAGCCTTTGATCGGGCTCCTGATTGCCGCGTGGGTTTTCTATATGGCTTTTGAGGCGTACCATACAGCGCGCAACCGGCGCCACGGCGTCCCGGTGGAAGATTTCTCCGGTTTGTTCGATGTCCGGCCGACCCAGGGCAGGTTCCCCGCGGGGGCAATTCTGCTGATCGCGCTGGGCTTCCTTTTGCTGCTCGATACCACCGGCATCATCAGCATGGAAGAACTGGGGCGTTACTGGCCCGTGGGCCTGATTGTGTGCGGCATCTATATGCTTTACGTGCGCGTAAGTGGCCGCGCTCACGACCCGGATCACCGGACCGATAATGCGGGAGCCCGGCGATGAACGATCAAAGCGCGTACCTCATGAGGGCGATTACCGGCCCCATTATCCTCATCACGATCGGCGTCTTGTTCGCGTTCGATCGTTTTACGCCATTTCGTTTCAGCCAGACATGGCCGGTGTTGTTGATTGTCATCGGCCTTCTGAGGCTCTTGGGCGGCGGAAGGCGCAGGTGGCGCGGAAGCGACTCAGTTCCTCCGCCCCGCAACGAACCGGGTGCGCATTCGTGAGACAACGTTCTATTACCGGGGCCCTGATAGTCATTCTTGTCGGCATTTTCTTTTTGGTTTACAATGTCCGGCCCGACCTGCTCGCCTTCGCGAGGATTGCGGATTATTGGCCATTCTTTCTGATCGCGGTCGGCGTCATCGGATTGATCGAGGTGCTTTTCCATGCCGGTCGGGGGTCTGTTGCTCCGCCGCGTCCGATCGGCGGAGGGTTGATTTTCTGGATTGTTGTCCTGTGCATCTTCCTGGCTCTGTTTGGCAGAAATCGCGAGTTTCGCTTCGCCAACTTCGATACGCGCGGAATCGGTTTCCTCGGTACGGATTACGGATACGATGTAAACTTCGTGGAGCCGGCTCAGGGCGTTACGCGGATCGTGCTGGACAATGTCCGCGGCGATTTCTCGCTGAAAGGCGGCGATGCCGTAGAAGTGAAAGTGACCGGGCACCAGACCATTCGGGCGTTCAGCCAGAATGCGGCCGACCGCGCAAGATCCGGAACTGCGGTTCACATCGAAAGGGAGGGAGACGCGTTGGTGATTCGCGGCGGCGAATTGAGGGCGCCGCGTTTTATCGGCAACTCGGCGGACCTGGACATTGTCGTGCCCAGGGGAATCAATGTGGAATCGCGCGGCCGGAACGGCGACCTGGAAGTGGACGATGTCGACGGGACCATCGATGTTTCCGGTGGACGCGGCGATGTTCGCCTGAACCACATCGGAAAGGATGTCAGGATCGAAGCATCGCGGAGCGGAGACATCCATGCCGCGGACGTTAAGGGAAGCATCGACCTGCAGGGCAGGGGCGGCGATATTCAGATCCAGAACATCCTGGGGCAGGTGACGATCAAAGGCGAATTTTCGGGCGACCTGGAGTTCCGCGCGCTGACGAAGCCACTTGAGTTCCGTTCATCCCGGACCGAGTTTCGGGTCGAGGCCGTCCCCGGCACAGTCACGATGGATCTGGGCGACCTGAAGATGTCGAATATTTCCGGACCCGTTCACTTTCAGAGCGGAACGCGCGACATCCAAGTGACCGATGCTACCGAGTTGCTGGATATTAACGTCAATCGGGGCGATATCCAGTTCACGGCCACTCGCATCCCTTTGCCGAAAATGGAAATTCATACTCGTGACGGTGACATCACTTTGACCGTACCGGAAAGCGCCGGGTTTCAGATCGAGGGATCTACGCACCATGGTGAGATTGAGAGCGCATTCGGCTCGCGCCTTCAGGTCCAGTCTTCAGGGCAAACGGCAACCATCAGGGGTCAGAACGGCGCCGGTCCACAGATTACGGTAGCGACCGATCGCGGGTCGGTGTCGATCAAGAAAACCTGATTCAGTGCCCCGTATGGCGCTCGTGCTGGCCGTAGATTGCGCCTGCGCCGGCAATCGCACCGATCGCCGTGCCGCCGGCTGCGCCCACGCCAATTTTGGTGATTGTTCTCCGCACACGGTGACTGCCGTGGGCCCTGGTGCTGTTCAAACCTCGTTGTCAGAAGCTCTTTGGGCTATATGCAATGCAATCGATTTCAATCTTGATATCGGCCATGAACTTACAAACGATTGTTGTGCGGGCCGGCCTCGACTCACCGAAAAACTCCGCGTAGACCTCGTTCATCTGTGCGAATTCGCTCCCATCCGACAGAAACACACCGACCTTCACGACGTTGGCCAGCGAAGATCCGACGCCTTCCAGCAGCCGCTTCACGTTGTCCAAAACCAAACGGGTCTCGTGCCGGATATCGCCGGGTGAGATCTTGTCCGTAGCTGGATCGACGGGTACTTGTCCGGCGAGAAAAATGAAATCCCCCGCGCGAACGGCAGGCGAGTAAGGCCCTCTCGGAGCCGGTACGCCAGGCGGGGTCAGTCTCTCGATCATGATTAATGTCCCTCCGTTTCAAGCATGCGTTCGGCTTCTATGGCGGCCATGCATCCGGCGCCGGCCGCTGTAATCGCCTGGCGGTAAACGCGGTCCTGCACATCGCCTGCATGGAACACGCCCGGAATATTGGTGCGTGCGCCGCCATGAGAAAGCAGGTACCCATCGGGATCCAGATCGAGCTGCCCTTTGAACACCTGGGTGTTCGGGATATGGCCGATGGCAACGAAAAGCCCGTCGACGTCCCGCTCCCAGGTTTCACCGGTCACCAGATTGCGAAGCTTCACGCCGGTAACGATGTTCGAGCTCACGTCGAATACATCCTCAACGGCAGTGTTCATGATGAATTCAATCTTGGGATTATTGCGCGCGCGCTCCAGCATGATCTTCGAAGCCCGGAACGAATCGCGGCGGTGCACCAAGGCAACTTCGCGGCCAAAGCGCGTGAGAAAATTCGCTTCCTCCATGGCGGAATCGCCGCCGCCCACCACCATGATCTTCTTCTCGCGATAGAAGAAACCGTCGCACGTTGCGCAGGAACTGACGCCATGACCGATGAGCCGCTGCTCGGAGGGCAGATCGAGCCACCGGGCTTTCGCGCCCGAAGCAACGATCAGCGTGCGGGTTTCAATCCATTCGCCGCTGACGTTCAGGCGGAACGGGCGCTTCGAGAGGTCGGCTTCGGTGACTTGCCCGTCCAGATACACGGCGCCAAACCGCTCAGCCTGCTTCTTCATATTCTCGATGAGATCGGGGCCGTTGATGCCTTCCGGGAATCCTGGAAAGTTCTCGACCTCTGTCGTGAGAGAAAGCTGCCCGCCGACTTCATGGCCTTTGATCACGAGCGGCTCGAGACCCGCCCTTCCGGTATAAATCGCAGCTGTGTTGCCGGCGCAGCCGGAGCCAATAATTACCACTTTGTACATGAGTTGATTTCCGAGACTATCAAATCGATTTGATGCTGCTCAGCACGTTTGCGATTTCGGCATGATCCAGCACGCGCTTTTCGGCGCAGCATTCCCCCTGGGGAATCGGGCTGCCGTGGGGGCACTCGAGAGGATGTCCCAGCAGGGAACAGAGCCGGTCTGTGACGTCGGGACTCAGGATATGTTCGAACTTGCAGGCGCTCGATTCGATTTCCACTTCATCGCGGATCGAGAGGACGTCCATGAAGAGCCGTTCGGAGAGGCGATGCCGGCGGATCACATTGCGCGCACGCTCCTCGCCCGCAGGTGTGAACTCTTCCTTGCCATCTCTCACGGTGACCAGGCCGATGCGGGTCAGCGTGGCGATTAACCTGCGCCACTGCATCGCGGTAAAGTCGGTCGATTGCATGTGATTGGATGCTTCCCGGCGATCCCAGAGATGTTCCAGAACTTCGTCGAAATCCTGATTTTCTTCGGCCGAAAACACCAGTGTTTCCGTGATGCGGCCATGGTCGAGATTCACCCGGCGGTCGGCCAGGCGGCCCGCATTTTCGTCATGCGTCACCATCACGATGGTGCGGCCCTGGGCGTGAAGATCACTGAGGATCTTGAAAACGATGCGTTGATTTTCGGCGTCCAGATTGCCCGTGGGCTCGTCCGCGAGGATAATCTTCGGATCGTTCACCAGCGCGCGCGCGATCGAGACCCGCTGCTGCTCGCCGCCCGAGAGTTGCGAAGGCAGGTGAGCCGCGCGGCTCTCCATCCCCACGTCCTTCAGCGCCTGCAGCGCGCCCGCCTTGTCCGTCATGCTGTGGAAGAATTGCGCCAGCATCACGTTTTCGAGCGCGGTCAGATGCGGGACCAGGTGGAACTGCTGAAAAATGAAGCCGACCGTTTCGCTGCGGAAGCGCGCCAGTTCCGCATGGCGAAGCTGTGACGTGTCCGTGCCGTCGATCCGCACCGCGCCGCGCGTTGCCTGATCCAGACATCCGAGCAGGTTCAAAAACGTGGTCTTGCCGGAGCCGGAAGGCCCCATGATGGCGATCCACTCGCCACGTTCCGCGGTGAAGTTGACGCCATCGACTGCATGCACGGCAGCAAGCCCTTTGCCGTACACTTTCGTCACCTCAACCAGTTCGATGAATGAACTCACTCGCCCCTCAAAATGATCGCCGGCTGGATGCTCCAGATCCGCGAGGCGGAAATTGCCGTTGCAACACCCGCCACGGCCAGCATAACGCCGGTGACGCCGCCGAATACGCCCCAGCTCAGTTCGAGCCGGAATACACCCCCAAAGACTTCGCGCCCGATGCCCGCGGCGGCTAAGACACCGACCCCATATCCGGCGAGGGTCGCGGCGACGGCGAGCACGGCGGATTCGGAAACGAAGAACGCGGCGATCTTCCGCTCCGCGCCGCCGAGTGCTTTCAGAATGCCGATTTCCTTTGACCGCTCGATCACCATCTCACTGAAGTTGCTGCTGACGCAGAGCGTCGTAATTCCCAGAATGAGCAGCGTTAAAAGGAAGAGCGATGCGCGGATTTTGAATACCACATTGGACTCGGTTCCGGCGACGGCAAGATTCGTGCGAACATCCGCGGCCGGAAACTGCACGGCGAGTGCGGCGCGGATCTGCTCCTCTTTGCCACCCGGCGCGCGAATCTCGATCACGCTCGCCGCATCGTGGACCCCAGCCAGCACCGCAGCCGTTTCGAAAGGGACGAGAACCTCCCGATCCTCCGCGCCGCCCGTTGAAACGATGCCTTTGAGAACGCACGGAGATCCCTCGATCAGGACGCTCGCGCCCACCTTCAGTTGCAATCGGGTTGCAAGTAGCTCGCCGGCGATACATTCGCCCGGCCCGATATCCCGGCTCCCCTGCATGTGCCAGTACGACGTCATCTGAGCGGATTTCGCGGGCACGAACCCGGCGACCGGAATCGCTTGGGCGCCGATGCGGCCCGATGTAATCAGAAAAGGCGCGGCCTCGGCACCCAGACGTTCCGCCGCGGTTGCAATAGCAATCGGAACGGTCTTTTCATTCACCGGCACGGCGGCGATGTTCGCCCCGTAACTGCGAAACTCATCGCGAAATCGCCGTTCGACAGTCCCGTAGATTCCGAATAAAACCGTGGCCAGCGTGGCCGCTATCGCCAGTGCTGAAAAGGCCAGCAGTAGTCGCTGTTTGCGATATTCCAAAGCGCGGATGACGAATGTCCAGAACATCGGCCTTTCCGCTCAGAGCCCTTCGCGCAGGATGACCGCGGGTTCTATCCGCAGAGCGCGCCGTAGGGGCTGCGCCGCTCCCGCGAGCGCAATTGCCATGGCGGCCGGCACGATCAGGAACGGCAATATCCAGGACACCGCAACCGCTTCCTTGAAAACCGATGCGCCCACATAATGCGCCAGAATGACGCCCGCAAACGCGCCGATCACGCCGCCCACGAGACCGACCAACGCGATCTCAAGCCCGAAGAGACTCGCCACGACCCATCGTGCCGCGCCGATGGCCTGCATGATCGCAATCTCGCCGCGCCGCTCCACCATGGTCGCTGCCGTAAGGCTCCATACAGTCAGGCCTGCCGAGAGCAATGCCACCAGCGTGATCAGCCCCATCAAGCCGCTGACGCGACTGAGGATCTTGCCTTCGTTATCAGCTACGCGCCGCACGGGGCGGGCTTGGGTACCGGGCAGAGCCTGCTCGATCTCATACGCGATCGAGGTGACGTAGTTGGCGCAACTCCAGCGCTCTTTCTCTTTCGCGGTCATCGTGTTGGGATCTTTGCGCGCAAAGTCGTCTTCCGGTTTTGTGAGGGCCGCGACATCGATGCGATCCACTTTCCCAAGCCGCTGCGTCAACTCCTGTACGCGCTGGAGAGGCAGGAAGACGCGATCGTCGGCTTCGTCGCCGGTCGAAAGAATGCCGGCGATACGAAAAGGCGCCCCCAGCACCATGATCTCGTCGCGCACTTTCCATCCGTGCCGGCGTGCCACGCTGAAACCAACAACCGATTCATTCAAGGCGCCCTCAGGCCAATGACCCTGCGCGATATGCCATGCGGGGTTGACCGCGCTTAGACCGGTCATCTGCGTTCCGCCATCGGGCGTGGGGTAGGGATGCGAGAACCAGACCCCTTCCACCTGCAACGCGCCATCCTGCGCGGCGAGGGACGGGGAAAACCCGGTTATATTCAGGCCCCAGAAGATCTTCTTGATGTTGGGTACTTCAGACTGGGGGATGTAATCCGCCGTGCCCGCCGCGCCCGCGGAGATGGAACCGACGCCTCCCGTCACCGCGGCGGCTCGCGCTGTGACGGCGATATTGGCGCCTTCGGAGCGCAACTCGGAATTGATCTTGTCGCCGATATCCAGCATGACGCCGAGCATCGCGGTAGCGACGGCCGACCCCATCGCGATCGCCGCAATAATCAGAGCCTTGCGGCGCGGCGCGCGGCGAATCGATTCCTGAACGAAACGAAAAATCATTTCACGCTATCTCAGCCTTTGCCGAAAATCTTAGCCCCACCTTCGAGCGCCGTTGCATCGATCACCAGCGTTCCCCCATCCACGTGCGATTTCAACGGAATCGGGTTGCAACCGCCCTTCGTTCCTATGGTTCCGATCACAATCGCTGACGCACAATTCCGGCAAATCACCTCGGGACCCTTCTGATAATAGCCCTGCGTGCCGCAAATCTGGCAGGCATCGAAGGCCGTCGCCAGCGTGTGATCGGCCTTCTCAATGACTATAAATCGCACGGTCACGCCCGCGTCTTCCAACTGGAAACGATGCAAATTGCCATCGCTGACCGACGCGACCGGGATTCGCACGGCGCCGCTCTCCAGCGTCACCGGTGCGGCGGCGGAGAGAGCCGTCTCCTGGCGCGCGTAAATGAATTCGGCGCTGATCATGAGAATAAAGGCGCAGGACGCGATGCAGGATGCGGTCATCCACAAGCGTTCGCGCCGCGCGGACCATTGCGCTTTTCGCAGAGCCGCTCCCTCCAAACCCGCTGTCTTCGGCGCCCGGCGTTTGCGCCACTCGAGCAGCATCATCGCCGCGGCCAGCGCGAGAATCGTAACAAAGAAGAAGGTATCGTTTTTGACTACCGGCCCGATCAGCGCCATTTCGCGCGTACTCGCCGGCAAAATCTGGCTTTCCGATAACTCGTGCAAACCGGTGATGACAAGCTGCACCACCACAACCATGAGGATGACGGTGGTCATCTGGAAGAACTGTTTCAGGTTGATGCGGATAGTCCCGCGCACGAAGCTCACGCCGAACAGCACCGCCAAGCCGATGCCAAGGACTCCGCCGAGAACGTTGAGGATGCCTGATGTGTCGAGCTGTACCGTACCGAAGAGCATCAAAACGGTCTCGACACCCTCGCGGAATATCATCAGAAAAACGAACAGAAACACGCCGGAGCGGCTGCCGCTTTCACCGGTGTCCTTTTGCAAACGAGTTTCAATTTCGCCTTTCAGCTTCCCGCCATGGCGGTTCATCCAGATCACCATACTGAAGACGAAAACCGCGCTGATGAGCAGGACCCAGCCTTCGTAGGCGTCCTCGTTATATTCGATTTTTGTGAAGGCCCATGCCGCCAGAAAGCAAGCAATAACAGCACTTATGAGTGCCCGGTAGACGGTCGGCATGAGATCGAGCCGGCCGGTTTTCCTGAGCCAGGCGACAGTGATGGCGATCACCAGCGCAGCCTCGACTCCCTCGCGCAAAGTGATCACGAAAGTTTGCAGCATAATAGCAACTCAGTTGCAGTTTGATTGTATCAGGGCTTTCCAGCCGAGCCCGAGTAGGACTATAGACTATATGCCGCGCTGGCTCAACCGGAACGTCTGGGGAATGACCATTACCAGTTTGCTTTCCGACGCGTGCTACGAAATGGTCCTCGCTGTATTGCCCGGCTTCCTGCCGATTATCCACGTAGCGGCTGCGGCTCTCGGGTGGATCGAAGGCGCCTCGGACGCGTTCTCCAGCTTCCTTAAGCTTTTCGCCGGTCACTATTCGGACAAAATCGGCCGGCGCAAATGGATGATCGTGCTGGGATACCTTTTCACCGGCACCGGCCTCTCGATCTTCGCAACCGCCGTCACGTGGATTCCGATTCTGCTCGGCCGGATGGTCAGTTGGTTCGGGAAAGGCATTCGGGGATCGCTACGCGACGCTATGCTTTCGGAATCGGTGGACCCGGAGGTGCGCGGTCGCGCGTTCGGGTTTCACCGGGCGGGGGACACGGTCGGTGCAGTCATCGGGCCGTTGGCGGGCGTGGCGCTCCTGTCTCTCCTGCCGAACCAGCCGCCGGATTTGCCTTTTCGCAGGATATTCCTTCTCTCGCTCATCCCCGGTGTGTGCGCTCCCTTGATCTTCGCCCTGATGGTGAAGGAGACGCGCCGCCAGCCGCAGCCGGGCAAAAAGCTGGTGGCGTCGATCCGCCAACTGCCAACTGCTTTCCGGCGATTCCTGCTGTCTGTCGGACTCTTCGGATCGGGGGATTTTTCACCTACCCTGTTGACCCTCGCGGCCGCAACACTGCTTCGGCCGGTCTACGGGCCCGTTCGCGCTGCGCAACTGGCGGCGCTGCTGTACGTGATCCGCAACGTCGTCTACGCCAGTGCATCGTTCCCGATCGGTTGGCTGGCGGATCTCATGCCCAAACGCCCGCTG
>Ga0187876_1001970_pt1 | contig 16102 bp, 14 predicted proteins | sample June2016WEW_17_4_FD_133000 | JGI IMG/M metagenome (GOLD analysis project Ga0187876, IMG submission 133000) | Peatland microbial communities from SPRUCE experiment site at the Marcell Experimental Forest, Minnesota, USA - June2016WEW_17_40 | ecosystem: Environmental > Terrestrial > Soil >...
AAACTGGGTATGCACTTGACTCAGGTAGCCCCAAGATCTTGTGGTCCCAGCGGGACGAGTCTCGCAACAATGTCCGGATACCGCGCCTGGCGGTTGTCCTGGAGGCGCGCGGAAGCCAATCGGGCCAGTGGCGACGGTTTTTTCGGGTGCCAGCCGCCCGACGTCCCCGATAGACGGGAGCAGGCTGCCAGCACACATTTCGGAAGTGGGTTGCCGGCAGTCGCGACCGCGATCTATGGTGGCTACCTGAGTCAAGTGCATACCCAGTTTTTGTGAATATCGGGCCGCAAGGTTTTGAGGACGAGGGCCATCGCGGTTGGATGTACAATTGGCGGCGAGTACGCTAGGAAACCCTCGCCTAAAGACGAGACTCCGGCGTAGAGGAGATTGCGATGGCCTGTGAACGCCGAGTGAAGTGTATGTGTTTGAAGCGCACCTGGGCGGAGAGCACTCCAGCGGCGCCTGGCAATCCGGCAATGAATAAAGCCTTCCGGGTTTGTCGACACATGGCTTGTCTCCTAAACTGTCGCGAAGTCTATCATAAAAAAGCGATGCGGCAATTGTAGGGGACTCCAGCTGCCAATTAAAGCACTGGGGACGCTCACGAGCCACCACGATCATGATCGATCCTCCGAATCCACAGTTGAGCGCCGACCCGGAATAGCTAATGATATTTACCGATATCGGTCCGCACGGTCAGCGATCACGCCTCGAATCGAACCATAAACACCCTCGGCGTCAGGCGGGAGCCATAACGTCAATACGTTGTCAGGGAATCAAGAATCGTTGCCAACGCCACAGGCCGCGAAACGTGTGGGGCGTGCCCGGCCTCAATGCGAATAGGATCTACGCGAAGTCTCTCACGAGCTGCCATTTCCCACCAATCTGGATTGAGTGCTCGGTCCTCACTGCAGTAGATATACGAAGAAGGTACGTCGGGCCATCTTACCAGGGGGCTCCTTTCAACGATGGCCTGCTTCGCGAACATCAGACGCAATGTTGAGAGCGCCCACTGACTCACGTTGGGTGAGCAGTCGTGGAACAGATACTGGCGCGCCAATGCTTCATCCTTCGTGGGATCTTTGCCCACAAAATCGGGCCGATACATTCCCTGATCCCGTTGGAACTGAGTTAGGAAACTCTCACCGGGTGTCGGTATTACGGCAGCTAGGTACACCAGCCTGGCAACCGCCGCATATTCCGGAACGAGGGGCAGGAACAATCCGCTCGCGGAGTGAGCTACAACGATCGGACTTTTTGATTTCCCCAAAGCCTTGCCAATAGCATCGGCATACACGGCTGCGGTTGAGCCAGGTTGATCGGTCGGCAGGTCAACGCAGATGCAGTCGTGGCCGCGCGCTTTTAGTTCGGAAACCAACAGTTCCCAACCCTTGGGGCCCTGGGTCGATCCGTGAACTAAACAGAAAACGCTCATCGTCCACCACCGAGCCTCAGAATAACTCCGACCTGGTCGCCAAGGATTCACCAATCAGGAGTTGCGGGCGTTCGTCCGCCAGAAACGACCTTCCGATAATAGCGAATAACGTTTGGCGGCTGGAACGCCAGGTCGATGGCTCCGCCCAGGGACTGCGGTCAACGACGGCAAACATTTCATACGCGATATGATTGCCCCAGTAACACATATCTAAAACGGGGAGAATCAATGAATGGCAGGCATATTGACGAGCATCATTAAGCAACTGGAACGGCAGGAGAGAGTTATCGAGCGGGCGCTTTCAGCGCTACGAGATGTCGAAGGGACCGTGGCACCGGCTTCGATCACTTCTGCAACGCGCAAGGGCGGTATGACGCCCGAAGGGCGAAAGCGGCTATCCGCGGCGTTGAGGAAACGGTGGGCGGCGAAGAGGGCGGCGCAAGGCGCGCCCCCCGCAACCCCGAAGCAGTCTGCGCCGCGCAAAGGCGGAATGACAGAAGACGGACGGAGACGCCTCGCCGAGGCGATGAAGCGTCGCTGGGCTATAAAACGAGCGGGTTCCGCTGTGAAAAAGACCGTACGGAAGAAACGCGCGACGAAGAAAGCAGCCTGACTGTTTGTGGCGCTCAAGGTTTGGCACCTCGCCAACCGTCAAATTTCGCTATTCGGTATGAGCGACTAATCCAATACCCAGGCGATACGCCGCGTCACCTCTCGCGAGGGTTTAGGCTTGACGTACGGCCCATTACCCCGCATGGCGGCGGCTCCGGTTCGGCGCCGAGTGGATGGTTTCTTATTCCGGTAGCGTGAAGCTATACAGTACGTTGCCCGCCGAGATGGCAACGTACTGCTTGCCGTCTACTGCGTAACTCATAGGCGATGCGCCGATCCTTCCGCCTGTTTGAAAGCGCCACTTGAGCGCACCGGTCTTCGAGTCAAGAGCGATCATATTTCCGTCGCCGGCGGCGGCAAAGACAAGGCCGCCGCCAGTGGCGAGCACTCCGCCTCCCAACGATGCTCGCGAAATCAGGTAACGCCACTTCGCCTCTCCCGTTTCAACGTCGATCGCCATCACGCCAGAGGACGCAGCCTCCCCCGGAACCGGCATACCTCTGCCGGACCAGTATTGCCTGCCCGATACAAATTCTTCCGGCTCGCGGACGTATTTTTGACCCGACTCTGTGAACACCAGATATATCCAACCGCCGGCCGGGTCACAGGACGGCGATCGCCAGTTGTTTTCCCCGCCGCCGGAAGGATAGACGATGGCGCCTTCTAGACTGGAATCCGTACCAGGAACGATCTTCGGCCGCCCGTTTTCATCAAAGCCCGCATTCCACGTTTGATGAACGAATGGCTTACCAAAGACAAACTTCCCGGTGGTCCGATCGAGGGCGTAGAAAAGGCCGTTGCGATTGGCCTGCACGAGTAACTTCCGGTTTACTCCATGAAACACCCGGTCCACAAGGACGACATCCTCAGTCGCATCCCAGTCATGGCTGTCGGCCGGGGTGAATTGATAATGCCATTTGCGTTTGCCGGTTGCCGGGTCGAGAGCCACCACGGAGTTAGAGAACAGATTATCGCCTTTGCGAATCTCCGCGTCGCTGTCCGGGCCAGGATTGCCGATCGGCCAATAGAGGACGTTGAGTTCCGGATCGTAACTGCCGGTCAGCCAGCCCGGAGCGCCGCCGTGCTTCCAGCTTTCACCCAGCCAGGTATCGTGTCCGAACTCGCCCGGACCCGGGATGGTATCGAATCTCCACAGACGTTTCCCGGTCGCCGGATCGTAAGCGTCCACGTATCCAGGCGCGCCGAACTCTCCGCCGGTGACTCCAACAACAATTTTGTCTTTGATCGCGAGCGGCGCCGACGTAAAGCTGTAGCCCTTCATCGAGTCGCCTGCCTGAACTTCCCAAAGAGGTAGCCCGGTACGGGCGTCGAGCGCGATCATGGCCGCGTCCAGAGTGCCAAAGAAGACGCGATTCCCAAGTACCGCAACGCCGCGGTTAAAAGGATTGATCTGGTAAGGGTTGACCACCTTCTGCTCGCGCTGATATCGCCAGATCTGCAACCCGGTCCTGGCATCCAATGCGACCACGGTCCCTGGCGAACCGGTGGTATACATGATGCCGTCCACCACTATAGGCGTTGCCTCAAGAGTCGACTGACCCATCAGTTGCACGGCCCAACGGGCCTGCAGACGGTCCGCATTGGATACGTTGATCTGTTTAAGCGATGAGTAGTGCCGCCCCTGGTAGTCGCCCCAGTAAGTGAACCAGTTTTGAGGTTCGGCTGCGGAATTCCGCATCCGCTCATAGGTCAATCCGCCCGGGATGTCGGCAAGCGCCGTTTTCGCCGGATCCCTTCCGTTTAGCGTTTTCAAATAAGCCACGACATCCTGCATCTCCCCGGGCGACAGGCGCTTTCCAAAATCGTCCGGCATGAGCGATTTGAATTCGTAGCGTTCGTCTTTGATGTGTGCCTTGTCGATCAAGTGGAGCTTGCCGGTCGTATCCATCACCTGAAGGGAATAAGTATCTTCGAGGCGGCGCGTCCCCCTGATTTCGCGGCCATCGTCGGTCTTCACCACGACAACCGGCGGGCCGCCACCCCGGCTGCCCGCGCTCGACTGTGTATTCGGGTCCTGAATCTTTGTTCGAAGCATTTGCGCGGGGGTTCCCGCCGCGCCGGAGAGATCCGGTCCCACGATTCCGCCACGTCCATTGACGGCATGGCACGAACCGCAAGTAGCCTTACCGTAAAAAAGTCTCTCGCCCGCCCGGGGATCTCCCGGGACGACTTCGTTCTTTCCGGCTCTTCCGCTCAAACTCCGGATGTAAGTCACCAGTTGCCAGATCTGATCGGCGGTCAGCTCGGGGAAAGCTGGCATCTCCGAGCCTGCAATCCCGGTGCGGATGTTACGGAAGATTTCGTTATCCGTGCTGCCATGGGGAAGATCGCGAGTGGTGAGCGCCGGACCTCGATCACCGCGGGCTTCGCCGCCGTGGCAGGCTTGGCAAGCCTGACCGTAGAGCTTCTCTCCCGTAGTTACTGCCGCGGCATTCCCTGCGAGTGGATTCTGCGCCACAGCTACTCTGGCAATTAAGAAAAGGGCGATTATGCAGCGTGTTCGAATTGCAGACGTCATAGGCTAAGGATAGCCGCGAAAAGAGGAGCACTTGAGGGCACCCGTATAGAAAGACCGGGTTCTGCAAAAGTGGCTGGCCCTGAACCGGGGTCAATCCCGTCGCTGATTAATGTATACTCGGTCGTATTCATGCATCGGCAGTGAATCCTGGCTAAGGAGGCAAGCTTATGATGCGTATGATTCTCGCAGAGTTGGCAATCGCAACGGCCGTCCTGGGAGCCGATCTATCCTCCCCGGTGACGTTCTCGAAGGACGTGCTTCCCATTCTGCAGAAAAACTGTCAGAGCTGTCATCGGCCAGGTCAGGTTGCGCCGATGCCGCTGTTGAGTTATCAGGACGCGCGTCCATGGGCCAAGGCGATCAAGGCCGCCGTGACGACAAGAAAGATGCCGCCCTGGTTCGCGGACCCGAATTACGGCCATTTCGTGAATGACCGTTCGTTGAAGCAGAGTGAGATCGACACGCTGGTGAAGTGGGCGGATACCGGAGCCGCGCCGGGCGACACCAAAAACGCACCCGCTCCCGTTCAGTGGCCCGCCGGCGGTTGGGGCGTCCAGCCGGAAATCGTCATGGATCTGCCGCCCCATGATGTGCCAGCCAAGGGGGTTCTGGAATGGGAGCTGATCGCGTTACCGGCGCCTTTTAAAGAGGACACCTGGATCACGTCGATGGAGATTCTGCCGGGCGACACATCGGTGGTGCATCACATTTGCTTCAGTTTTGAGAAACATAAGCCCACCACGGTTTACAACAGGTACGAATGGGTGCAAGTGCCGCGCGACGAGACCGGCAATCCCGCACCGGGCAACGAAGGATTCGCGGAACTGCCGGGAATGACCATCGCTACCCGGGACGTGGGCAGCACCGAAGTGAAGCTCAGGCAGGGCCACCCGACCCTGAAGCAGACACTCGATTTTTGCTACCTTCCGGGCACAACCTATGACGACTACCGAGCTTGGAACGCCGGAAAGTTCGTACCGGCCGGATCGGATATCATCGTGAGTCTGCACTACACGACGAACGGTAAGGCCGCCGTGGACCGAACGAAAATCGGCTTCACGGTGGCGAAGGCGCCGCCAGCGAAGAAGTTCATCGTGCAGGGTTCCGGCGAGGACGCCCCTGTCACTGCGAAAACACCCGCCAGCGAGAGGGCGGCTTTCGCGGCCACTTACAATCCGGAATTTAAAATTCCGCCGAACGATAGCAACTATCTGGCTCCTCCGATGGATATCACGTTCCTCAAAGACGTCGAGATTGTGAGTCTCCGGCCCCATGCGCATGTTCGCGGAAAGAGCGCGCGATACACAATAACCTATCCGGATGGACGAGAAGAAGTCGTGCTGAACGTCCCGCGCTACGATTTTAACTGGCAGCTTGCTTACGGAACCTCGCTGAAGTTACCGAAGGGCACGCGCATGCATTTCGAGTTTCGCTACGACAATTCCGTAAATAACAAGTACAACCCCGATCCTGGGAGATGGGTGTATCAGGGATTCCAGAGTTGGGAAGAAATGATGGCCCCCAACCTTGGCTTCGTTCTGGACCGCGACGCCGATGTGAGTGGCCTCATGTCCGTCGAGAATTGAGAGTGATCCTATCCGACTGGTTCAGAGCAGTGACCGGTTTTATGACTCACACTGAACGGAAGCATGCGAGATGCTCAAGGCACCGCCGCCGGTGCGGTCGCGCGGATGTCCGACCGGATCATCGATTGCCCCGCTAAGGCGATCGTTATCGGAGCTGACTGCGGGCTCTGGGCAGCGGCCATCGCGCGCAGATTGCGAGCAGAACGGCGAGGCTCGTTCCTCCCGCCAGGAACTGGCTAGTCTTCAACATTGTTGCCATTCGCGTTGACCCTCGCATGTTTCCAATCTGCACAGTGCCATTTACAGCGCCGGGATGAGGAAACCTCCATCCACCACAACTGTCTGGCCTGTCACATACGAAGCCCGGTCGCTCGCGAGCAGAAGCGCCACTTCGGCGATCTCCGACGGCTTACCGATACGCCTGATAGGCTGCTTGCCCAGGATATCGGCTCTGCGCCGTTCGTCTTTCCAGTAGTATTCGCTGAGGACGGTTTCAATAACCCCTGGCGCGATCGCATTCACCCGCACACCCGACGGTCCTAACTCCATCGCGTAGGAGCGCGTCATCATCAGAAGAGCTGCTTTCGTCATACTGTAGAGCAAGCTGTGAAATTGGGGTCTTATACCCGAAATCGAGGCGATGTTGATGATCGAACCAGATCCACGCTCGCACATTCCCGGGGCGATGCGCTTAATCAACCGAAATGCGCTCTTAAGATTGATTTCAATAGTCTTATCGAACTGGCCATCATCCATCTCAAGGCAAGGGCCCTGAGCGACGTTTGTAGCTGCGTTGTTGACAAGAATGTCGATCTGGCCGAAGTCTCGTACGGTCGAGTCGACTAAGTTCTCGATCTGATCCGCTCGTCCTACATGACAAGCCAAGGGCTTTACGGACGACCCGATTTCCCGCGCCACTTGATCGAGGATTTCCTGCTTGCGTCCGCAGATGACGACGTTGGCCCCTTCACGCGCAAACACCTCAGCGATGGCTCGGCCGATGCCGCGGCTCGCTCCGGTTACGATTGCCGTCTTGTCTTTGAGAATGCCCACACTTAGCTTCTCAGTTCCCGCTCGATACGAGTCTGGCCTCACTTGGAGCCGTTCTCGGAAATCCCGGCAAGGGTCATAGCTAGTTTGAATGCACGGGATGGGTCGTAGGCCCGCAACATAGCCATTTTCTCCGCCTCGATGGATCCCTCAGCATGAATTGCCAGCACCGCTTGATAGCCGCCGTAATGGCGTGTCGTAAGCTCGCCGATAAGATTCAACATGGCGAGTCGGTGATCCGCAGGCCACGCTCCCTGGTAATATTTCTCAAGCACGGGACGAATCGTCGGCGATCCCCAATCTCCCGCAGCCGGACCGGTTACCAAAAGGCCACCCGCTAAATCCTGGACCGTCTCGATTGCTCTGTGAAAATCCCGAGCAAACGTCCACTTTGCCATATTGGTGGTGAAGACGTGTGGATAAGCAACGCCTTCTTCCGTACCGCATCGGAGAGCCGCCAACTCCGCCAAACCACGTACGGTTTCGGCATAGCCGCCTAGCCAGGTAAGCTTGTCGCGCACATGCCCAGCCTTGTCGATACCGTTCGCCTTGGCGATCGCAATGCCCGCCCCGAGCAGCGCGTCGACGAGTGGCAACTTGTAGCTGACAGCAGTGAATCGATGAAACTCGACGAAGGTGAGGGCCGTGGCACCGGCGAGATCGGGACGATTAACATAAAAGACGCGATCCCACGGCACAAAAACGTCATCGAATACCGTGAGGGTCTCGATCATCTTATGCTTCGTGGAAATAGGGCGAGTGAATGGATCGTCGGTACCATGAAGGAAATCCGACGCATACATACGCAGGCCAGGTGTTGCCGCGGGAACGGCGAAGGCAAGTGAATACGCTTCGTCTTGCGGTCCCATGCTCCGACTAGGCAGAACGATGATCTCATCCACATATGGCGTACACGAGGTATGGCACTTCGCGCCACGAACAACGATACCGTCAGTTCGTTCTTCCACGATTCGCACATACAGATCAGGATCGGTCTGTTCGCTCGGCCGCTTACTGCGGTCGCCCTTAACGTCGGTCTGGGCCACCGCCAGTGCAAGATCACCGTCCTGGCAGCACTTATGAAACGCTTTTAGGCGCTCGATCCCCCTCGTCTCCTTGTGCCGTGCAAGCACTCGTCTCAATGCAAAAAGCGCATCGGTGCCAATCTCTTTGATCAAAATCACAAGCGTGGCACCTTCAATGGTGCCGGCCTCGATCAACTTCATCCGCGCGAGAAGATCGGATGAGTTTTGCGGGATGTTATAGTACGCTGAGTAAACTTCGATACCGTCGTTACATACGGCCAGATCGCGGACCTTGGAATTCTCGGCAAGGTCAAAATCAATCGCAGCATGTCTGGCCGCTACCCCGAGTTCCGGATGTTCCGGAACCACGCTGACCCTCTCTCCGCGATAGTAGACCTCTCTACCATCCTTCAAACCAGCAAGAAATTGTTTGGATGTACGTAACCCCACATCATACCCTTCCTGTCGACCATTCGCCGGAGAAGTTTCCTGGGCTGGTAAATGAAGGTCCACACGTTTATTCCAATATCTTATAGTACAAATCCGCATCAGCGACCACTATGAACAACCTGTGCGAAAACGGGGTTATTTCACGCGAAATGATGAAACCTCCTGACGACAAGGCTCCCTGCTTGGTTCTAAGACCACATCTTAAAAACCAGGGTCGGATGCGGAACGATATCAATATTCTTTCCGTTACTTCCCGACCAGGTGTGTGGCATCCTTTTCGTTTTCCAAACAAATATAATCCATCAATTCCGTATTGAGCACGATGCCCTGGTTGAGCTGAATCGTCCACGGCTTCGTGTATGCTTTGGGGTCGTCAACCGTGAGTTCGATTGCCAGCGTTCCGTAGTTCGGGCGCCGGAACTTCTCTGTCATGCGGGCGGCGCCGGTCAACGGGCTGCCGGCGCGGTCGAGCCATTGTCCGTCGAGAAAGCCGATGGTCTCGACGATCAATGTGTCACCGTCCCAGTGTCCTGCTGAGTAGCCATTCCATGACGGGTCCGGATCCTTCGGTAAAGGGCGCCCATCGGTGAAGATCTGCCGGTAGGATGCGTTGCGCTCGGTCAGAAAAATGAGGAGCCCCGGGATCTGAATGATTTTCCGCAGCAAGGCACTGGTGTGGAGTTTCGCAACGCCACCCGGAAGACAGTGCGTGGTGGGATCGTCTTTTCCGTTCTCCGCCTTGCGCGCCTTCACAATCTCCGCTGCCCAGGGCTGGTAGGGCAGGCCACCCTTGATGTTGCGGCCAATGTCCCCAAACACTTGTGGCACGGCAAATTCGGGCATACACAACACTGTTCCGCTAGCGGTAGGGCAGTAATTACCCCATAGTCCGGAGAGATCGGGCTTGCCATCAGCCGTCCTTGGTGTTGGCGCCGTCAGGTTAGGCGATCCGTCGACTTTTTTGGGAACTCCGGCGGTCGGGTACTTAAGCCACTCTTGCGCGGTGCCGGGCATTGGAATCACGCTCAACAAACACGAAGCAGCAATTAGGTGAAGCGTTTTCATTTGGTCACCTCTTCGGGCGGTAGTTTATCAGATTTATCTACTTACCATCCGGGGGAAAGCCAACAGGGGAAAGCCAACAGGAAGAAAACCGGCAGTACATTCCCCAGCATGGCATTTCCGAATACCCTGAGGTGACGCAGAGCATCCCGCCGGCCGACTACCTGAGGCTTCTGCACATCCGGCCGATCACGCTCCAGTTGCTATTGCTTGTCGCAAACGAGCTCGTTGTTAACTGGGGGTTCCGAATTCGGTTCTTCGTAGCTGATGACTAGCGTTCTGCCCTCGTCGGTAATGAGCCGCCTCGCTACAGCGACCGTCTTGCCCGCGTGCTTCATTGTTGCCTCGGCCATGTAATCGTTAATCCGCACAAGTGCCAAGGCGTCCGCAATCTCGCTCCCTTTCATCGGGTAATCCTTGCCGTCGTACCTGTCAGGGAATTCAATTGGTTTCGCCGCGCGTCCGTTGGCACCAATTGTCTGAATCGTCACTTGAACCCCATCCGGCGTCTGTACGTACGTTCGGGTCTGGCTGCGCGGCGCAGGGCCAGGATTGAACTTCGACTTCGAAAGATTGAGTTTCCAGGTCCCGAGGATCGGATCCGGCGGGGCGGCGGCCAGCAAGGCAAACAGTGCGGTCGCCATTACCAGCGTTTTGCAAAACATTGTTCCCTTCAATGGGATGGCCTGTGTCCGCTGGAATCATACATCCCGCTATAGCCCGGGGCAAGGATGCGTGAGCAGTTGCGTGAGCAGTTCCCGGAAGCTGCGCACTGTCGAGCTTCGCAGATTCGGTGCCCTGCGACGTGGGCGTTAGCAACGAATATAGGGAACGAAAGACTCGCATTCCGTCCACAATTCATATCGCGGAAGCGGACGACCATCCAGACATAATCCGAATGGCTCCCTTACCGATGCCAGATAAAGATTTCCGACGGGCCGGGTTATCGTCATGGGAACAGTGGCCCGCGCGGTCTCACCGAAGATCGTATACGCGGCTATATCCGGCAGCGTCAGGGCGAGAAGGTATCGGGACGAACGATCAATATGGAAGTGGGCGAGTTGAGCCGGGCCATCGGCCACCCGTGGTCATTGCTCTGGCCAAAGGTGCGGAAGATGGAAGAGCGGAAGAACGTGGGCCGTGCTCTATCGTCAGAAGAACAGCATCGCCTTCTGGACGGCCTGAAGGATCGGCGAACGCCGCATTTATCAACTCTGGTCCCGTTGTTGCTTCTGACGGGCATGAGAACGGGCGAGGCGCTGTCTCTCACGAGGGGCCAGGTTGATCTGATCGACGGGACCCTGACTGTCGGGCGGGCGAAAACCTCCAACGGCACTGGCCGGACGATTCCCATCAATGATGAACTTGGAGGGGGTCTGGCGGCTCATCGGGTTTGGTTCGTGAAGCACTTCGGCGAACCGAAGCCGGGTCACCATCTTTTTCCGTGGGGCAAGCCAGTACCCTCTGACCCGGCACGGCACGCGACAGACATAACTTGGGGATGGGACGAGCTTCGGAAGGGCACGGGAGTCCGCTGCCGTCTGCATGACTTGCGGCACACGTTCGCAACGCGGCTTGCCGGGAACGGCGCCTCAGAGTCTACGATGCTCGCCCTCATGGGGCACATGAGCCGTGCGATGCTGGAGCGCTATTCTCATATCCGCATGGCTGCAAAACGGGACGCCGTCTCCGGTGTCACGCTCCGACAGAAGATAGGAAATTCAGAGGTAGTCCCTGTGGAAGTCCCTGTAGTGGCACAGATCGCCACAATTCAGTGATCCGTAAGTGATTGATTTAGATGGTGAGCGCGGAGGGAATCGAACCTTCAACCTACTGATTAAGAGTCAGTTGCTCTGCCAATTGAGCTACGCGCCCGAACCCACATTCTAGCACCATATCCCAGCCTGTCAGTCACTTTCGCCGACACAAATTCACCATCCCCATTCGATTTCCTCTATCCTTTGAAAGGCGCCTCCGTGCGCCGTCTATGCACCTGCTGCCCACTCACGATGAGATCGTCCGTATACTCCGCGACACCGGGGCTCTGCGCGAGGGTCATTTTATGTACGCCAATGGCTTGCACTCGAACGAATTCCTGCAGATCCCCCTCGCGATGCGCTATTACCAGCACGCGAAGACGTTCAGCGTGGGGTTGAGCCGTCTGCTGCGCGCCAACTCCGAAATCCGGGCGATCATTCCCGAACTTTCCATCGTCGCTCCCGCTACCGGTGGACTGCCGGTCGCTTACGGCGTCTGCGAGGCGTTGCAGGCGAAGCGGGTCTACTGGGCCGAACGCGATGGAGGCGCCCGCCCTGACCAGCCGAGTTCCAATCGCCCCTGGAGATTCCGCCAGTTTATCGAGCCGCTTCCCGGTGAACAGGTCGTTCTGGTCGACGACAAACTCCGCTCCGGGGAACAACTCGCCGACATGAAGATCCTGCTCGAAAGCTATGGCGCGATCGTCGTTGCGCTCGCGGTTGTCATCTATCAGCCCCACCCCAACGTACGCAACTTTGGCGATATTCCGCTTCTCCATCTCACCCGCCTCGAAGCCAGCTATTGGGCTGACGCAGCATCCTGCGAACTATGCAATAAATCCATACCCCTCGAAAAGGTTTGGGTATAACTTTAGATTTGCCGTAAAAATAGACGGGAAATGTACCGGTATCAATTATTTACGCCGACAAAACCGATTGTGCTGAAGGAATGTGCATTGTGTTACATCCTGGTTGCGAATAGGAGGATTACGGACATGTTGGCCTCGTTTTCCGCAGGTTTTTGCACAGGGTCGGATGAAAAGCCGGGAGTCGCCGGTTGAAACTGACCCCTGTCGATTGGTGCATTATCGCCGCGTATTTTCTCTTCAATTTATTAATCGGCTTCTACTACAAAAAGAAGGCCGGATCGAACACCACCGAATTCTTCCTCTCCGGCCGTAATGTGCCGTGGTGGCTGGCCGGAACGTCCATGGTCGCGACGACTTTCGCCGCTGACACGCCCCTGGTCGTCACCGGGCTGGTCGCGCGCAACGGAATCGCGGGCAACTGGCTCTGGTGGAACATGGTCGCGAGCGGGATGCTCACCGTTTTCCTCTTCTCCCGCCTTTGGCGCCGATCCGGCATGACCACTGATATCGAACTGGCTGAGTTGCGTTATTCCGGAAAGCCCGCGGCGTTCCTGCGCGGCTTTCGCGCCTTGTATCTCGGGATCCTGATGAACTGCATCATTCTCGGCTGGGTGAACCTCGCGATGGTGAAGATCCTGATGCTGGTTCTCGGGCTCTCGAAGGACGGAGCGCTGTGGCTTGTCATCGGTATCATCGCCCTGACGTCGTTTATTTCGACTCTCTCCGGCCTCTGGGGAGTACTTGTCACCGATCTTTTTCAGTTCGCTATCAAGATGACGATGGTCGTCGTGCTCGGAGTTGAGGCAGTGCGCGCCGTGGGCGGCATCGATTCCATGAAGGCGAAGCTCGGCGGCGAGGGTAGTGCATTTCTCAGCTTCGTGCCGGATCTCCATTCGGTCTGGATGCCCGCCGTCACTTTTTTCGTGTACATTGCCGTCAACTGGTGGGCCACCTGGTATCCTGGCGCTGAACCGGGCGGCGGCGGGTATGTTGCCCAGCGTATGTTCAGCGCGAAGGATGAGCGTAATTCACTTCTCGCCACTCTCTGGTTCAACATCGCGCATTACGCGCTTCGCCCCTGGCCGTGGGTTGTCGTCGGAATGGCGTCGGTAATCCTTTACCCGCACTTGCAGGATCCGGAAACCGGCTACGTGCGGGTGATGATCGACTACCTGCCCGCTTCGCTGCGCGGCCTGATGGTCGCCGCCTTCGCCGCCGCATTCATGTCGACGGTTGGGACGCAGTTGAACTGGGGCGCAAGCTACCTCGTCAACGATTTCTACCGACGCTTTGTCGCGACTTCCGAACCCGAACGCCATTACGTGCGGGCTTCGCAAATCGCGACCGTTCTCCTCACGGTCGTCTCCGCTGTGATCACGCACTATATGGATTCGATCGCCGGCGCATGGAAGCTTCTCATCGTCACCGGTGCGGGTACCGGCGCCGTGCTGATCCTGCGCTGGTATTGGTGGCGTATTAATGCGTGGAGCGAAGTTTCTGCCATGGCCGCCGCGTTCGCGGTTTCTATCGTTCTGCAGACCGTGTTCCACCTCGATAGCGACAACCCGGTCGAGTTCGCGTATCTCATTCTGATCACCGTTGCGATCACAACCTTCGTATGGCTCACGGTTACGTTTCTCACGGCTCCCGAAAACGATGCAACGCTCGTCGGGTTCTATCGTCGTGTGCGGCCCTCGGTGCCAGGCTGGAAGAGGATCGCGAAGCTGGCGCCAGAGGTCCATGTTTCGAGCGACCTCGGCTGGAATCTGCTCGACTGGCTCTGTGGCTGCATCTTGATTTATGGAGCGCTTTTCGGGATCGGTAAAATCATCCTGAAGGATTATGGAAGCGGCTTCGCATTCATCGCCGTCTCCGCTGCCGCCGCCGGAGTGATTTTTTGGGATCTCTCGCGCCGCGGCTGGTCGTCTGTAATGGAGTAGAAAAGAAAATGCTCTCACGAATACTTCTTGTTCCGGTTTTGTTGACTTCACTTTTTGCCCAGACGCCTCTGCCTACGGGGGAGAAGCTCGCCCCTTACTATCCGACGCCAGCAACCATCGTCGAACGGATGCTCGAACTCGGCGGGCTGAAAGCAGGCGAGAAGATGTTCGATCTCGGCAGCGGCGACGGCCGCATCGTGATCATGGCCGCGCAGAAGTATCATGCCGACGCGACCGGCGTCGAACTGGATAGCGATCTGGTGCAATCGAGCCAGGCGAAGATCCGCCAGCTCGGCTTGCAGGATACGGCCCGGATCATTTACGGAGACATCCTGAAGCAAAACTATTCGTCGGCGAATCTAATTACGGTGTATCTTCTTCCCGAATCCAACATCAAGGTGCGCCCGGTTCTGGAGGCGACGTTGAAAAAGGGCACCCGAGTGGTCGCGCACGACTTTGAAGTCGGCGGCTGGACTCCCGTAAAGACAGTTGCGATTCCAGACGATGGCGAAGGCCGCGCCCACATGCTCTACCTCTATGTTCGTTAGCGGGACCGTACGGGTGATGGCTTGAGAATCGGGATCACCTGCTACCCCACTTACGGGGGCAGCGGGATCGTTGCCACTGAACTCGGCCTGGAACTGGCGACGCGCGGCCATGACGTTCACTTCATTACATATTCGAATCCGATTCGTCTCGATCCGGGCGTTCCGCGCATCCATTACCACGAGGTGGAAGTTTCCAACTACCCCCTGTTTCAGTACCCTCCGTATTGCCTCGCGCTGGCTTCGCGCATGTCGGATGTCGCCGAAAGCTACGACCTCGATCTGCTGCATGTCCACTACGCGATTCCGCATTCCATCTCCGCGCTTCTTGCTCGCCAGATGACGGCTCCCAGACGGCGTCTGCCTTTTATCACGACACTGCATGGCACCGACATCACGCTCGTCGGAGTGGATCGCTCTTATTTTGGGATCACCAAATTTTCGATCGAGCAATCCGACGGCATAACGGCGATCAGCCACGATCTTCGGCGCGAGACGGTGGAAGTCTTCGGCGTGGAGAACGAAATACGAGTCATCCACAATTTCGTGAACTGCGAGACTTACCGGCCCGATCCGGAACGGATTGGGCTCGCCGAGTTCGCACCTGCGGGTGAGAAGCTTTTGATCCATCTCTCTAATTTCCGGCCAGTGAAGCGAGTGCTCGACTGCATTCGCATCTTCGCCGAAGTCCGCAAGCATGCCAACGTGCGCCTGTTGATGGTGGGCGACGGACCGGAGCGCGGGCCGGCCGAACATCTGGCATGGACGCTCGGCGTCAGCAAGCACGTCGACTTCCTGGGTAAACGGAATCAGGTGGAGCGGCTGATCCGCCTCGCTCACGTCATCCTTATGCCGAGTGAAATGGAATCGTTCGGCCTCGCCGCACTGGAAGCGATGGCTTGCGGCGTCGTGCCGGTCGCGACCCGCGTGGGTGGCGTGCCCGAACTGATTACCGATGGTGAGGACGGATTCCTCGAAGAAGTGGGCGACATCGCCCGCCTCGCGGAACGAGCGACACAACTAGTGACTGACGCGGACCTTCACGCGCGAATGGCCGTTGCGGCACGCAAGACCGCGATGACCCGCTTCAGTACCGAGAAGATCATCCCGCAATATGAGGCTTACTACAACGACGTCTTGTAGTGGTTCAGGAACTGAATCAGCGGTTCGAGCCTGGCTCGCATCTTCTCTTCATTTCGGGTATGGCATTCCCAGATCTCGAATACACGCCA
>Ga0187876_1001973_pt1 | contig 16088 bp, 17 predicted proteins | sample June2016WEW_17_4_FD_133000 | JGI IMG/M metagenome (GOLD analysis project Ga0187876, IMG submission 133000) | Peatland microbial communities from SPRUCE experiment site at the Marcell Experimental Forest, Minnesota, USA - June2016WEW_17_40 | ecosystem: Environmental > Terrestrial > Soil >...
CAAGCTCATGAACAGGTCCCCCAGCCGAGCGCCGTTTTGGGTTTTGTAGCCCAGCGAGTTTTTGCGGTTATCGGAAGCTTCCGATAACCGCAATTATCCCAAGATCCAAATTATCCCAAGATTGGGAATGGCGGCAGACGAGTTCGCTCTGAATTTGGCATGTGAAGCTCGATAGTCGCGACGAGGGCAACTCAGCATAAAAAAGGCGGGGATCTCCCCCAGGATGGAAACCGTTCGCGCACTACCTCTTGAGTGCTCTGGCCCCAGCGGGACTGTTCACCCGTGGACGAGTGACTCTGCCGTCTTGGGCTCTTCATTTTGGGCCTCCTGGCCGCAGTAGTCGCCTCGGCGTAGCGCACCATTCCGAAAAATCGATTGACACTGTGAAGTTTTGGAGGCAAGAGGAAGAATGGGGGTATGTTAGAACGGTATTTCCGTCAAGGCCACGCCTTCCATCGCGTGCGAGCCAACCCACTGGGGCAAGAGCTTGAGGATTTCGCGGTTTGGCTGAATCAGCGCGGCTATTCCTCAGGGACCATCCGGCTTTACCTCACGGCAGTTGCGCATTTCGGCAACTGGTTGGGGAAACAAGCCATCAACGTGGATTCAATAACCGACCGCTTGGTGTCCTTGTTCCTTTGCAGTCATTTGCCAAGATGTCGATGCCGTTTTCGCGGTCCGCGCGGAAAGGATGCGCCTGCGGCTATGGCGCTGTTTATTGAGGCCCTGCGGAAGGCTGGCCAGATCCCTCCGGTCGTGCCCCCTGAGCCGAAGCCACTCGATGGAGAAGTCGCTGAATTTGAGGCCCACCTTCGAGCGACGTGTGCGCTGGCCGAAGACACCGTCATTTACCGAACCCGATATGCCCGTGAGTTCCTCGAAGCGATTTACGGTAACCAGCCACCGAAACTTTCCAATCTGACTCCCGAGCAGGTGAGCGATTTCGTTTTTACTGAAGCCCGACGCCTCAAGCCGGCCTCGGTCAAAGTTCTGGCCTCCTCGCTCCGGAGTTATCTCAGGTTCGTGTGCTTTGGAGGACGCTGCCCACGAGACCTCTCCTGCGCTGTCCCCACTGTGGCGGCATGGAAAAAATCGCACCTGCCCAAAACCCTCAGCCAAGAGCAAATCGAGGGGTTTTTGTCTTCCTTTGATCGGTCCACTGCAACCGGCCGCCGCGATTACGCACTGTGCCTTTGCCTATCCGACTTGGGGTTACGCAGCGGCGAGGTTGCCAGTTTATCTCTGGATGATTTCGATTGGCGGGCGGGGACCCTCTCAATCACCAGTGGAAAATCGGGCCGATCCAGACTATTACCACTGCCAAAGAGATTGGGCCGAGCCATAGTCGATTACCTCCGCAACGCAAGACCCGCATCGAGGGCCAGGCAAGTCTTTCTTCGACAGGCTTTTCCCAAAGGAGAACCCATTACGCGCGACATCGTCGCCCACGTCGTTGCCAGGGGTTGGTCTGAGGTGGCCGCCGACGCACCGCCCATCGGCCCACACGTATTTCGCCATAGCGCTGCCACGCGCCTGCATGAACGAGGAGCAACTTTTAAAGACATTGCCGATGTTCTGGGCCATCAGCAAATCGATACCGTTTCCATTTACGCGAAAGTCAACCTGCCTCAATTGACCCAAGTGGCCCTCCCGTGGCTGGAGGAACAAAAATCGTGAAACGCCGCAAGACAATCACGGATTGGGTGAATGAATACGTGACGCGCCGTCAGGCCTTGGGGTTTCGGATGGAGACTGAAAAGGGGGAACTGATGCGCTTCGCGCATTATGTCACCGAGCGTGGTAAACAGGGCCCACTGACCCAGGCGATAATGCTGGAATGGCTTGGAGGTTCTCCCAACGCCAGCCGTACTTATCAGGCGCGAAAGCTCGCCAGCCTCCGTTCTTTCTCCAAGTACCTGGCCATTTATGAGCCTCGAACGGAAATCCCTCCGGCCAAGCTCTTCGGCCGAACCGGGTCCCGGCCGGCACCGCATATTTATTCCGATCAAGAACTCTTTGAACTCTTTCGGGCCTGCGAAAGGGCAAGGCCGCCTGGAGGCCTCCGCTGCCGAACCTACCGCCTTCTGTTCGGGTTGCTTGCCGTTACAGGCATGAGGGTGTCGGAGGCCCTCAAACTCAACAACCGCGAGGTCGACCTCGATAACGGAGTGCTGCGAGTCCAGGACACCAAATTCCGCAAGTCCCGCCTGGTGCCGCTCCACCTTTCCACCACCCGGGCCCTGCGGCAATATGTTCTGGCCCGCGACACCCATCATCCAGCGCCTCAATCGGAGGCGTTCCTGCTTTCCGAAAAAGGCGGTCGGCTTCCCTATCGAACCGTTCAAGGCTTTTTCCGCGACATACGAGAGCGTTTGGGCTGGGATCATCAGCGAGGTGGACGAGCGCCCAGGATTCAGGACTTGCGCCATACCTTCGCCTGCCGCCGCATTCTGGCCTGGTATGAGCAAGGACTCGATGTGGAGCCGCGGATCCCGTCTTTGTCCACCTATCTGGGGCATGCGAAGGTGACCGACACCTATTGGTATCTCACCGGGAGTGCGGAACTCTTCAGCATCGCTGGCCAGAGGTTTGAACAATTTGCCGGAAAAGGAAAACGCCCATGAAACAACCCTCCCTCCATCCAGCGATCGGCCAGTTGGTTCAGGATTTCTTTTGCAAAAATCTCATCAACCAACGCAACGTCAGCCCGCGGACCGTCACCGCCTACCGCGATACGTTCCGATTGCTGCTACAGTACGCCTCCAAGCAGCAGGGCAAGCAGCCAGTGGACTTGACCCTGGACGATTTGAACGCGGCCACTATCGCCCGCTTTCTGGATCATCTTGAGAAGGACCGCAACAACTCGATCCGGACCCGGAACCTCCGCCTGGCCGCAATTCGATCCTTCATGCATTACGCGGCTTACCAGGAGCCCGCGGCCCTGTCGCTCATCCAGCGCGTCCTGGCCATTCCCCAAAAGCGATTTCACAGGCCCGTATTGGGGTTTCTTTCCCGTGAGGAGATCGAGGCCATTCTCGATGCCCCGGATCCGTCCACCTGGAGCGGGCGGCGGGATCGGGTCCTGTTCGCCACGCTTTACAATACCGGAGCCCGTGTCTCCGAGATCATCTCGTTGCTAGTTTCAGACCTCACGCTGGATCGCTCGTCCAGTGTGAGAATTAATGGCAAAGGACGGAAGCAAAGGATGGTTCCCTTGTGGAAGAGCACGGCAACTCGGCTCAGAGAGTGGCTCAAGTCGATTCCCCACGATCTGGAATCGATTCTTTTCCCGAACCGCTTTGGCAAGGCGTTGACTGCGTCCGGCGTTGAGTATCGCTTGAAAGCTCTCATCAAAAAAGCCAGCCAGGCCTGTAGTACGCTCAAAGAGCGCCGCCGCATCTCCCCGCATACGATTCGGCATTCAACCGCGACTCACCTGCTACAGGCGGGGGTAGATCTGTCCGTCATCTCTCTCTGGTTGGGCCACGAAGAAATGAGCACCACCCATCTTTACCTTGCGGCGGACTTGAAGATGAAAGAGCGAGCCCTGAAAAAGCTGGAGGAAACGCCAACTCGGCCCTTGCGCTACCAGGCTGGCGACAAGCTGCTCCGTTTCCTTGAGGGGCTGTAATTATCCTGACCATCCATGATATCAAAGTCCGTCGCGTGAGCCGTGCAGCCTCTGAAACGACGATCAGGTCCTTCAACTCGGGATAATTTGGACCTTGGGATAATTGCGGTTATCGGAAGCTTCCGATAACCGCAAAAACTCGCTGGGCTACAAAACCCAAAACGGCGCTCGGCTGGGGGACCTGTTCATGAGCTTGATCCACACCTGCCGGCTCTGCGCCAGCAACCCCCTGGGCTATCTCAACGCCCTTCAGCGCCATGCCAAGGAAGCGCGGGAACATCCGACCCGGTGGTTTCCGTGGAATTACAAGCAGTCCCTCCCGGCTGAAGATACCGGCTGAGCAAGCCAGAACGGACCGCGCTGACCGCCAGCCGACTCCCACCCCGCAAACACTGCCCTCACGCGCGAAGCGGATTTTTTTGGCCGGCGCACGCTTGCCGAAGCAACACAGAGCATCTAACATGCCATTCGGCCCAGACACCACCAGTAATGGGTGTAACTCCATGAGACACAACTACATATAGTGGCTTGCCTCTTTTATGTGCATCGGCACAAACTGCGCCAATTGTGCCATCTTGGCACTTTGACATTGTGCCATGTCTCACTGCTTTGGCGCACTTTCAGGCAACACAATAATTGAATCTTGATCGACAAATCCGCGCAGGGCGAAATTGGGCGAAGCCGGGCGGAAAGCGGTGAAATATAGGGGGTTTTGCTCGGAAAGCGGCCAGGCCAGAAAAGCACAATTCCGCGCAGATTTTGGAGGCCCGGATAATCCCGCGCGGGCGAGATGTCCGCACGTAACTTCCTTCCATTCAGTCACGTTACCGATACTGGACATATCGCTTGACAAAACTGCGCGGGATTGTGGGGGGTGTCAACCTTGGATGTCGCTTTTGGTCAATGAGGCATACCCGGCAGAAGTTGCCTACCCCAGTTTTTGAGCCGATTCGCTTGGCGAAAGTGCAAGATATGCACGCCCTTAAAAGGCACGTTAAAGTGGCGTTAATGCTCAATCGGCAATGCCAGCGCCGGGGCACAAAAAAAGCGCCGGCCAGGTTGCCCGGGCCGGCGCGCATGAGGAGAACAGTTCAGCTCCGCTCGGGCCATAATAAGCCAGCATTGACAAGACACATGCCTATCTGGCGCTGGCGCCGATGCATGGCGAGACGGCCCGCGCGGTCCAACTTCAAGGCGTCAGCGGCGCTGAGACCAAGAATCGCTTCCTGTGCCTTCGCGTATCGAAACAGCGCCGCCACGATGAACTGGTAAAAGTCGCCCCACGCGGAACACTGGGCAATGGCGCGGAAGCGCTCCATTTCATGGGCCGATCTACGGAACTTGAAGACGTTGCTTTTGCGTCGCGTGGACTTCCCGCCCCGGGCGGCGCGGAGGACTCGGAATTTCATCACGCGGCCCTCCCCTCAGCCGCGATTTTTTCGCTGATAGCCAAGCGCAGGATTTCGGCTAGCGAGACGCCATGTCGCAGGCTGGCAGCCTCCAAGCGGGACGCCAGAGACGGCTCAAAATGGACCCGCGCCCATTCCCTGCCATCTTGGTCTTGACAAACGAACGTAATGCCGCCCGCTGTGCTTTTCCCCACCGACTCCGGGCGGCTTTTGGCTTGCGGGAAGACAGCTCTACCGCTACCCTTTTTTCGGACCTGGTTTTGGTTTTTCATGTGTTGATTTACCTGATTGGGTCTTTGGCTCTGGCCGTGCTGCTGCAAGGCCAGGGCCTTGTTTCCGTTGGCCCTCGAATGCCGCGACCCATGCCAACATACGAAGGGTAGTTTCGCCGCCTGGCTCTCTTTCGCCTGACAGCCACCGTGAAACGCTTACGAGGGGGACCTTGAGAAAATGCGCCAACTCGGTTTTCATTCCGCGCTCAGCAGTGGCGCGTTTGAGCCGAACCAGCAGGTCCGCCAATAGCGAGTTCACACCCTTATATTTAACCAAGTCGGAAACATATTGCAAATCTTTTTTTGCGAATGTGGCCATGCCGATGAAGCGCCTGGCATTGGCCATGCGTATTCGCTCCCACATCAATTGCTCAGCGCGGCTGTCGATTGTCGCGCCCGGCTCTAAGGGAAGGGAATCCATAAATTCCTTGGCCGTCCGCATTAACTTCTCGGTGAACTCCGGCACCCGGCCAGGAGGCACCCGCGCGATCCAGTGCTCGACGTGTATCTTCAAGGCCATATCGTGAAACCAGCGTTGCCCCACTTCTAAGGAGATTGCATCCGCTACGTCGGTTTGCGACCCGATAGCCACAAGGCCCCTGCTGCAGCCGGGTGGGAACTTTTTCACAACTTCACTAAGCAAAGCGCGCGCTGGCAGTCCCGTCCCGCTCGGAGTCGGCAGTTCGTCATGCATAGATCCGTCCGCAGATCCCTCCTCTTCTCCCAGCCATTGTAAGCTGATGCCGAAAGCCCATCTCAGTCTCCAGGCAATGTCGTATCGCAGTGGAGTTCGGCCATATTCGATGCTCGCTAGCTCGTTTCGCGTTATCCCGATTTGCTCTGCAAATGCCGACTGAGACCACCGGATTTCTTCGCGCACGATCTTCACGCGCGCGCCTATCGCGCATTCCCAATCGTTCATTCTGCCGCTTTTTCTGGGCACGCGCGGATTATACCCAAAAAGTGGGGCAAAAAAAGGGTCTTGACAAATCCCACCACTTTGTGGGACTATTCGGGAAATGGCACGCCATTCCGATAAACGAACCTGGAGACCGCTACCAGGGGCGAAGGCAGCAGCGCGGGAATTGGGCGTTACGTATTCCCATCTTCGCCGCGTGCTTGTTGGCGAACGCGCGAGCCGCTCCCTAATGGCCCGTTACCGTGCGATGAAGTCCACGAACCCCCTCAGTGAAAATGAACATCGGTGAGAGAATGTTGCGGGTGGCTGAACAAATGGCCGAGCTCCGTAACCGGACGGAGGCCTGCGAAACGCTGTGCTCGATTCTGCGCAACCAACTTGACGCGCAGAGGAACGTGTTGACGGAGGCGAATGCGGCGATACAAGAAATATCCAGCGTTTCGACCGGCGAGGCGCCGTTGCGTGACAAATGACAGCCGGGACACCAAGCGAATCAAGCAGCGTGGCCGTCGAGTTCTCTGGACGGCGGCGCGGGCGTCTGTGCCCGGCGGTTAAGCTTGATGGCTAGGCATTTTTTATAAGGAAGCATATGAAGAACACATCCGAGCACATTTTCGGCGAGGCTACCCCAGGTGATGGGTCTTTATCCTGCCCGCCGTCTGCGCCGGTCGGCAGCTTCCCTCCGACTGGCGCTTTAATTTGTAGCAGCAGGAAGCCAAAGCCCAGTTCGCCGGTGGAGGGCGGCCCCGTTCCCTCTTCGGCGCCTTTTCACACCGCCTGGCAACAGGAACGGGCGCAGATGATTCACCGAATCTGCCGGAGTGTGGAGCGGTGGCGGGCCCGCGACCAGAGTCTGGAGCGGGCGGTAGGGTGGTTTGCATCGTACTGGAGAGATCGCAAATATACGTGCGAGCCGGCCCGGCCAATTCGCCTAAGCGCAAAGAGCCTTGTGCGCCTGTTCTATCAGTGGCGGGCGGGGGGCAAGACGCCGGCTGCCGTGGGCCTGCACTACCGGCCTGGCCTGCAAAAGCTGACGCCGCCAGCCGTGATCGAGTTGGCGCGTCTATGTCTGCTTCCCGGCGCCAATTCATTCAATGCGACCTGGAAACAGCTTCCCAATCCGGGCGCTACTGCCTCCGCTTACCGCTATGCCATGCCGGTGGAGTTGCGGCGCCATCTTAAGGCTGTCTTTGCCGCGCGGCGGGCACTGCAAAGCACGGAGCGCGCGGCCCGTGAGGCAATAGAGCAAGCTTCGGTCACTTTCCGCCGATGAATACAGGCATTTTAACGACCATCGCCAAACCGCCCCACAGCCCGAGTTCCCTGGCCGTCAATCCGCAAGCCCCCCAAGCCCCATGATCTCCCCCCACCCTCAAGTAAAGGAAAAGGTTACTCTGAGAGCTTCTGGTTCCCCCTCGCCGGGCCGCGCGGCGGACTACCGCGCCGGCGGGACGGGCGACGAAGCCAGGTCGAGAGCTTGTACCCGCGTGTTCTCTCCAGGCGCCGCGACGGCCGAGGACGCGGAACGCCGGGAATTCCTGGAGCATTTAGACTCAGCGCCGTTCCAGATCGGGCGTGGGGATGGAATATGGCTCGAGAGACTGCTCATGACCAACGATCGAGTCTTCACCGCCTGTGAACGTAGCGTCATTGATGACCTGCGCAACCAATACGCGGCGCGGTTCTGACCCACCATGAACTTCACCAAATCTCAATCATCCCCATCCGTGGCTATAGGCACCAAATCGCCCCACAGCCAGAATTCCCCAGCGTCTCCCCGGCCGTTGATGAGTCCCTCGGCGGTCACCTGGAGGCTGGATTGCCATGAGGAGGAGGTCTTGTCGCTCGTCGAGGAGGGCTGCCTCCTGTGGGCCTTCAATATCGCAGCGCCGAAGGCGAAAAAGGTCGCTTGCCTGCGCATCCTGGCCGAGAGCGTCGAGGACTTCGCGGTTGGCAGGCAACGGAGCTACGGGGATGATGAGGCCGAGTGGCTGCGGGTCGCCGGAATAATCTTCCCCCAAAAGTGCGAAATCGACACATACGAATTGGCCCGGGCGCTCAATTGCGGGCGCCAGCACGCCATGGACCTGATCCATGCCCGTCAATTTCGGCTTGCGCCGGGGGCGCACATCCGGCGCGGCCCAGGCGGATCGCCCCAGATACTAACCGCCAGCGTCGCCGAATGGCTGAAGGAGCGGAGGGTATTTTAATGCCCGCCAAAGCTCCCATAATTGCCCCAGGGCGCTTCAAGGGGTATCGAGGCAGCCAGAAGCCCTTCCGACGCCGTAGAAATCAATTTAACGGGCTATTAACGGGGTCGCGGCGGTTCCTGTCCAGACCCCAAAACCAATTTTCCACCGGCCGCATCATATCGGCAGGGGTGTTCTACGAAAAAATCGACCGGCTTGCTCATGCACAAGGCGACATCCAGCAAGAAACGGAAGCGCGCTACGAACTCTCGTAAATATGAAAATCGAAATGAAATTAACCGCAGAGGCCCAGAAGATCCTCGCCGACCTCGATACTGCCCCCGTCTGGATGCTTGAGGCCATCGCGGCCGCGATGGCGGAAGAGAACCACCTTACGGTCTCTCACATCCAGACGAAATATCTGAGCTTTGCGCGTGCTGAACCCGCAACGGAATTGGGCTTGCGCGTCCAGAGCAGCTTTCTGCGGCTATATTTGCATGACAGTGATCCGGTAATTGGGAATGGGCAGGTGGTGTCAGCGATCGGTGATGATGTGATGAGCCACGGGGTCAATTACGCAGCCGTGCATGAATTTGGCGCGACGATCCCGGCCCATGAGGTGCGGCCCAAAAATGCTCAGGCCCTGCGGTTCCAGATCGGGAAACGCGTAATTTTTGCCAAGCGGGTTCAGATCCCGGAGGTCACGCTGCCGGCGCGCGCGCCGATACAGCACGGCCTCGCTGACCGCGCGGGGGCTTGCGGGGCGGCAATCAGCGCGGCCATTGTCAGCGCCTGGGCGGAGCGAGGGCGTGCATAGGACGTCAACGGCATACATCAGAATCCAAATCGCTGCACGCATCATATGGGTAACGAGCGCGAATTCAAAATCAAGATAACCGGGGATGCCAGCGGGTTGGCCACCTCTGCGGAACAAGGGAGAAACAGCCTTGGCCAGTTCACGAAGACCACACAGGAAAGCGGCCACGCCAGCGAGGCGGCCGGCGCGGCCACCGAAAGCCACAGCAAGCACCTGCATGGCCTGCACAAGATCTGCCACGCGTTAAACGAAGTCCTCCCCGGTCTAGGCACGCTGATGCAAGCGGCTTTTACGCCGGTCGGCGCGGCCATTTCCGTTGCCGTGATGGCGTTGCGCTACTTCCACGAAAAGCTCAAGGAAACCAATGAGGAGTTCAAGCGGATGGAAGAAGAGGCTGCCAAGCCGTTAACACGCCGGATGGAGGCCATGCGCGAGGCGGTTGTGGCAACCGCGGCCGGGATGGCCGGCTTGCGGGACAAGCTCGCTGAGGCCGCGCGCGGCGAACAGACGCTCAAAGAGCAGACGGAAAAGGCAATCGCCGTGAGCCGGCAGCAGAGCACCGAGGCGCAATCGTTAGCTGGGGCGACCGAGAATAACGAGTTGGCCCGGCTTGATCTGCTGCACGCGGCCGGTCTGATGAGCGAGCAGAAGTATGCAGATGAGCGGCTCGCCATCGAGCTCGAATACCGTAAGAAAAAACAGCAGATCGATGAGCGGGAGGAAATGACCGCCATCCTGATGAAGAGACGGCAGCTTGAATCCGCGCAAGCCAGTCAACCGGAGATCGTCAAGGCCGCCGAGACTGCGGAGGTCAAAAAGGAAAAAGCCCTCGAAAACGTGGCCGCGTTGCGTTCGCGTGCGGATATCGAAGAAGACAAGAAAAAGGCAGAGCAAGCGCTCAAAGACTGGGATGAAAAGCATGGGAAATCGCTCGCGGGAGCCCAAGCCAATGTGGACCGCGATGTCCGATTGGGTTACGGCAATCCGGGCGCTACAGCCGAAGAGACATACGGGCTGAACCTGGATCGAGCCAGACTTGCCCCGCTGCAAGCCGAACGGGAGAAGTTGCAGGCCGCAGCGGAGTTAGCTAGGAAACAATGGCAACAGGCTCCCGCCGCCGAGGCCCGTAAAAAGGTGGAGGCCGACGCGGCGACGCGCGAGGCGGATCGCGCCGCGCGCCGTGCAGAGCAGAACCAGACGTTCATCACTGACACGGGGCGCGACGTAGAGGCACAGCAGGCCACGTTTGAAGCGCGCAAAGGCGCCGCTGCTCAGCGGAACGCCCTGGAAGCCGACACGCTTCAAAAGCAGGAACTGGCCTCAAGCCCGATTGGGAAGCTCATCGGTAGCGTTGCCGGCAGTGAGCATACCCTCCAAACCGGTGGCCGCATCAGTGCCGCCGAACAAGTCCAAATCAACGTCCTGAACCAACTGCTCGCACAGACAGGCCGCGCGAATCCGATGACAGTCGAGACCTTGGGAAAGTTGGTCGGCAAAACCGAGCAGCTCTTCGAGGCCATGTCCGCGATGTCCAAGCGCCTCGACGGCATTAAGCTCCAAAGCAAAAACACGTTCAACCAATGAACATCGAACCCCACGAGGTCATAGCACTGCATGTCGGCGACCCGACCCTCCCTTTGTATCGGGCTTTCTTTCCTCCTGAGAACTGGGTCGGCATGGCGCTTCTCCGAAGAGTGGTAGAGCTCGCCCTGGCGTCCGAGGGGCTAATCAAAGAAGGCAAGTGCGCGGGTATAGGCGAACTTAACGATTCGGTTTTTAACTTCATAGTCACCAACCGAATGGCGGCGGCAGAAAGGGTGATGCGGGAGTTGGAACGTCTGTGCCTGTTACCATATTGCCAAATCGCTATTCTGGAGGTCTCCGGGTGGCGCTGCATCCACCCATCGGCTGCCCTCCGGATGAATTGGCTGCTTGATTATGAGAGACACCAAGCCGCCACAAAAAAGCTGATGGACGGCCTGGCCTTACAACAGCAGCGGGTCAAGGAGTGGTTGGAGAGCGGCCACCACGGCTTTCCCCCGGGCTTTCCCCCGCATGAATGAGTCCCCGAAATATTGGACTGCGTCGCAGATCGCGCGAGCGCGGGGGGTTTCCCGCGAGGCCATTATGGAGGGCCTTGAGCGCATTCCGGCAGCGGGCTATGTGGACGTCGAGGGGAAGCCAATGGACGCCTGGAAGTTCGAGCCACTGCCATTGGATTGGAAACTGGAAATCACGCGGCGCGGGGTGAAGCGCGGTTTCGAGGATGGCGCGAAGTTCCTGGCAAGCCTGCCAGCGGTTCCATGGCGGGCTCCCCTGCCCTGGGATCGCGTGCCGGCCCGGGAGCAAGCAAAGGCCGTGAAGCTGCAAAAGGCTTTGGCGCAGGCGCTCAGCCTGTATGGCCAGCCCCAGGCAGGGGCCGGCCAGGCCGAAGATGCCCGCTTGGCTGAATTCAAAGCGCAGTTTGGATACGCCATTTCAGCGCGGCACTGGCGCCGGCTCCTTTGCCGCACTATCGGGCGCGATGGCGGCGCTGAGAACTGGCAGCGGCTCGAACTCTACCTTGATGACCGGGCCTTTGCGGCGCCTAAGCCCCAGTATGACGCCGCCCGAGCCGAGTACCAGCATCGTGATCTAGACGGGGTCATTGCGGCCCTGGAAAATCGACAGAACCCAACGGGCGATGATCGCCGGTTCCTCTTTGACGCGGTATTCCGGCACTATGAAGAGCAATCCGGCCAGTTGCCCGACTCTACGGACGGCAATTGCAAGCGGCGGCTGCTCAAGCGTTCGCTGCTGAGCTACTTATTCGGCGCCTTCCCGGAAAGGACGCTTTGCGCTACGCTGCCAAGCCTCAAGCGCCGGTTTGAGGAAAAGTTGATTCAATGGCGGAATGGCGGACGCAGTCCGGACGCATTGCGGGATCGGCGGCCCCTGGACTCAGGCTGGTTCAGGAATGGCGGGCTTGGCGAAGATCTAAAAAAGATCCGCGACCTGGCGATCCAGTTGGACGGAAATGAATCACTCGCCCATAGGATGCTGAGAGAACGCGGGAAGCTGAGCAAAGAGTTTTGCGAGGCCTACCCTTACGATGCTCGCGTGGCCAAGAGCGCCTTGCCCGGTTCTGTGCGGGACGCCGTCACGCCCGAGGTTGACATGTGCCTGCCCCTCAGGCGCGGGCCGTGGCAGGCGAAGATGCGCGGGCCGTATATCCCTCGGGACTGGTCGGACGTGAAGCCGGGCGACTGGTTTAACGCCGACGACGTAACCTGGAATCATTATTTTAAGGAACGGCTGGAAGACGGGCGATGGACGGTCTTACGCGGGGAGTGCCTCCTGATGACTGACCTGCGGACCGGCGAGCCGCTGGACTTCCTCCTGATACCTGGGCACTACAACGGGGAGCACGTCCGCAACCTGGTCCTGAGAGTGCATGACAAGGTCGGTCTGCCTCACTGTGGCTTTTACTTCGAAAAGGGCGTTTGGGCCTCGCGCCTGATAACGGGCGACAAACGCCAAGGAACGCCCGTCCACTGGCGGGAAGCAGAAAACGGCCTTTGCAGCCAGGGCCTGAAGCTGGAAGTCCGGCATGCGACAACGCCACGCGCAAAGCCCATCGAGTGCCTGCTCAGAATTCTCCAGGAGCGGATGCGATGCATTGCCGGCTTCGTTGGCTTCAATGAGCGGGCCTACGACGCTGAGCGGGTCCAGGCTTTGATTGCGAGGGCACAACGCCAAGACCGAGAGGCCCTCGCGAAGTTTCCAACCGCGCCAGAGTGGGCCGCCAAAATAACCGCCGTCCTGGAGGAGTTTGCTCATGATCCGCAGAACGGAAAGATGCTCGAGGGCCGGGCGCCGGCCGAGATCTGGTCAGAGGCCCTCCGTGCGCGCCCAATGCGAAAGCTGGCGGATGCGTCCCGCTACATACTCTCCACGCACCAAAAGACGGTCAAGGTTCGCCAGGAGGGGATCGTTCTGAGAATCCGGGGAAGATCCTACGTCTACTACAATGAGCACACGGGGCCGCTAATCGGGCGGGAGGTTCGAGCCTTCTATAACCTCGAAATGCCCGAGTTGCTCACTGTCTGCGATATAAAAGGCCGGAATTACTTTTCCGTTGGCCGGGTCGGACTGCCGGCCATGTCCGCCACACGCGCCAAACTGGCGGAGGTTAACGAGCAGCGCAAGGGGCACATGGCGCACGCGAAGGCCATCTTCGGCGAACTGAGGCATGAAGTGGTTTCGACCATCACGCGGGACGGAGAGCACAGCCAAGAATCCAGGGACCTTGGGCGCTTCCATAACGAGGAAATGGAGAGGGTCCAAGCTGAGAAATCCGAAGCGGGCCGAAAGATGCGTCGGCTCGAATCCGAGTTGGCCCGGCAGGGCATCCAGCTGGCAGCGCCGGTCCGGGACGCGGATGAGCTCCTTGACGCCGCTAAAAAGCGGAGGATCTACCTGGAAAGGCTGGAGGCCAAAGAACAGCGGGACCCGGGAACCGAAGGCGAATCATGAGGACCCAACCGCAAAGCGAGACAGACGTTTCAAGGGCTCCGATACGCCCCGAGATGGTGGCAGCCAAGCTGGCCGCGATTCGAAATTACGAATTCCCGGAGATTCAGCGGCAGATCGAAGAATGCCCGCGCATGGTGGAGATGCTGTGGTTTCTCCAGGCGATGTCTCTTCGCCCGGGCGGCCTCGCCAAATTTGCGGAGGAAATCCTGGCGGCTTTTCATGAGCGCCTTGGCACGCCGACGATGCTCAAGGCAGCGGGTCGCGAATGTAGTCTTGAGGAGAAGTTCGCCATCTGGTGTGAAGTGCCAAGTGGCATCCGGCCCGATGTCCACCACGGCCAGCAGCGGGGCATCACGGAGCTGCTTTCGGCGTGGAGCCCGGAGGAGGTGGCCGCCATGGAGACCGAGAGGCGTGTCAGGTTTGACGCTGCGCTTCGTGGCTTCGACGTCGGCTTGTTTCGCGAACAATGCCGAAGGGCGGCACTGCGAATCCTGCCCTTCTATCTATTCACGCTATGTACTCAGAAAGACCAGGGACTCGGCGGCAAGTGGCTTGGCGGTAGATCACAACCGCACAATAATGCCCTAATCATCGAAGACCTCGCGAATTTCCTCGACGGCGCCCAACCCCAGGCCCCAGGGAGCGAGTGGGCGCGGGATGGTGTCTGGTTCTTTGGGGATGTCATTGGGGCAGTGATGGAGATGATGGAGCGCCACGCAAGCCAGGCACAGAAGCGGCTGGCCATGACACAGGTCGCTCAGCGTGTCTTTGACACCCTGGACTATGCCATAGCCGAAAAAGTGATGGTGCGGATAGAGGGAGCGTCACGGTTCGGAAAGACCGAAGCCTTGCAGGCTTGGTGCGACATGCGGCCTGGTCTGGCCCGCCTGGTGCGGGTGCCTTGCGATACCTCGATGAGCAGCTTTCTCAAACGCGTCGCGGAAGCCTTGGGAATCGATTGCAGTTACGGCAGCAACGTCTGCCGGCTCAAAGACCGAATCGAATACGTGATAAAGCACGGCGGCCTTTTCCTTGTGCTCGACGAGGGCGCCTTCCTGATTCCGCAAGACTACACGGAAACGACCGCACCCCAGCGGCTGAACTGGGTCCGAACCGAGATCGTCGACCGCAACCTGCCATTGGCCATTGCGGTTACTCCGCAGTCGTTTGAGTCGGCTGTGAGCCGCTTCATCAAAAAGACACATTACACGATGGAGCAGTTTATTGGGCGGAACTTCCTCACTTGCCGGCTCCCGGCCGCACTGGCGGAAGAGGACCTGATCGCGGTCGCCAGAATCCACTTCCCGGAAATGGATGAAAACGTTCTGGGTTACATCGCCTCCGAGGCTAGGCTTTCTCAGAACTACCTGCAGGCCGTCGAGGCCATTGCCAAGCTTGCCCGGTGGAAGGCGGCCAAGGCCAGCAGGGCGGTTGGGCTGAAGGATCTGAAGGGGGCGGTCGCGGAAGTGCTGTCGCGTGAAACCCCGGCCGCCGGTGGCCGGGATGCCGACGATACGGGGAATGGCGCGGGCGGGCGTAGCCGCGTTTCCGGGCTGAATAACGCCCCATTAAAGGCAGCTTTAAGGCCGGTTAAGCCGGCAGGCGCGAGCGCGGCGGGGGCGGTGGATTTGCCAGGCGGTTCTTTGCGGGGCGCTGGCCCCGGCAGGGCGAAAGCGGACTTTATTTCCGCAGACTCCTAACCAGCGAAAACACACCAGTTTTTGAGATACCCGCGCAATGCGGGGCTTGTCGTTTATACCTGCCCCATTGCACGTATTTGCCCAGCCGGGACATCGGACATTGGGAATTGCGCGGAATTGTCGATTCTTTTACAGAACCTCAGCTTGCATATCCGGCAGAGAATGTGGGACAATCCGGCCAGAGCGACCGCCGATATGAATATCCATCACTTGGAACTGTTTTATTATGTCGCCCGCCATGGGGGCATCACGGAGGCCGTGCGGAATATTCCTTATGGAATCCAGCAACCCGCCGTGAGCGGACAGGTGGCGCAGTTGGAGGAATTCCTGGGGGTGACTCTGTTTCAGCGAAGGCCCTTTGCGCTGAGCCCGGCCGGCGAGAAGCTCTACCAGTTTGTTTATCCGTTTTTCTCGAACCTGGACAGCGTGGCCGCCGAACTCCAAGGCGGCAAGACGCGGCAAATCCGCATTGGCGCCTCGACGCTGGTGCTTCGCGACCATCTGCCGGCGCTGTTCCGGAGCATGCGCCAGAAGTTCCCGAACCTAAAAATCACCTTGCGCGAGGGGTATCAGGCAGATCTGGAAGCGATGTTGCAGAAGGAAGAACTCGACCTGGCCGTGAGCGTGATTGAGAAG
>Ga0187876_1001974_pt1 | contig 16078 bp, 12 predicted proteins | sample June2016WEW_17_4_FD_133000 | JGI IMG/M metagenome (GOLD analysis project Ga0187876, IMG submission 133000) | Peatland microbial communities from SPRUCE experiment site at the Marcell Experimental Forest, Minnesota, USA - June2016WEW_17_40 | ecosystem: Environmental > Terrestrial > Soil >...
GCGCGTCGCATCGCCCGCGGGCGACTCGAGCTTGATCACGTCGGCCCCCATCCATGCGAGCAGTTGCGAGCACGTCGGCCCCGCCTGCACGTGCGTCATGTCGAGGATGCGGATTCCCTTTAACGCTTCCATCTATCTGTCTGTCTCCTTCTGAGTTACTCGCGCAAATCGCGAGCTACTTGTACATGGTCTGGTTCGAGGTGCCCGATGAATACACGTCGCGGTTGATCACGACGTCTACGAGAGCGGGCATGCCGGAGTCGCGGGCCTTTTCGAGTGCGGGCCGGATGTCTTCCGGCCTGGTGACACGGATGCCGAAACCCCCCATCGCCTCGGCGAGGCGGTCGAAGCGGACGTCGCCCACGACGTTGCCGATGTCGCCGCGCCCAGGGTACTTGCGTTCCTGGCCGAACCGGATCTGGTTCCACGACGAGTTGTTGCCGATCACGCCCACAAACGGCAGCTTCCGATGCACCATGGTGAGGAAATCGAAGCCGGTCAGGGTGAAAGAGCAATCGCCGAAGAGCACAACTACATCGCGCTGTGGCTGTGCCAGCTTGGAAGCCATGGCAAAGCCCGTTCCGACGCCGAGGGTGCCGAGCGGACCGGGATCCATCCAGCCGCCGGGTTTTTGCGGCCGAACGATGGAACCCGAGAACGTGACGATGTCGCCTCCGTCGCCGATGTAGACCGTGTCTTCCAGGAGAAACTCGTTGATCTCGTGGCAGAGGCGCACGGGATGAATGGGGACTTCATTGGCGGCGATGATCTTGTCGTTTTTGCTCTGGCTCTTTGCTTCGTCCGCGCGCAGCATGGTGAGGAACGCGTCGTGTTTACCCGTGGTGTCGCCCGGGGAGGCATCGCACATGGCGTCGACGATTGTGCGCAAATTGCCTACCAGCCCGAAGTCGAAGTCGCGGTTGTTGCCGACGTTCTTGTAATCCATGTCCATGATTACGATCTTTGCCTTCGGATTGAGGCGGCGGCCGTAGCCCATGCGGAAATCGAGCGGTGTGCCGGCGAGCAGAATGACGTCGGCATTGTCGAATGCGGTCTTGCGCGAGGGCATGAAACCGTGGGAATGATTGCGGGGCAGCGTGCCGCGCGCCGCTCCATTGACGTAGATGGGTATGTTGAAGTGACGCGAAAAGCGGTCGATGGCGTCATGGGCGCGGCAAGTGCGCGCCTGTGTGCCGAACAGCGCTACGGGGCGCTCGGCTCTGGCGAGCAGGTCGGCGACTTGTTGCACGATTTTGGGATCGCCGATGAATTCCGCCGGGCCGCCATCGGCGCCACGCACACGGTAATTTTTCGGGTAGCGTACTTTGGACGCATCGACTTTGCCATCCATGATGTCGTGCGGGATTTCGAGGAAGCCAGGCCCGGGCGCGCCGTTATACATCTCGCGAAACGCGATGCCCATCATTTCCGCCACGCGTTCGGTGGTCATGACGAGCGACGCGAATTTGCTGATGGGCGTCATCATTTCGGTGTGACGCAACTCCTGTAACCCGCCCATGCGGTATTGCTTGAGCGCCGAATTGCCGCCGATCAGCAGCATCGGGCTTTCCGCGCGAAACGCGTTCGCCATGCCGGTCACCGCATCGGTAGTGCCGGGGCCAGCGGTCACCACTGCGCAGCCCAACCCGGTAATACGCGCGTAGGCATCGGCCGCGTGGGCGGCGACCTGTTCGTGGCGCACGTCGACGATCTCTATTCCTTCGTCGATACATCCGTTATAGATATCGACAATGTGGCCGCCGGAAATGGTGAAAATGTGCTTGATGCCCTCCTGCTTGAGCATTTTGGCGACGATCTGGCCGGAGGAAATTTCGGTAACGGCGGGGGACTGCGTTTCCGTGTCTTTGGTCGAGTTGGTTGGGTTGGCAACAGCGGCTTCCATGTAAACTCCTGTGTGGTTTGCGAATTCCAGGCGGATTTTTATCTCCGCTGCGGTTGACCAGTGCTTTGGCCAGGGCCCCCTGGTATTGGGGGAATCACTGATTGCCGTTTGCGGAACCCCTATTGTATACGATGCTATTTGGCTAGCCTCCGGTAGAATGGAAATCCCGGTTGCCAGCGATCCGGCACCTGCAGAACATGAAAAAAACATGCCTCATAAATTAGAGAACCTCCTGACCAATGTGCCGAGCGATCTGGAAATCGCGCAGGCCGCCGTGCCGCTGCGAATCGAGCAGATCGCTTCCGAAGCGGGGATTCTGCCGGAGGAACTGGAACTTTACGGCAAGACGAAAGCCAAGGTACACCTATCGATCCGGGACCGGCTGAAAGATGTGCCAAACGGCAAATATATTGTCGTGACGGCGATCACTCCCACGCCGCTGGGAGAAGGAAAAACGACCACCACGGTGGGGCTCAGCCAGGCGCTGGGGGCGCACCTTGGCAAGAAGGTTTTCACCTGTATTCGCCAGCCCAGTCAGGGGCCTACTTTCGGAATCAAAGGCGGAGCGGCGGGCGGCGGCTACAGCCAGATTATTCCCATGGAGGAATTCAATCTTCATCTGACCGGCGACATCCACGCGATTACCGCAGCCAACAACCTGCTGGCGGCGGCGATCGATACGCGCATGCTGCACGAAGCGGCGACGGCGGACGATCAGGTTCTCTTCGACCGGCTTTGCCCGGCGAACAAAGAAGGCAACCGGCGTTTTTCCCCGGTTATGCTGCGACGCTTGCGGAAACTGGGTATCGAAAAAACGAACCCAAACGATCTGACGCCGGAAGAGCGCAGCCGATTTGCGCGCCTCGACATCGATCCCGACACGATTACGTGGCGGCGCGGGATGGATACGAATGACCGGATGCTGCGGCAAATCACGATCGGGCAGGGGCCGGAAGAAAAGGGTTTCACGCGGGTGACCGGCTTCGATATCGCGGTGGCGAGCGAGATCATGGCGGTCCTCGCGCTCACGACCGATTTGAAAGATATGAGGGAACGGCTGGGCCGCATGGTGATCGGTTCCAACCGCGCGGGCGAACCCGTGACGGCCGACGATCTGGGTACGGGCGGGGCGCTGACCGTCCTGATGAAGGACACGATCATGCCCAATCTGATGCAGACGATCGAGGGCACGCCGGCCTTTGTCCATGCAGGGCCTTTTGCCAACATTGCGCATGGCAATTCATCGATCGTGGCGGATCAGATCGCGCTTAAGTTGGTGGGACCCGATGGGTATGTGCTGACCGAGTCCGGTTTTGGCGCGGACATGGGGATGGAGAAGTTCTTCAACATCAAGTGCCGGTATAGCGGTTTGGTTCCCGATTGCGTTGTGCTGGTGGCCACGATCCGCGCGTTGAAGATGCACGGGGGCGGTCCCAAAGTGGTTGCCGGGCAACCGCTGGCGCATGTATATACGCAGGAGAACCTGGAGCTGCTTGAGAAGGGCTGCAGCAACCTGGTCCGAATGATTGGAAACGCGCGCTCGTTTGGCATTCCGGTGGTGGTGGCCGTGAATCGTTTCAAGAACGACACGGACGCGGAGGTCGATCTGGTGCGGCGCCTCGCGATTGCGGCGGGCGCAGAAGACGCCGTGAGGGCGAACCATTGGGCCGAGGGGGGCGCGGGCGCGGCGGACCTGGGTAAAGCGGTTGTGGCGGCTTGCGAGAAGCCCGGCAAATTCCACTTCCTCTATCCGCTCGAAATGAGTGTCAAGGCGAAGATTGAGACCATCGTGCGCGAGATGTATGGCGGCGCGGGAGTGGAGTATTCGCCGGAAGCGGAGAAGAAGATCGAACGCTATACGCGACAGGGTTTCGATAAGTTGCCGATCTGTATGGCTAAGACGCATTTGAGTTTAAGCCATGACCCTAATCTTAAGGGCGCACCTAGTGGGTTTATTGTGCCGGTACGTGATGTTCGGGCCAGCGTCGGGGCGGGGTTTCTCTATCCGCTGCTCGGAACTATGAGCACTATGCCGGGGCTTTCCACTCGTCCGGGCTATTACGATGTCGACCTCGATACGGAGACGGGCCGTATTATTGGTTTGTCTTAGGCTTTCTTGCAGGCAATATGGAGGATTTGATCTGGTCGGCTACTCTGGCTGAGTTTCGCGAGAAAGTGGCAGGGACGGATCCGCTTCCCGCAGGGGTGGCGGTATCGGCGGTCACTGCGAGTCTGGCTCTGGCTCTGTTGATCAAGGTGCTTGAGATCACTCGCGGGCGGAAGAGCTTTGCGGGCGATGCGCAACAAATTGCGGCGCTGATTGAGGCGGCCCGGCGGGAATCGGTCGAGCTTGCACGTCTCGCCGACGAGGATATTCGGGTTTTCAATCGGTATATGGATTGTGTCCGGATGCCAAAAACGCCGGAGCGGGAACTGGCGATGGAGGCAGCAATGAGAGAAGCTATCAGGGTTCCGATGGATTCTGCGCGTTCGGCTGTTCGCGGTCTCAACATTTGCAGGGAGGCGAGTTCGATAGGCGTGGCAGGTTTGACTGCGGCGGATCTCGGTGCTGCGGCTGCGCTCCTTTCGGGCGCGATCGATGCGATGCTGCTCAGCGTGGAATCCAACCTTCGGGAGATACCGGGGGACAATCCCCTTCGCGATGAGATTAGGGCGGAGCTATCGGGCTTTCGCTCGCTTACTCAAATGAGTTAGCGATCCGTAGGGCCGACTTTGCCCGCTCCCAGCTCGTCCTTGAGCCCAGGCAACGCGGCGTTGGTCTGGGTCCCCCTGATCAGCGGCCGACTGGAGCTTTCGGTGTCTCAGAGGGCCATTGAATGACAGGGTGCTGTTTCTGCATCGCGCAGTCCCTCAGGAACAGATTGATGAGGTTTTGATATGGCATTCCCAACTCGGCCGGTAGCAATGGCTGACGATCAGGCAGCGCGCCTGAAATCAAGCGGCGTTCTCGTCCAGAAAAGCAGTCTGCGCTTCCTCGAAGGAAACGTCGTGCTTTGCCATGTTGGATCGAGCCTTGCGCCGATCCCAGGTAAACTGGATATTGCCTACGGCAATACATTAGCAATATCGGCCCAATTGACGGAGGACGCGTATCGCCCAGGTGGAGGGGATCGAAGGCCTTCAAAGGAACCGGCGGCACAAGGCGACCGCCGGCGTTACCGAATTGAACAGCAACTCCTCTTCTGTAGAGTTCGGCCACGGCGGCGAGGCAGAAACCACGTGAGGGCTATCAGAAACAGATTGTGCCGCGAACGGCACCGCCCTGGGCGAGAGCGAATATCTCGAGATCACCGCGACGCGGATGTGACTGCTGCTTGATTTCCCAACTTTTCAACCGCCCTCGTGAACTCCGCCATGGTGACCACGCGGTTATTGGCCGGGTAGTGAACCGGAACGACTGTCTCGACGTTCAGCTTGAGCCTTTGAATGTTGTCCATGAGGTTCTTGTTGTAGATCGCGTTGTTCAGCGGACCGGGCGGTGCATCCGCCTCGAGCGGCGGGTTCCACCCGTCAGCTTCGAGGAGAACCTTCTCTTTGGGAAGATACGCCACGATCAGACCGTCATTGTGAGTGCTGTCCTTCAGGCGGTGGAGCTCGATGACGTGATTGCCGTCGGTCAGGACTTTCTTATCGGTCATTCCTTCTATGGAGGGCTTTTTAGGCGATTGCGCCAGCATGTCGGGATTGAGCGTGTGAGGTAAGCCGGCGAGCTTTTCGTAATATCGCTTGTTCTGCTCGTGCGTGATGACGGTCGCGCCTTCGGCGATGAATCTGCGCAGACCGCTCGTGTGATCGAAGTGGCTGTGGGTGTTGAACAAATATCTGATCGGCTTGTTCGGGATCAGCCTTTTCGCTTCGGAGATGATTGCGCTGGCATTGGCTTCGCTATTGCCCCCTTCCAGCACAACGATGTAATCCTTGAAGTCCACCGCGATGCTGGCATATCCGCCAAGAATGAGGTAGACACCGTCTCCCAGCGGGCGTGAGACTGTGGCCGGCGGCTGTCCACCGCCACCTGCGGGCGGACGTGGAAAATTCGCCGGAGCGTTTGGTTTCACGTCGGTTACGGTGAGATCGAGGATCGGCCAGTCGCCTTGTTTCCTGACGATTTTGGTGGGGAACTTCAGACCGCCAAAGTCCTTGTAACCGCTGTAAACCACATTGAGCGGCGTATCGCCTGTTACTGGATTGTCGATCAAGGTCTCGACTTTCTCGACCATGTTTTGATCGTTGATGTAGCCGTTGACCTTCGCCTTGTTCGGCGCAATGAAGGTTACGACGGTATAGCTCTTGCCGCCCATTTTCTGTGAGGCGACCGTTGCGTTATAGGCTACGGCAGCTTTGAGAAAGCCGTAAGGTGTCATCCAGTGGTCCAATTGCACGGCCCAATTCGTATTGGGATCGATGAAAATAGTCTGGCTCGGTGCAGGCGGGAGACCGCCTCCGCGGCGTGTGGGAGGAATCGGGGCAAGGACCCTGTCGATATGCCACGAGGGCGTCTCGAAGTTGATGGTGCGGGTGTAAGTCTTGTCCTCGTAGCCGCCCCAGGGTGAACTCGGATTCACCGCCTGACCAAAGGTATACTCCCAGCCAGTTGCGGTAAACTCAACTGTTCTGAGATTGTCGGCGCCCATTGCCTTTAAGGCGTTGCCGATGGCTGTGGCGTCCTGCGCTACAGCCGTCCATGAGAACAGCGTCACGAGCAACAAAATCACAACGGCGCCCATAAGCTTTTTGAACATCCGGCTTCCTTCCTTCCGTGGAATGGATCTGCCGGTGCCTAGTCAAATCAGGATGCGCCCCGGCAGGAAATTCAATCCCTTGTGAGAGTAGCTCATTTCGCGAACCGCGAAAAGCATCCCGGTTACGCCCATTTCTTTCCGTTCAGCTCAGATCGATGAAGGCTGTACCTGTGGGCGCAGCATTGGCATCGAGCATGAGCACTTTCGGTTGCGTGGGAAACGCTAACGAAAGACCGTCGCAAAACATCCATTTGAGCCGCACAGGTATGCAAAATTCAACTGTTTCCGAAAGCAGATTGTTGAATGATAGAGGCAATGCGGCGCCAGGTCCTCGCAATCCGCGAATGCGCCCGGCTCTGGCGAGAGGAACAATCCCGCGCGATTGACAGGGGCGATGCCGCGAGGGCCGAGTTCGCCGAGAAGTGCGCGCAGAGGTTTGACGCGTATCTCGCGGAGGAACATTCCCGCACCACCCGGAGAACGCGGTCAAGGGCTCGCGGCGGCAATAGCCCGGGTTGAGTTGCGGAACTGGTATCAGTTATATACGGCGGCGGTCCGATACCAGGTGCCGAGATCCTGATATTCTTCAATGCGACAGCTAAAAGACGAAAATGAAACGTGTAGAGGATACATGATGCAGATATCGAGGTTTCTGATTCTGGCCGCCCTTGCCGCCGCTACCGCCCACGCTCAACAGAACCCGCTGCTTGGAGAAGACACCGTGAAGGTTTCCGACCATGTGTGGGCGATCATGGGCTTCCCCAACATTGCGATCATTGCCGGTAGCCGCGCCACGCTGGTGGTCGACACCGGTCTCGGCCCCCGCAACGGCGCGACAGCGGCACGGGTTGCCGCGAAGCTTTCCGCACCGAACGCGAAGCTCTATTTGACGACGACGCACTTCCATCCCGAGCACGCCGCCGGAGATGCAGGTTTTCCGGCCGGCACCATACTGGTGCGTAATGCCACGCAGCAACAGGAAATGGAGCTTCACGGTAAAGAGATGGTGGAGCAGTTCAGCCGCAATGCCCGGTGGACGGAACTACTGGCGGACGTCAACCTGCGGACGCCCGATGTGATCTATAACGATGAAGCGAAGATCGATCTCGGCGGCGTGACGGCGCGGCTGCTCTGGTTTGGCGGCGCTCACACCAAGGGCGATGAACTCATTTTCGTGGAACCCGACCGCACGCTGATCTCGGGCGATGTGGTGCAGAACAAGACGACGCCGAACATCTTCGGAGACGGCGGAACGCCGGGAAGCTGGCTCGCGGTTCTCGATAAAGTTGCTGCGCTGAACGCGCTCCACGTGCTGCCGGACCATAGCGCCCCAGGCGATGGCTCGCTGGTTGCTCAGGAAAAGGCCTTCATCGGCGACCTGCGGACGCGCGCTCTGGCGCTTAAAAAGCAGGGCGTCACGGCCGACGACGCGGGTAAACAGCTCTCCACCGAGTTGAAGGCGAAATACTCCGACTGGCCGAGTATGAATGTGGCGGGCTTTGTGAAGAGCGTCTATGCGGAATAGGGCTTTTTCGCACTGGTAGCCTTCAGCTCGTTACGCCAGAGTGAGGATTCACCGAACTAATCAAGACTCACTTCACTTTCGGCGGACCGCGGCCCCGGTGACCGTACTGCAAAGTCAAGGCAACCGCTCCTTACTACTTGTGGCTGGACCGATAATGCTCACAGAGCAGGTCCTGGCGCGCACGAGCCTGCGTTCGATTCGGTCTTTGAAGGAGTGCAGGACATGAAAGCGGAACCGGCGGCACGATGCGTTCCATGGCCCAGCCAGCACCGGCGGTTTGCGCAGCCGGTACTGAGCAATTCTGGAGCGCAAACGGAACCGGCGGCAAAGACCGCTGGCGTTACCCGTTCAGCTTCTTTCGTCTTCCCAGCGTGTATACTTGGGTCGAACTGGAGGCTAGAATGGCCAGGTTTGGATCAATTTCGGCTTTCCTCGCCCTTCTCCTGGCGGTCGTTCCACTCTCCGCGCAATGGCTGCACTACCCCACTCCCGGGATTCCGCGAACGCCCGACGGAAAACCGGACCTCTCGGCCCCGGCGCCAAAGACCCCGGAAGGCAAGCCGGATCTGTCCGGAATCTGGGCTGCCACTGACGGCAACGGCAAATACTTCCAGGACCTCGGCGCGGATGGTGTTGAAATCCCCATGCTGCCCTGGGCGAAAGCGCTCTACGAGGAGCGCAAGAAAAACTTCCAAAGAGGCCATCCCTCTGAGCGTTGCCTCACGCACGGCGTGACGGATTTCGACACGCATCTCACGCCCCGCAGGATTATCCAGACTTCGGGAATCATTGCGATTCTCTTCGAGTCCTATAATCACTACCGCCAGATCTTCCTGGATGGCCGTCCTCTTCCCAAGGCCGTCCAGCCTGCCTACCTGGGTTACTCGGTTGGAAAGTGGGAGGGCGATACGCTGGTCGTCGACACCACCGGCCTTAACGATCAAGGGTGGCTCGACATGAACGGGCACCCGCAAACCGAAGCGACGCACATCACTGAACGCTTCCGTCGCCGAAACTTCGGGCATATCGATCTGCAAGTCACCATCGACGACCCGAAGGCGTATACCAAACCCTGGACGGTCGTCCTGGCCGGCCTGGATTTTCTTCCCGACGTGGACCTGATCGAATCAATCTGCGAAAACGAAAAGGACGTTGCGCACATGGCCGGCAAGTAGCGCGGCCGCCAACGCTCCGTCCACACCGGCCAATGCGGCTTCGGTATGGCCGCAGGATCAAGCGGAAGCAGCCTTCGCGTGCTGTTTGACCGCTTTCTCGATGCCGGGAGCGGCCTTGGCCAAATCCTGAGCGTTCATCACCGGGAAGAAGGTCACCCGAGCATTGAAGGCAAGAAAGAACGGCTCGGCTATGGCTGGGATCTGAGAAGTGTCCTTCATATCGAAGACAATGAATCCGCCGCGTTCACCACTCGCACCAGCCCCAAAGTAGGCGGCCTCGGGCTTTAAAGCATCGAGGCTCTTCTGGAACGACGGCCCAAAGGCTCCGGTGATGGCTGCGTTGTTTCCTGCTTCAACGGGGATTGTGATCTGCATCATCATGCGCATGAACTGATCGCCATCCTTAAGGCGCCTCGAAATGCTATCACGATGCTTGCCGACGCCGCTACGGTCTTTTACTTTCTTCCATATATGTCGTTTGCGAATGAAGCACTTGCTATCTGTTGAAACAACAGGATCAGCAAAAGACTCGAAGGCTTGAAGACTCTAAACCAGTACCAGCATGGTACCCGATTCGCTCGTAAAAGCTTGATAACGGTGTCCGTGTAGCCGAAGATCGAGATGCGGTCCTGGTGTTTCCGGCTTGAAGGAGGCAGTCCATTGGCGGGATCGACGGTTGGGCAAAATGGAAATTCTGAGCGAAAAATGTTAGCAGAACGCAGCGGTTACAATTTACGCCACAAGGCCTTGCCGCGACGCTCTCTGTCCCTTTGCCTCCCGGTTTTGGCAGTGTTGCTCGTCGCTTCGAATCCGGCCGACGCAGCGACCGTAGTGATTACTTCGCTACTGACGAATGCTTCCTTTGAAATCCCCGCATCGGGCTGCCCGACCGGCTGGGAATGCGATGGGAGTCCCGGAGTCGGAGTGTACTCCCCGACCGGGAGTCAGTATACGGTCGGCGCTGACGGCCTGCCCGGTGATCTGACGGTGCCAGATGGGAACCAGGTATTATACTTCCCCGACGGATTGGCGGGATCCGGAATCATTCAACAAACCACAGACACTCCGTGGGTTGCCGGAAACACATATTCTTACACCTTCTGGCTGGGAACACCCTATACGGAGCCCGATGGGACGACCCCGGTGACCACGGCCCCAACAGGCGCTATCCGCCTCTATTTCCTGGCCGGTCGCGTCCAGGCTGGTTTGCCCGCCTATGACCTTACGCCGCCACCACAAGGCCAGTGGGAGCAGTTGACTTACACCGTTACACCCGATCAATTGTGGGCCTCGGGCGCTGCCGGCCAGAACATCGGCGTTATGTTTTTTATATCGACAGATGCTTCGTATGAAAGCGCAAACATTGATGAGGACCCTCCCACCGACTCTCCTGAGCCGGGCACATTCTTCCTCGGGCTGGCAGCCATCGCGGTAACCTGGCTACAGTACCGGTTTCATTGGATTTTCGCGCGGCGGGGCCGCGCCTGTCCGGTGGAGATCCGCCATTCCTTCCGGGCATCGGCTCGCTTATTGCTGCGCAGATAGTTCAGGACTTGCCCCAAGCGATCCCGCAGATATCTTTAAGGCTTTACCCAGGCTTGAACCACCCACAGGCTGAAGCCTGTGCCACCTACGCTGAGGAGGCGTGGGCCATCGGGCGAGACGTCGTAACGTCTCGGGTCGGCACGGGCCGCGCGGCGCCGATTTCCAGCTCATTCCCTTTAGTGCTGATCTGGGCCGACATCAATTGCCCGGCGGGGCCGGTGTAGAAAAGCTCCTTGCCGTCCGCGCGCCAGCGGGGCAGTAGACCACCTGCCGGCGACACCTGGCGCTGGCCTCCTGAGCCAGGAAAGGGAGCGAGGTAAATTTCGTAGCGGCCGGATTCATTGGATGTCCAGGCTACCCAGTTGCCGTCCGGCGAGAACTGGCCTTGCACGGACTTCCTGCTGTCGACGCTGCCCTTGAAGAACGATCCATCCTCCATTCTGATGCGCGACGTGGTGATATCGCCGACGACCTTCCCACTTTTCCTGATATCGACTTTGTTGCCGGCTTCGACGTTGCCTTGAACCTGTCCGAGAACGATGACGTCAGAGGCGTGTATATCAGCGTGAACGCAACCACTCGGCGCGATGGTCACCTTGTTTTTGAGCGATTCGATGGCGCCTTCGACGACGCCTTCGATATAGAGATCTTCCGTCGCGAAGAGCCGGCCAACGACTCTCACCGTCTCCCCGATTATTGTGGTATTCCGAGATTCCCGCTCGGGCATCCGATAGGGTGGCATTGACGACACTGGTGCCGGCTCCTTCCTGATTTTCAACTGCGCCTGTCAGGGGTCCGTGAGTGCGTGGGCCGGACGCGGCGTAGAGAATCATCAGGGTACCAAACCCGATCCGCTCGACTTCCCCCACGCTGACACCCCACGCCGGCGCGGAAAGTGCGCAGCGATTGGATCGGGAAATCGTGAATAGTGGTATGCAGTTTAAGATGGTCCTGGAGGCTCGACGCCAGCGATCAACATAAAAGGCATAACGAAGAGAAGCGAGACGATCACCGGATTATATCGATTATTCCAGTTCAGGCGCAGTGCACAAAAGCCATGGGACGGAGTGCCGGCCGGATACCGTACGCTGCCGCTGGGGCGCCTCGAAATCGAGTCCAGTCTGGTGGACTGGGAAGAGCAGCGGAAGAACATCAAAGACATCGTCGTTCATTGTCTGGGAGACCGTCCGCCCCGGCCCGTGCCTCTTCAGGTTCGCACCATTTCGGTAGACCAGAAAGATGACTACAGGATCGAAAAATTCGTCTTCGATAATGGCGTAGACTCTGAGGTTCCGGGCTACATCGCCATCCCAAACAAACGCAACGGGCAGCTCCCCGCGGTTTTGGCGATGCATGGGCATGGCAGTGACAAAGACAACATGTTCGGTTATAAACCGAATTCCCAGAACGTCGCTGAAATGCTTGTCCGTCGAGGCTATGTCGTGATCGCCATTGACAACTATTTTACGGGCGAGCGGCGAGGTACCGGCCCGGCTGGACGCCTTGAGATGCAACTCGGAAAATCGGATCAGGAGATGTCCTTATTCAAGCTGAACCTCTGGCTTGGGCGCACTCTCTGGGGCATGATGTTGCGGGACGAGCAGCTCGCGCTCGACTACCTGGAATCGCGGCCGGAGGTAGATCGAAATCGTATCGGCGTCCAGGGAATGAGTATGGGCAGTACCGGCGCGTGGTGGCTTGGGGCGATCGACGACAGGGTCAAGGCCATAGTGGGAGTGGCGTGCTTCACGCGCTACGAGAACCTGATTGCCGTGCGCCAACTCGCCGCTCACAGTATTTACTATTTTGTACCAGGGATTCTAAAACACTTCGACAGCGAAGGTGTCATGGCGCTGGTGGCGCCGCGTCCTTTTCTGGCTCTCACGGGGGATAGCGACCCTGGCTCGCCGGTCGAGGGCATAAAGAAACTTGAGGAGATCCTGACGCCGCTTTATCAGGCTTATGGAAAGCCCGATGCGTTCCGAAGTGTGATCTACCCAAACACCGGGCATGTTTACTCCAACGACATGAAGCAAAGGATGGTGGATTGGTTCGATGAATTCCTTTGATGCCTGGAAAGCGGTTACTCGCGGCTGAAATCGTCGTTTCAACTCTTCGCGTATAGCCAGAGAATCACAAGTGCGGCCAATAGCAACGTGACCAGGAAGGGATCCGGCGGCCTCTCGGACTCGCTGGCTCTCTCTACTCCGCGTCGTGGGGATTTCCGACGGCGAAACGTGGACATACGGATACTATCTATTTGACCCGTGCGGGAGTTCGGTTTCAATGGCTTCAGTACCATGACCGGTAACCGAACGTTATGCTTCCCGGGCTGCCGATTCACTGGCCGCCCGACGCTCTTGAACGAATAAGCCGGCGAGTGGTGTGACGGGCCAAAGCACCTGCCGCCGGCTGTAGTACCAGGGATCGACGGAATTCTGCTGGAACAGGCGGTCCCAACGGACATTCTCAAGGCAGGCCTGACATTTGCCCGATCGGCAACAGGGGCTCGGCGACGCGGAGCGCTTTCTGCCAGGATTCTTCGTTTCCATTAGTCCATTCCTCCTCGTGATAGCTTTCCGGACGGGTTTTGTTCCAGCACGCTAGCAACGACCTCTGTTTCGGCTGTGGTTTCCGCAGGTTCACTTTTCAGAGCGGCCTGCGCCGAACTCAAGGCTGCCCTCTTATACTGGCTCTCAGGCCATTGCTCGATGACCTTTATCCGATAACGATGGAAATGTTTCTGATTCGGGTTCGTCATGCGGGAGTGCCGGGTAAGCGTTGGTCATTGATACGTCTGGCCTGATGATGGCAGCACTAACCAATCCAAATCGAGATCCCGAGTACTATTCGGAGTACTGAGTCTCCGTGTAAGGCAATAAGATATGACGACGCGGGACGGTTGACATAAAACCCAGTGGTGGGCACTTCCGGAGGGCAGCCGCTACGCAGTTTTCCGCGCGGGGTTATGATGAACCAGATCGGCCCGAGGACCGTCGACCGCGAAAGGAGCGTTCTGACATGAGCAAGAAAGATCGTGTCGTGAATCGGAGAAGTTTCTTCAAGCGCACCGCAGCCGCCGGCCTCGGCGTCGCCACCGCGGCTGGCCAGGAACAAAACGAGCACAAGGCCAGTCAAATTCGTTTCGACCGGACTGCCGACGTCGTCGTTGTCGGAGCCGGAGCCTCGGGACTTCCGGCGGCCATCATGGCGCGAGATCATGGAGCGTCCGTGATCGTGATCGATGCGAACCACGATATTGGCGGACACGCCATGCTGAGCGGCGGGCGCATCCCTCTGGGCGGCGGGACCAGCTGGCAGAAGAAGTACGGAATCACGGATTCGGCGGACCAAGTTTATCTGGACCATACTAACCACCGAAACCCGGAATTCAGGCACGCCGACAGGGATCTGGTGCGCGCCTGGGCCGACGAGAATGCGGCGTCCTTTGAGTTTCTGATCGAAAACGGGGTGATCTTCAATGACGTCGCGCCGGTCATAGTGAATGGCGGCAGCGTTCCCAGATTGTTTGTCACAAAAGTGTTTTCGGACGACCTCAACGAAACGATCAACGGAAGACCGGGCTCCGGTCTGGTCAGACACCTCGAAGCCAGTGCGAGAAAGAAGGGCGTGACCTTTCTCTTACGGCACAAGTTGACGCGGGTAATCAGAGAGAAACCTTCGTCGGGACGAGCTTTGGGAATCACAGCGCAGCTCGAAGGCAGGGACGTGAATATCCAGGCGAAGAAGGGAGTCATCCTGGCGACGGGCGGCCACACCAGTAATGTGGAGTTCCGCAGAAGGTTCGATCCGCGCCTGACCGAGGAATACCAAACGACCGGTGAGCCCTGGACCAGACAGAACGCCGACAGCGAGATCCTCGCTCTCGCGATGGGCGCAACCATGTGGTCAACCGCGAACCAGGCAAATCCGCGAGGCCTGGCGATCACAAAAACCATCCACATCGGGTGCCGGTATGGTTATCGAAACTTGAAATGGGAACCCGGGAGCCCGATGTTCAAGCTTGCCGGCGCCTCCGGCCTGACCGTGCGGGATTTTCAAGACGTCATCCTGGTGAATCAAATCGGGCAGCGGTTCTGGAACGAGGTGGATGAGTCTTACGACTTCCTGAGTGCATGCATGGGGACGAACGGAAGCCTGGGCAAGAATGGCAGCAAGGCGAACGGGGGCGGACCCATCTGGGCGATCTTTGATTCGGACGCCGTCAAGCGCGAGGGCTGGGACCCACAACCTCCCAACGTCGATCTCAACGGCTGGTTCTTCAGCGCCGATACCATCGCGGAACTGGCGGGGAAAATCAAGAATCCCTATCAGTTCCAGCCGGTTCCCGCCCGAGCTTTGGAAGAAACGGTTGCCAAATACAATTCCTACGTGGATATGGGCAAGGACCAGGACTTCGCCAAGCCCACTCCCAAATACAAAGTTCAGACGCCGCCTTTCCATGCGGCGTGGTCCACGCCGATCCTGCACGATACGCTGACGGGAATCAAGATTAACTCGAAGTGCCAGGTGGTGGACGTGCAAGGCAAAGTCATAGAGGGACTTTATTGCGCAGGAGAGTCGGCCGGTGGATTCGCCTTGCACGGTCTGCCGAGAGTGATTGTGTTTGGCCGCATCGCGGGCAGGGAAGCCGCACTTGTCAAGGTGTGACTTCCCAGGACGCGGGCCGGGGGCTAGTCTTCTGTATCCGAAGTATCGTTACCGCTTGTTGACACGCGCGGCTCGGAAAATGCAATCGAGTGCACGAAAGATCGATATCGATGGTTCGGCTAGTTCGTACCGGGGGCTTTTAACGTGGCCAGGGTCGGCCCTGCCTGGCCGGCGACCGGCTTCAGGAGGCTCGGCCCAGATCGTTTGAGCAGGGTCTCCGGCGGCGTCTTGACATCGAAGATCAAGCCGATAAACGGACCACTCATCTCGTCCCAGTTCTGAGGACCCCAACGGACCTCTTTCGTCGGGTCGGGATTGAAAGGATTGTTCGGCGAGTTGTCGAAATGGGCAATCCCCACGAGGCGGGTGCCCTTGGGCAGCGTCACCGGCTTCGCAAACGTGAACCCCTGTTGCCAGTTGAAGTCAAACTTTCCCCGGAACACGGTCTCGGATTCACCCGTCGGATAGATCACACGCAGCTCGTAATCCTTCCCAC
>Ga0187876_1001976_pt1 | contig 16075 bp, 16 predicted proteins | sample June2016WEW_17_4_FD_133000 | JGI IMG/M metagenome (GOLD analysis project Ga0187876, IMG submission 133000) | Peatland microbial communities from SPRUCE experiment site at the Marcell Experimental Forest, Minnesota, USA - June2016WEW_17_40 | ecosystem: Environmental > Terrestrial > Soil >...
CGCCGTTCGTTGCCGCCCTTGAACATGCAACCGGGCGCAAGGCAGTCGTGTTCGGCAAGCCTTCCGAGGTGTTTTTTCGCGCGGGCACTGAGCGTTTGGCGCTGCCCGCCGAGCAGGTACTCATGATCGGCGATGATATTGAAGTTGACATCGGCGGCGCACAGGCGGCAGGGCTCAAGGGCGCGCTGGTAAGGACCGGAAAATTTCGTCCAGCCGATTTGAATGGATCGGTCAGACCATTTGCCGTACTGGATTCGATCGCGAATCTTCCAGGCTGGTGGGCGAGCTTGTAGGCGGAAGCGGGACCGTCTATACGATGGAGATTGCGAATCGGGCTGCTTTCCGACACCCATGGCTTTCTGGATGACGCTGTGTTCCATCACTTCGCCCAGTGTGATGAGGTATGGCATGCGGGAGATTTTGGGTTGCCGGAAATATTCGATCGCCTCAGAGACTTTAAACCGGTCCGGGGAGTTTACGGGAACGTTGACGGGGCGGAACTCCGCGCCGATCTATCCGAGGATCTCGTTTGGGAATGCGAGGGCGTCAGCGTCTACATGACCCATGTCGGCGGGTATCCCGGCAACTACGACCGGCGTGCCGGGAAGGAGCTTCGGCGGCTGGGGCCGGGCCTGTTCATCTGCGGCCACTCCCACATCCTGAAAGTCATGCGCGACCAGGCGCTTGGCCTCGTTCACATGAATCCCGGCGCCTGCGGCCACAACGGATGGCATCTGGTTCGAACCCTGCTGCGATTTACCGTGGAAGCCGGGAAGATATCCGGCGTGCAGGCAATCGAACTGGGTCCGCGCGGGAGGCGACAAACCGTGGGCAACCGCGGCGCAGGTTGAACTCGGGGTCGGCGTGCTCCCCCGGAAACGGCAACACGCAGTCGTTCAGCTTCCCGATTTAACGCGGCGCAAAAAATAGCACTGAATTACAGTTGGGACCACATTCTTTTTGGCCGATTTCATCCGAATGGTGATAGCATAGCTACCATTCAAAATGGCGGACTATAAGGAATTAGAAGATGCCTTGGGTCTTGTTGGGGAACTCTGCACGTCCGAGCAGATCCAATCTCTCTTACGCACACGAAAGGGCACGGATCAGGTTCGCATTACGGCAGAGTCAAAAGACGACCTGATTGGAAGAAACCTGCGAACCGCAATTGAGGCGCGCGCTATTCCTCTTGATGCGGTTTTCAATCTGATCCGGGAAGCCGAGGAGAACGGCAACCAGCATATATTTTATTTTCGCTCACGAACCAAGAAACTCAACGACGCAATGAATCGAGAGTTTTTCGGCCAGCAATTATGGGGTGCAAATTGGGAAAGACACACAGCAAGCTTTCCAGCAATACGGCTAAAACCAAACGATTTTAAATATTCAGATTTGCACAGGCCAAATCCAAGAAAGCCGAGGGATTGGCTACTTAAAATATACGGGGATTCGCTTATCACTAGAGCAACCGGGAAGGCGGAGCGCCGGGGCGATAATGTCGTCTGGCGGGAATTTGTTGAGGAGCCTCTTCGGATCGTGCTGATTGCCCGATGGAACAGTCCCGATCTGCTTGAGATTCGAGTGCAAAGAGATGAGTCGCGTCGCCGAATCGATGCATGGGTTTCGCAGGTGTGGCAGATGTTGAAACCGGCACTCGTCCGCGAGCAGTTTGAGGAATGGGATCTTTCAGACGCAATGAAGCAGTTAATTCTTGCGCAAGAGAAAAACCGAAAGGTCTACGAATTTAGAGATGCTAGCCTAGTGGATGGGGAGGGTGGCGGCGTGCACGCGAATTTTAACACGTTTTCAGACGCTGGCAACCTTTTCGCCAGTGTCTCAGCGAAACGCTCAATACAAGACTTCATGAGTGCCGACAGTTCCTGTAATGGCCTCACCGTAACCTGGCTTCCAGACGCGAACAGAACGCCACCCAAGGAATTGCGCACCATCTTGAAGGCCAAGCGCGCTAACGAGATCGTCGCTATCGGGCACTGTACTGCGCAGGATCTTGACCATGTCACAGAGCAGCTTCGATCAATACGCAAATCGTCCTGAGTACAGGGCGGTCCTGAAGCGCTTGGAAGAGTGGCTGGGGGCGCACGGTCGATCCTCGCTCGATCCGCGCGTACTAGCCCGAGAATGGCCAGATGTGAAAGCGGAGCAGCTGGCTTCGGCGATCCAATCACTTGTCAAAGCGGGTGTATTGGAACAAGTGTTTAGGGTTCTGACTCCAAACGGAGTACTTGCGGATGGGGAATTTCCAGATCCCAGCGAAATTCCAGAGAAGCTTCCCGACCGATCTAACAATTATTTCGAAACTGCTGAAGCCGACATTATTCCTGTATTCAAGCGGCACGTTGCGTAAATGGCCCTTTCTGCCGCGCAGGCCACGCAGGAGTTGTTGCGCCGCATAGATGAGAATCCCACAGAGCGGGGCCGGATTATCAAAGCGTACTACGCCGAACTCGTTGCAGCGGGCGAGACTGAAACCGCAAATCTAATACTGACTATCAGGGCAATTACTATGGCAAGAGATGACGAGAAAGCAGTTCCCCCTTGGTTCCCTGTCGCAGGGTTCATATCCCTCGGAATTACCATCCTGTTTTTCATGGCCCTCACCATCGCGAGCATGTTTCAAAAGGAGGTTCCGCAAAGCTCTCGCTATCTTGTGGTGATCGTGATGTCCCTTGCTGTCGCGGCTTCATTCTCGTTCCTCGGTGGAAGCGCCGTGGCGTCCGGTAAAATACCGATATTTAAAGACAGCCCGCTTGGGTTTAGCGTTGGTGGCGGTATCGCCGTCTTTGTTATTGTTTTTGCGTTGGGAAATCACTACTACCTGTGAGTTGTGGACCGCCAAACCTTTCCTGAGCGACGACCTTCTTCTCCGGAATCAATTCGTTAATCGCTAGCGCAGCCCCATACGCCTCGTAGGAAACAAGCGTATTGATGTATCTGTCCAGCGAAGTCCCCTGTCTCACGTGTTTATCAAATTCTGATCGCTCCCGAATCACGGCGACCATTTCCTTAAGGCCGCGCGAACACTTCGGTCAAACTCAACCGCACCGGAGCCGATGACATTCCCGACGCAGGCTTCGATCTTCTGGAAAAAATCCAGATTGCGATAGAGCGAGCCGAGCCGCGATTACTGGGTACTCGCACACCAACGTACGGCCACAGAGGAATCTGACTCGCGGGAAACACTGTAAAATCCGAAATCCTTCGCGTTCTCGGTGGCGACGTTGGGAGCTTCCTCCAGGATTATGTCGCCAATCCGCGATAGCGAACGCTCATGCCGATGCCCGAACATAATAATCGCCGACGCGGCCCCGCGGCGTTGTAGTTCCGCCGAGAGCACCGCGTACAGTTTTTGAGCCTGGACGGCATTGTTTTGCAGAAAAATGCTCATGAACCATTCGCTTGAGTAGATCCGGTCCCAAAGGGAGAGAGGGTGGGCGAGTTCGCGCCAGGCCATTGAGGGGATGCTGGGCGGATTCTCGCGAAAGAGCGGGTGATGCAAGGTGATTACAATAAGGTTGATACTCTTCGGAAGCCCTTGGAGCGTGTTTTTCAGACGATCAATCTGATCGTCATCGACATACCCTATTGCATTCTGGCCAGCTGTCGAGGTCTTTCCAAGCGTGCTGGCCAGGGACACAAACGCAACGTCCCGTTGCAGGTCAAGATAGAGCCACGGAAACGAGTTCTCGAATGTATTGAAATACCTGAAGCGCATGGCCCGCCAGTCTTTGCTGCACCGGAAATAGCAGCCGATATCCGCTTTTATCGCGTCCTCCGATCCCTGGAAGAGTTCCGCACAGTCCTTTGCACATTTCAGTATCTCTTCATGGTACTGGTCGAGCGTAGCCTTGGTCGGCACACGGTCAGCCAGTTCTGCGAGCGTGCGGTTGTCACTGCCTCTCATCGCAGGCAGAAAGGAACTCTGGAAGAATAAGACCCTAGCGATCCGAGGAAGCACCTCAAAGCGCTGGGTGAGTTCCGCGTCGCTGGATTTAAGATCATAGTAAGACGGATCTTTGCCGAAAAACTGGTTCAGATCATGGTTGCCGGGAGTGATCACCACCTTCAATGTGGGTGCGGCGTCTTTCAGAATGCTCCTTAGGATAGCCCAATGTGCGGCATCGCCAGTATCGGTCAGATCGCCTGACACCAACAGGTACGACGGATTTCGTGCGCTGATCTGCCGGACCAGTGTCGTTAGGCGGCTGTTTCCGGGATGCTTGCCATCGCGGGTCTCGTTCTTATCGGTGATATGCAGATCGCTGATATGCGCAATCAGAACGCTATCAGGAGAAGACGCACAAGGGAGCGGGGCGAAATCGGTCGGATGAAGCAATGCCATTGCGTGACGCGCATCGATGATCGTCCACGCGACGGGCACCGCAAAAAACAGTGAGGTCAATCCGACCATGCCCGAGAAGCCGATGAGGCTAATTACGCCTCCACGATGTGCGAGCTGCCGCAATTTCGCGCAACCGATGATGCTCGCGATTACTGTCAGGAATTCGGCATAGAAGAAGCTGACTCCGAAAAAACTGTGCTCGGTCGTCGGGGGCACGCCGAGCCAGTACCAGAACGCCGCGATGGGCACAGTGGCGCCCGCCATTAGGGCCGATCCGATACGGTCGAGTTCAAATCCGCTTGAATCGAGCACGCCCATCGGGTTGGGCCGATTCACAGCGTCCATGCCCGTCATTAGCACCACGAACGCGACTGCCAGCCATAGTGCGATCACAATGACCGGTCCGACCAGCAGGTCAACGAACGCGGCGAAGCGGTCAGACCAACCCCATGTGAATGGAATCACCCACAGAAGGAAAACAAAAAAGCCGATGACGCATGCCACCGCGAAAGCTGACTGGAGAAAGTCTTTCAAACGGTCTTGCGGTCTCCCCACTACCGGCATATCTGCCCGCCGCAACTCGTGCCCACGGGAATCGGATATGTCGAGGCGGCAACGCCGTTGACGTAGGTGGTACATGTACATGACGTGACGGTTGATCCGCCGCCGAAGGTAGGCGGATTAGCCCCAAAGATGGGCGCGTCGGCAAGGCTTACACATAGATCGAACAGGCCGGCGTCAATTTTGGCAGCGATGGTTTCAGATCGGCCGTATCGAGCCAATGCGCGTTTGCGCGTGAACGTACACCACGAGAGAAACAGGCTCCCGAGGAGGAGAAGAGTTGCCATTGCGACACCTCGAAGAGATGTTAGCACCGTTTCACAATGGCGTCGGCGCGTACTGGTCCGACGCGCTTGGCCCCTATCGGAAACCGGCGACGGCTGGTCGGGCGGCGACACAATTTCCTAGGAGTGTGTCCGAGAAATCATTTTATGAGTCATATGTTGTGGATGGCGCATGCCGATACTACCAGTAATTGTGGTCTAAGCATGCGAATTCTGAATACTCGGACACACTCCTAGACTGGTCGGCCCAAGCTTTTCAAGAACCGGGCTGGCAAACACAAATAGGGTCTGAGGTCGTCGAGCGGGACAGAAGTCCCGTGGGGGAAATGTGGGCGTGATTCCACTTGGACGCCTTTTGCGGATCGCCATGCAGCCAACGTGCAGCCACGGCAGCGGTTGGCGTTGCCTCAGGGTGCCAGATCGGCCTCGGACCCTGTCGTGGAATCAAACACTTACCGCACGTTGCCGCCTGGTGCATGTCGGGGCACCGCATTCAAATCCCAGGGGACGGATTTCGCGGGAGGAGATCACGATGTCGCCCCGAATTTAAGATGGTAAACCATCAGCGACATAATCGATGGTAGCTATGGGAGGCCCGTTCTCCAACGATTACGCCGACATCTACTACGACCCGAAGGACCCGGCGAACCTCTGGGATCTCCAGAACAGACAACAATTCCTTCATGCGGCGGCTCTGCATGTTCCTCGTTTCGCTGATTCGCTTTTCGAAGCGGCATTTCCGATTGTCCGTGAGCGGATCGAGGGTCACGGCTCGCTGCCACAGTCAGGTTCACCAGATTACAGCGAGTTCTATGCTCAAATCTTTGCAGCGATACGGGGCTGGGCCAGAGAGTTTAATATCGAGGTGGGCTGGGTTGTTCAGGAAGCCTGGGAAATCGTCGTCGTCGCGATAACCTATGCTCACAAGGGAATCGACCCGCTAAAGGCCTTTGGCACTTGGTGGAGGTCGAAGCACCCCGGGAACGGCACGCGCGCATTTCTGCTACCGTCCTGGAATCCGCGTGAGGAGTCGCCGACCGCATACGCTGTCCGCGCAAACCGTGCTTGGAAACAGCTCAGAGACAAATACATCGCTGCGACGAAGATTGAGCTTGAAAACGCCGGGCTCGAGGCTGTGCCGAAACGGCGAAAGCGTCAGTTCCCTGAGGAATTGCGTTTCAAGTGGGCCGTATTGCACAAATGCGCAGGCACGCCGATCAAAAAGCTGGCCGACGAGTCCCGCCAGGACACCGAGGTCATCAGGATTGCAATCTCGCGAATACTGAAGGACCTCGGCTTCGAGCCGCCAACATAACGACCACCAACCCTTAAGTTTAGACACATCCCGGCCGCTCTTGTCATGATGTGGCCCAGCATGACGGAAAACTTCATCTCGCTGGGCGAAGCCTCGAAGCTGTACAAGGTCAGCAGGCGGACGATTGAGCGCCTGCTCAAACGCGGCGACCTTCCCTATCACCGGGTTGGAAAACAGATCCGCCTCCTGCCCTCCGATCTACAGTCGGCCACTTGTCGGCGCAACTCGACGGTCACAGCGGGGAATAGGGCTGCAAGCCTTGTTTCAACCGGATCGAAGGCCGTCTCTTGAGGCCGCGGAACGGCAGCGACGCCAGACTAACCGACGAACTGGCCACGCACGTAATGCGCTGGAAAGCGTTTCCGGAAAGATTCATCACGTCTGGTAAGGACTGGATTTCGCGATCACAGTTCCAGCCGCTTAGCGATATCAAAGATGCGTTTCGCCTGCTGGAGCGGGTGACTGATGACTACTGCCTGCGCTCGGCGCACAAGGGGCCATTCATAGCCGAGGTACGGCTTCGGGGCCGCATCGGGCGGGCTACTGGCAGAGCCCAGGCCCGCACCATCACTCTGGCTATTGCACGGCTGATCGGACTGGAAACAGAGCTGGACTCAGGTAGTGCGTCAGTGAAGCCACGCGAGGCGAAGCACCGACAGCGAGGTCGGCGCGATGCAACGTGATACATCGATGACCGACCAGACGGCGCCGTCAGACGGGTCGGCGAGCGGTGTCTCGCCATCTGGCCACCGTGTTGCTCCAACGTGGGGTGAGCCCCTCGCCGAAAGTGATCTTGCCGCGATCGAGGCGTCCTGGATCACGAAGGAAATCGCTGACCAGGCGATGCTGCGCCGCGTGGATGCAACGGAAGGCCGCCAGATCGTGGGACAGAAGGGCACTCGCGATTGCGCAGGAATTCTGTTTCCCTGTTATTGGCCGGGTGAGGAGTACCCGCACAGCTACCGGATTCGCCGCGACAATCCCGAATGGATGCTGGACAAGGAGGGGAAACTAAAGCCGAAGGGAAAATACCTCGGTGCACCCGGCAGCGGCAATCGCCTCTATTTCCCGCCCGGCGTCACACCCGAGCATCTTGAAGAGATCACGATTCCCATCGTGATCGTTGAGGGCGAGAAGAAAGCGCTTGCCCTGCAGAGGCTCGCTTATCACGAAACGGAAGAGCCGCGATTCATCCCCATTTCCATCCCGGGGGTCTGGAACTGGCGCGGCACGGTCGGGAAGGCGAACGGTCCCACGGGCGAGCGCATCGATCTGAGGGGACCGATTAACGATCTCAACCGGATTGTTTGGGCGGGCCGAAGAGTGCTGATCCTCTTCGACTCGAACGTGCGCAGCAACGATAGCGTCAAGTGGGCGCGCCAGGGACTTGCCCGTGAGCTTGCTACCCGCAACGTCGATGTGCAGTTCGTCAACCTTCCCGAAGGCTGTGGCGTTAACGGAGTGGATGATCTGCTTGTCGCATGGGGACCGGGGCGCGTCCTGGAACTATTCGAGAAGCCCGTGCCCGGTGTCCGCCTTCAGATTGTGCTGCCTCCGCAGTTCCAGTCGAGGCCAGAGGGCATGTTTCGTGTCACCAGCAAAGGCGAACAGCTATCCCAGGTACAGTTGACCAATTACCGGGCGTCGGTCGTCACGAATATTCTGCTGGACGACGGGGTTGAGACGAGGCTCGAATTCGAGATCGAGGCCGAACTGATAGGGCGGACACTTCGTTTCGAGATCCCCGCTTCAAAGTTCGCTGGCATGGATTGGCCGATCGAAAAGCTCGGCTCCGCCGCGATCACGTTCCCTAACCAGCGCGACTACGCCCGGGCTGCTATCCAGTCGGCTTCGATGACCGCCGAAGAGCGGCGCATCTATACGCACACGGGCTGGCGCAAGCTGGAAGGCCGGTGGCTATTCTTTCATGCTGGCGGCGCAGTCAGCGGGACAGGGGTTGTGTCTGACATCAGAGTGCGCCTCCTCGACGCGATGAGCCGCTACGAATTGCGTTCTGCCGAAGGCCAGGATGCGCTCGCGTTCGCGGTTCGGGCCAGCCTGCGTCTGGTTGAGCTGGGACCGGCGCAGATCAGCTTCCCTTTGTTCGCGGCAACGTATCGAGCGGTGTTTGGTCAGGCCGATTTCTCGCTACACCTGACGGGAGAGACGGGCGCCTTCAAAAGCGAATTAGCAGCCCTCCACCAGCAACATTTTGGAGCCACCATGAACCGACAACACCTCCCTGGTGCGTGGTCTTCCACCGGTAACAGCCTCGAGGCTTTGGCCTTTCACGCGAAGGATGCGCTCCTCGTCATCGACGACTTCGCGCCGAATGGTGGTGGCACTGACATTGCCCGCTACCACGCGGCCGCCGACAGAGTATTCCGTGCAGCAGGGAACCATGCGGGCCGCGGACGGCTCGACTCCACTGCCAGGCTCCGGGAGCCAAAGCCGCCACGCGCGTTGATTCTTTCAACCGGCGAAGACATTCCACGCGGCCAATCGGTTCGGGCACGGCTCTTCATTCTGGACATTTCCAAAGGCGCCATAAACGAAGACAAGCTTACGGAATGCCAGAAGAACGCCTCGGACGGTTTCTATGCGGAGGCCATGGCGGGATTCGTCCAATGGATGGCGGGGCGCTACGACCAGATTATGGTGGCGTTTAAACAGCGAGCTGACGAACTTCGCGTCCGCGCGTTAGGCAACGCGGCGCACGCCCGCACTCCACAAATGATCGCCAGCCTGCAAGCCGCGTTCGAGCTGTACCTGGAATTCAGCGAGGAGTGCGGCGTCGTGAACGCCGACCTGCGGCGCGAGCTTGAGGAACAGTGCTGGGACGCCTTGGGGCAGGCCGCCGCTATTCAGGGGAAACATCAGGCGGCATCGGAACCCGCGGCGCGCTATCTTACTCTGCTGCGCGCGTGTCTCTCGTCGGGACAGGCACATCTCGCGCCGCGCATCGGAGCAATTCCGGCCAGGTCGCCCGAAGCGTGCGGTTGGCGGAACGATGACGGAAGATGGCAACCGCAGGGCCGCTGTGTCGGCTGGACCGACGGAGCCCACATCTACATTGAGTCAACCGCGGCTTACGAAGCAGTTCAAATCGCGGGAAGGAACGTGGGCGAGGCTCTCCCGATTTCAGAACAGACCCTGCGGAAGCGTCTGCACGAGAAGGGTCTGTTGGCATCGACCGACGAGAATCGCGACGTGCTCACCGTTCGGCGCACAATCGGCGGCGCGAGCAAGACTGTACTGCACTTTCTTCGGGGCACGATCTTGCCGGACGCGATCGATGAATCGAATTGCGACCAGGCGGTGAGCGATTGATGCGGAGCTTTGTCGGGTTTCCGGCAGCCATTTGTCGGGTTTTTTGTCGGGTAATTTCGGCTACCCGACAAAGACTTGCCTTTTGGGTTCAATGCTTTAGGTGCGCTTTGTCGGGTTTGTCGGGTTTATATGACAGGAGAGACCTCCTGGGAAACGAGGACCTGAAAAAAGCGATTTTGCGAAATCGGGCCAGTCGCTCCCCCTTGGTCGTTTCCCTCGCACAGTTTCAGCGGAGATGTTGTTGAATGATGCTGGCCACTGAAGCTAACCTCCACATGCTGGCGGGAGGACTTCGAGTTACGGCGCGCGTTCAACATCCCCAAGTAAAGCCTCGAAAAGATCGTGCCGGCTGGCCGTGGGTCTTCCGGTATCGGGCGGACGAAATTCAACCGGATGGCTCCGTCAAAACGCTTCGTAAATATCAGGAGATCGGACCGAGCAAAGGCGACGGCGCGATCACGAAGAAGCAGGCAGAGATTGAACGGGACACATTTCTCGCCAAGCTGAACGCGCCTTCGGTGGATGTGGCGGTCCAACAAGTCGCCAGCACAGGCGTCGCGCTCTTCGGCAAACTGGCCACGATGTATATAGAAGGGTACCTGGCCCGGGAGCGCCAGATCGCCAGACCGACCCGGGAGAAAGAACAGTTCTACCTGCGCGAATACATCGTCCCGAAATGGGGCGCCCTGCGCCTGAACCAGATCCAACCAAAGGCCGTCGAGGACTGGCTTCACACGACCTTTGATTCCTGGTGGGCGATGCATGGCGTGCGCGCGATCATGACCCGCATCTACAACTACGCCGAGGGTCACGGTCTTTGGGAAGAGGGTAAACGAAGCCCCTCCAGCAGAGCGAAGTTAGGAAAGAAACGCCACAAACGGGAGCGCCGCATTTTGTCGTTCGAGGAGACGGCGCGCGTGCTCGCCCGGCTCGACGAGCCATACAAGCTGATCATCGAGACCTGTATCGCCACCGGTGCACGTATCTCCGAAGTGCTCGGTCTGATATGGATGAACGTGAACTTGGACGCCGCCACGATCAAGATCGAGCAGCGCGTCTGGCACCAGGAGATCGGGCGGCCGAAGAGCGACGACAGTCGGCGCGAACTCGGGATCGGCGATTTAGTCGAGCGCTTCTCCTCCATGGCCGACGATCATGGTGCAGCCGATGAGTTTGTATTCCAACAAAAGCGCGCGCCGGGGAAGCCGCTATGGGACTCCGGGGTGCGGGATGCGCTCCATCAAGCGGCGGAGGCAGAAGGCTGCGACTTCGAAGGTCTCGGGCCACACTCATTCCGGCGCGCGAACATCACCTGGCGGCAGCAGGTCGGTGGCAGCGCGATCGAAGCGTCAAAGATTGCCGGCCATTCCGACCTTGAAATGACTGGTGAGTACACGTTCGTGACGGCGGAGCGGCAGAATGAATTGACCCGTCGAATTCAACAGAAACTCGCGGGCACAAGACCGGTCTGCCCTGATCCCGCCACTCCATTCAGCGAAGCTGACAGCCGGTTCTGGCAGCAAGTCGGTTCTTAATACTACCCCGCTCAAAAAAGCGATTCGCACCTACAATCCGGGCTGCGCGTCGCCACTTGACCATCGCCAAACAGGCCTGTCAGCGCCTTGCCAGCACTACGGACGATTTGCCGCCAATTTCTTCCTTGTGACCAAGTGAACATGATCTTGGATCACCGGCCACGGGTCGGCGGAAAGGCGATTGGTTCTCGGGATATGCACCGAAAAAGTCTTTTGATGCGCCGCCGGGGACGGAACATCCCGGAGGAAGAGCCAGTAGGCCTCGTTATCGCTTTCAATAAACTTCACCAAAATGACTACAGACAGTTTGTCTCGCAAGTAGTTGTAGGTAGTTACCTTTAGCTCAACAACCTCAGTGTCATTTCCAGATCTTTCGGCAGAGGATTTCAGTTGCACCAAAAATTCGCGGCCCGTTGCGCGATCGTCCTCAAACAGTTCAACGCGCAGGTCCACACCGTAGTCACCAGCAGCCGGTCTTTCGCATGTCCAGTTTCTCGGTAGCGACGATCTAAAAAAACGCTCCGATAACTCCTCCAGTTGATGAGCGTTGGGGCGAGTTGGAAATGCGTCGTCCGTCATGAACAAGTCCGGTACGCGTCAGTATACATCTCGTGTCTCCCGTATCCGTCTCTATTCCCTCCCTTGGCTGCCTCGAGGCTAAGCTGGCCTTGGCAGCCGAAGAATGAAACCGGCGGCGCTATATTCCAACTCGAGGCTTGCACCCTTCCGACCCGGTTCAAAGGGCAGTTCGAGTTGCTCGGCTGCCTTGCGTGTTGGTTGGCCATTGGACGGTCGAAGAAGATCCGCGGGAGAAACCTGTAGCGCCTTCGCAATCTCTTCCAAATCCGTTATCCGGATCTCAGTCTTCAAGTTGCGCCAGCTCGAATATGTATTCTTGTCCCGGACGACTTCTTTCCAAAGATCGCTATACGCCCGCCCTTGTTCGGCCAATACTTCGGAAATGCGTTGCCACATGAGCTCGTTCAAGCCCGCTCGCCTGATGATTGGAATCTTGGCTCCCAAAGTCGATTTTCCTATTTTTTTAGGAAAATCCTATTATAATAGGAATCAGGAAAACAGAAGTCAAGGCAACCGGCATTGCATGATACAATCCGACACGTCGGAATGCCTGAAAAGACGTTTTCAGCTGTTGCGTTAGGCGAAGAAAAAGCGAAAATAGCTGAGGGGGCAAACATGACTGCAAATGAGTTCTTCCGGGCGCTACTGGCGGCTTTGGCAAGCAAGAACCGCACGGAACTCTCGGCTGGACATAGCGACATTCACAAAGCGTTCTTTCGTGTCCTGCGCGAAATCCGCAAACCAGATATTCAGAATCAGCTCAACATCGAAGACGTGATTGATATCGATTACGATCCGCTGTACGGGCAAAGCCGATGGTTTGACAAGGCCTTGACGCGCGCACAGCGAGACCATCTCATCAGCTTCCCCAATCCTTCCTACGACAAAATAAACATCAAATACGCGCCTGAAGCTGGAAAGGCCCTGCTTGATAAGCTCGAATCCCACGAAGCAATCGAAAACCTCGCAGAGATTTTCCACTCTCAGCTCGAAGCGCAAAATAAAGAGCAGCCCGCGAGCCGGTAGGCCGAGTGATGAGGGCAGCACTCTATCCAGAGCTGCCAAAGCACCTCGCTCTCGCCAGCATTGATTTGCAAGAGACTTTCGGAGACGAACTCACCCAGTATGCTCGAATCGTAGCGCAGACACCCCTTAAGGGGCCCAAGGTCATTAACGACGCAATTTGGCGGACTGTGCGTCTCGAAGCTTGGGAAGCCGCCATTGTCGATGCCCCCTTATTCCAGAGACTTCGCAGAATTCGCCAGCTCGGCCTTGCAGGATATGTTTACCCCGGAGCCGGTTACTCCCGCTTTGAGCACAGTATTGGCGTTCTCCACCAAACGCAAAGAGTTATTGACGCCATCAATAGGAATGCGAAATCTTTCTCCGTTCGTAAACAACTGCCCATTGACGTGCCGGTTTCGCGTACTGAGGAAACTCGGCTGCGACTAACTGCTCTCCTTCATGATATTGGGCATGGCTTTATGAGCCATGTTACGGAAAGAGCGATTTCAAATGCATTGCGGATAGATGGGCAAAAACTCACCGTGCTCCGGCGAGAAGCCATGAGTTTTTTCTTTTGCATTAAGCCACCACCAGTGGCGGAGGTCCTGTCAGGCCTACTGATTCTGCTTCCAGAATTTCGTGAAATACTATCGGCAGCAACAATCCCTGACTGGCCTGATAGAGACGCATTGGCATACGAGATGGCCCGCACGATTGTTGGTGGTAGGGATGCTAAGAGACCCTTCCTGACCGAGATTCTTTCGGGCTCTATCGATGCTGATAAGCTAGACTACTTACCTCGCGATTGCTACATGGCTGGCCTCCCTATGCCTGTAGACGTAGATCGCCTCCTCGAAAAGCTTTCCGTTGTTGAGGTGCCAACCAGCGAATTCCCCGCGGATGATCGCGAACTGTTTCAGCTAGACGAGGACGACTTCCTGCGCGTCCTTGCAGTCCAATCGACTGGGACCAGGGCCTTTGAAGAGCTCGTTGTGAGTCGCGCGCTCCTTTTCCAAAAACTGTATCATCACCAAAAGGTCAGGGCGATGGAAGGCATGGTCGCGAATGCCATCGAGTTACTGGCATTGGAACCGGGGCCTTTCCAGAAGATTTCGACATATCTAAAATTAACGGACGACGAGTTTCTCTTAGGGAACTGGCCCGGGCCGGCATCAGACTCTCCCGGGTATAAACGAGCAAAGGATTTGGTCAATTCCGTCATCTTGCGTCAGCCGTTGATCCGAGCATTTGCTTTCGGCCCAACCTTAGTCGATACCGAGGGTGGCTGGCGGGAGCTCGCGATGCTGGTTGAGGATAGTGAGCGCACAAAACTGAGGGCCGACGTTTCTCAACTGGCGAAACGCTACCTGATTGCGATTGGGCAGCCCGGGCTTGCGGCCGATTTAGATGAAAGCCTCATTCTGGTAGATCTACCTGACGTTCAAGGGATTGTAGCGACCGCGCCGGTTTTTGTCGTGGACGATCAACTTGGCGTCCGCAAATATGGTGAAGGTCACGAGGCCCGCCGCTGGACAGAGGCATACGAGTTTCAGAATACGATCGGTTACGTTTACTGTCCGAGAGCACATGCTTTGGCGGTTCACTTCGCATTTCGAGAGATTGCCGCCCAGCGTGCTGGCGCTTCTTTCCGTGCGGAATCATGGAGCTTGGCGAAACAATCGTACGCAGAACTCAGCCACTTTGCAGCCCAACTTTCCGAAAGAGGCGAACCTATCCAACCGCTTGCGGTACCAGTCGTTGTTCCGATTGCACGTTTGCTAAACCTCGACAAATCCAAACTGGAACTACTGAAGAAATACACTGATGCTATTGAGTACTTGGAGCACAGGTTCCGTGCTTATAAGTCAGCCCACAATCGAGTCGCCTCCCGCGTTGAGATCGCAGACTGGCTTCTTCAGTTTGACTACTATGAAATTCCCACTGCCTTACGCGCGCTAAGGGCGGTCAGCTTTTGGGACAGAGCCGCACTCTCCGATGGACTACGTCACGGCGTAAAGACGTTGTTTGAGTCGGCGCCGCCCAGAATTCTTCAGGTAATGGGCCTTGGTGGTGCTACGACCAGCGCCCAGCACCTTTCTTACCTCTGGGACGATATAAGATCGCAAATTGGCATTCAGATTCGTGTTCTAAATTCTATCGCGGAACTTTCCGCCGATTTACCTCTTCTGCTTTACGATGACAATGTCGGTTCGGGTGGGCAAGGCAGCACGGTGCTCATGCAGTGGCTCGGTGTTGACAAAGAGCGTTGGTTCGTCACGGAAGAGCACGTGGATCGTTTGGAGCACGACATCGTTTCAAAACTGAAGGGGTGTGAGCTTTCTATCTGTTTCATCACCGGTCGAAGAGCGGGCCTGCGAACGGTACTGACTACAGCCGAGGAGCTCTTGGGGCGAAAACCTGTAGGGCTAGTTGTTGCTCCAACCGACCTGTCCTGTTTTGATGCTGCGAGCAGATTGTACGAAACGAAGGAGGATGCAGAGCGTGCCTCAAGTGTCTTTGCGAACGCAGGCAAAAAGGCTTTGCACGACAGGCTGCCAGATAAGTCAACTGAATGGATTGAAGAGAACAAACTTGGATACGGGAACTCTGCGGGGTTGACGGTTTTTCACTACAACACTCCGACGACAACATTGACGGCTCTTTGGAAGGACTGCACCGTCGCAGGCAACCGCTGGACCGCCTTGTTTCCCCGACGCCCGCGTCTGCAATAGGGCAAGACGCAGCCGAGCCGCTTTTCGGGCCTTCTAGGTCATCCCGAGACGCCAGAATACGGAGTCCCTCTGGAGTCCAAACCTCCCAATTCGGCGCTTTGGCGTCCACTTGGCGTCCAAATCGCCTCGGCACAAGTCTTTTAGTTTCAGTGAGGACAGTCCGTAAGTGATTGATATTTGTTGCTTGGGGTGCAAGAGGTCCCGGGTTCAAATCCCGGCGGCCCGACCAGCCTTTTCAACTAGGAGTGTGTCCGAGTATTCAGAATTCGCATGCTTAGACCACAATTACTGGTAGTATCGGCATGCGCCATCCACAACATATGACTCATAAAATGATTTCTCGGACACACTCCTAGATGCGGGACATGGACCGC